>Ga0310786_10007840_pt1 | contig 13833 bp, 20 predicted proteins | sample AusTroGonzalo_MG_FD_203881 | JGI IMG/M metagenome (GOLD analysis project Ga0310786, IMG submission 203881) | Bovine rumen microbial communities from tropical cattle in Woodstock, Queensland, Australia - Gonzalo_03 (v2) (version 2) | ecosystem: Host-associated > Mammals > Digestive system >... | reverse complement strand
GGCCTATGCTTATTCCTGCGGAAGTTTTCCGGGACGCGGTGCTCATTATGCAAAAAGAAGATTGGAAAAATGGATCCGAACAGAGGATGTGAGATATTTCGCGAAGGTGGATATCCGACATTTCTATGACAGCATTCGCCACGACGTTCTGATGAAAGAGTTGGCGATCCGAATTAAAGATGACTGGTTTTTATACATCATCAAGTTATGTCTGAAGGGGTTCAATCGAGGAATACCGCTTGGATTTTATATCAGCCAGTGGTTAGCGAATTACATTTTGGAACCGCTCGATTATTTCATACTCGGAATGGGATTCAAGGTGTTCGAGAGATACATGGATGATGTGGTAATCATGGGGAGTAACAAGCGGAAACTGAGAGCGGCCGTCGTTGAGATAGCAAAGTTACTTGGTCGCAGATTTCGGTTGAAACTCAAACGAACATATCAGGTCGCGAAATTCATTTACAAGGGAAAAGGTCGTCCCATCGATTATATGGGATTTGTGTTCTATCGCGACCGGACAATCATCCGGAAAAGAATAATGATCGCAGCCACAAGAATGGCGCGGAAATTCGTCAAGCGAAAACGATGGTATAAAAGCAATATGCAGGCGATGATCTCGTACATTGGATGGTTCTCCTGCACGGATTCATATAACTGTTATCTGGAACGGATCAAGCCGTTTGTAAATATCGGGAAACTGAAAATGATCATTTCAAGATTGGATAGGAAGGAGAAACAAGATGAAAGAATGGAAAAAAGAGCGTTGTGCATCCAAGCCGGATGAGTTGCAGCTGATCGCACCGGACCTTTACATGGAGCGCAAAAACATCGTAGAGGTTGAGCATGAGGGAGTGGAAGGAGAGGATCCATACACTGACTGGGAGTGTGATAGCCGGGAGATCACAGTGTCCGAGTATGAGATGCTGAAAAGCATCGAGGGTATAAACACACAGGACGCTATTGACGCATATACAGAACAGTTGATTGAAGGAGGTATCTTATGAGTACACTTGTCGAGAGCCTGAAACGTCTGTACGCAAAAGGGCGCGTAACCAAGGATAAACTGAAAGAGATGGTAGAAACCGAGAAGATCACCGAAAAGGACTACGAATATATCACCGGTGAGAAATACAAAAAATAAGGGAGTGGAATAATGTGGGAATCAGTTGAGCGCTTGGTCAATTCCGGCAAGGCTTGGTTCGTCCTTATAATCATTTTTTTAATATGCTTAGCGGTGAAACTCGGATACATGAAGGTCAAAACCGACAAGATACTGATCGGAAAGACAGGCGGCGAAAAGATGCGTCTGGTTATGCTCAAACAGTCGGAGTATGCATATTATAAATGCATGGCATTTGAAAAGCAGATACCACGATTTGAGGGATACGACGAAAAACTTGGTAAACTTATCGCCGAAAAAGCCTATGACCAAATCCTCGGCTGGATCATAGCTAATCACATAGTCACAGAGCCGTATTATATATCCAATAAACAGGAGATTATCTGGAATATCGTTGTCAATGAGACAGTAGATAAACGGATGCGGACAGAGAAATTTCGGGAAAAGGTCGATGAGAATGTGGAACAGATCATCAAGCAGCTTGTCTCTATCAGAGACGAAGAATAGGAGGTCGAACAATGAACAAAGAATGGTGGATAGAAACAGGAGAACGCGCGATAAAAGGTGCAGCTGAATCGTGTCTCGCGTACATTGGAACAGGGGCGGTCGTTCTGTCTGATGTGAACTGGATCGCAGCTGGATCCGCGTTCATCATGGGTGGAATCGTGTCTGTACTGTTCAGACTTGCAAATATCAAGATCAAGGGAGGGGAGTGAAATGACAGTAAAAGATTTTATGGATGTATTCGAGGGTTTGACAACCACAATCGAAGTCAAGAGTGGAGATGTGCTGTTAGCAAAGCTCTACGGATGCGGTGACATTCTCGATGATACGCTGGATGCGAAAGTGGTCACAAAGATAACGATGCCGAAACCTAACTATGTACTGATAGAAGTGGAGGGAGACTGATGGCACAAACAACACAGGAACCGCTCGGGAAAGCCGAGCAGATGCTCGTTGACATGATAGACGGTGAACCGATCGTGGAAACGCCTGATAACAAAATACAGGGACTTTTGATGGAGTTGGCTGATGTCATCGCTCAGGGCGGTGGCGGACGGCAGCTTCCGCTCATCGACCTCGGAACGGAATACACCGCAGAGCTGAAACAGGATATCTCATCGGGCAAGTTTGAAAAAGCGGTCGTCGGCGGCTATCTGACAATCAATGGTCATGTGTACTATCTCGCACATCCGGACTATTGGCTCCACACCGGAGACACGGAATGCACCACGCATCACATGCTTGTCATTCCTGCCGAGGGTATCGGAACCGGAAAAATGAACAATACGAACATCACGACGGGCGCTTATGCCGGTTCTGACATGAAAACAGGTAACAATTCAAACACCGCACTCGCAACGGCGGCGGCTCAGATCAAAGCGGACTTTGGAGCATCAAACATCCTCACACACAGAGAGCTTTTTGCAAACGCTGTCACAGACGGAAAAGCCTCCGGATGGGCGTGGGCGGATTCAGACATTGACCTCATGAACGAGGTTATGGTGTACGGACGCAATGTATGGGCGTCAGCCCCGGGATATGAGACCGGCATTGATAAATGTCAGATCAAACTTTTCCAGGAGCGTCCTGACCTCATCACAACACGTGCGGGCTGGTGGCTTCGCTCCGTCGTGTCGGCGGCGCGTTTCGCTTGTGTCGGCAGCTACGGGTATGCGGACTACGCCGACGCGGGGCGTGCTCGTGGCGTCCGCCCCGCTTTCGCAATCTGCTGATCCGAAATCCCCGCCCTTTATGGGCGGAGTTAATACGAAAGGAGTGATAAAATGACAGATTCCAATATTACGATTTGCGGACATGGATCGGGAAATCCAAGCACGAAAAATCTGAACACATACTCGACACAGAGATATAATCAGGTCGCATCGAATGGTGTTCACAAGGGTATTGTGAGTGTCCGGAGGTTGAAAAATCTCAAAACAGACGGAAAACGAAAGAAATATGTCAAGACATACAAAACGATTCTTGGACGGAATATCTACTCAAACGATCTTCGTCAGTATGTGTATAAACCGTATTCAAACGGCAGATATTATTCTGACTGTTCATCGTCCCAGATGGCTACACTCGAAAAGATCGGCGTGTGGAGCGGATCGTGGTATCTGAACACGGAATATATCTACAAGTCAGACAAGTTTGAGGATGTCCCGGTCAAGATCAGGAACGGACACATTACGAATCCGGAGGTGTTGAAACTCGGAGATCAGATTCTGTTCGCCGGGAATGATCCGAATAGACCGCTTCAGATTGGACACGTCGAGGGTGTATATGCGATCAAGAAGGTCGAGGCCTTGCGAGCAGCCAAGCCGACGCTCAGAAAGTCTGATACCGGTGCAGAGGTTGAAATGCTCCAGCGTGATCTGAAGGCTCTGGGATATCTTGGTAAAGATAGAAAACCGCTTGAGCTGGATGGTGATTTCGGATCCAATACTGAACACGCGCTTAAAAATTTCCAGAGGGAACACGTTTACGTGACGGGCGTGGTCAAGAAAAAAGCAGAGCCGCTTGAGGTCGATGGAATCTACGGAGAGAAATCTGCTTCATCGATGAAACTTGCAATCAAAGCGGTTAAGTGATATAATCAGTTATCGTGTACGATTTTGAAATAGTAACAGTTAAGTAACAAAAACGGCTATAAATAGCGGTTTTCCGTTATAGTCGGTTTATTATACAATTTCTACACGAAAAAATCAAGCGTTATTTTTACCGATTTTTCGGGGACTTTTCAATCTTGAAAGCGACAGAAATCGACTGAAAATGATGGAGATAAGTAACAAGAAAGTAACAATTCGCGCAAGATTGTGAGAGGTTTACTACGCATTGTTACTCTCATTTTTCGTAGTGCTGAAAACAACGATTTTTCGCGGTTTTCAGCGTTTTTTATGCTGGTTAGAGAACACCCGTTTGTTTTCTTCCTTATTTTTCGGGGGGCGTCGTTTCACGTGTGAGCGGCGTCCCTATTTCTATTTTTGGCTCACTCAAATTATTGACAATATAGCATTTTTCAATTCCTCGATTCTCTTATGTGTGTAGATACGCTCTCCGACGTCTCTGGACTTATGCCCCATGATCAAATCAATGCAAACTTTATTGGCTCCAGCAGAGTCCATCCGGCTCCTGAACGTATGACGACATTCGTGAGGTGTGTGGTGCATGTCCATTTCGTCCATAAACTCATTCCAACGAACGCGGAAGGTGTCGCTGGAGATGCATTCTCCAACCAGATAACCGTTACCCATCAATCTTGTGACGATCTCCCGGATCCTTGGATGGATTGGAACAATTCTGTTTCGTCCGGCAGCGGTTTTTACACCACCGGTCATCGTGTCATTCTCAAGGTCGATATCTTCTTCCCGGATCATCAGCAATTCGGAAATGCGAAAACCGGTATAAAGCAAAATTAAAGTACAGTCAGCGATCCATTCTCCGGAACGCTCCCAGATTCTTTCGATCTCTTTTTCTGTAAATACTACTTTTTTAGAATCAGGGACTTTTCCTGCACTCACAAGCGTAGAATTCATCTTTACGATAACGTCCATCTCCATCGCGAATTTATCCAAATGTGTAAACAAGGATTTAATTCCGGCCTTGCTGGAATAGGATAGTTGACACTCATCGATGACGTCCTGCATCTGAGACACTTTGATATATTTATATTTAATTTTGTACAGTTTCTCACATCGCTTGTAGGCTGTTTTTAATGAGGATTGAGAAGATTTTCCGAGTTTTTTCATTCGCTTTTTCATCCATAACGTGTATAATTCTTCGAATGTGATCCCGGCGATCTCTATGTCCCACGGCTCTGAATTATATTCTGCGAGCATGATCAGGGCTTCTTCCTTTGTGGCAGCGTAACCGATAGGGCGCTGACGTCCGGAAATACCTTCTCTAACCATCCAAGGTTTTCTGCGCTTGCCGGACAGTTTGGTTATGGATCCATAATTGTTCGGGTTTCTCATTTAACATCACCACCATTGAATTTCAAATTGATTTTCTTTGTTCCACGGGAAACATCAAATATAATCTTGGTTTTATACTTTTGCTTTGGATTTAACACCTCATACGTCGTCAGATAAGCACTCCCGGTGAGAGCTGTCGGGACATACTCGTTCCCACCTTTATCAGATGCGGAAAAATCTTTCAGATAAAACTTGACCGGTGATGATCCGGAATTCTTCACCTGAACATCAAAGACAATGAATTTTCCGTCCGGCTCAAAAACGAGCGTATCATATATGATGATTTTGTTCTTACTGGAAGTCTTTTTGATCTTCACGGACAGATCCGAGAGAGGATCCTGTTCTGGTTCCGCTGTCGGAGTATCCAAATCACTGGATATATCATCGGATGCGATTGCTGGTTCAGGAGAATCAAACAGCCCGGTGGCTCCCATCGTGTAGTCCGATGCAGTGCATCCGACCATAAACACCAAAATCATCGAAAAGCATAGTAAAATCGTTGTTTTTCTCATTTTGACCACCTCCCTTTTGTGGCAAGATTGGACGCATTTTGTATATATTTTATTTTTATATACAAAAACTCTGCGATTTACAAACTTTTTACTAAACAAATAAGAAATTGGAAACATCCGTACAATCTTTCCACAAATTCTCGCAACATACCATTTTACTGTAAAAACTTTATGGAAAGATCTCATTTTAGATCTTGCAGGCTTCTTATTTATATGTGTTCAACATCTGTTCCATCATCCCGATGATCTTCCCGCGATCAAACTCCTTGAGCTGCGAGAACAGATGGATAGCGTGGGATGTATCTTCTCCGTAGAGTTTGGCTGCATAATCAAACAGATGAGATTCGTCTGAAATCTCCCGGATTTTATATGTCTCGATTGAGATGTCTCCGAGAAGATATTCAAAATCCACCTTCAGGGCCGAAGCGATCTTCTTAACATCATCAGTTTTTGGATTTCTGGTTCCTTTTTCTATTTTGTTGACAGTTGATCGAGACGAATAGCCTACTTTTTTGGCAAGTTCTTCCTGTGACAGTCCCAGTTCTGTCCGGCGTGACCGGATCCGATCTCCAATTCCTCCCATAAGTATCACCTCCCTTCTATGCCTATTTTAAGGCATTTTTCAAAAAATTACAATATATTTTTCAAAAATTTTCAAAATTTCTGTTGACAACGAGCCAACAATATGATAGAGTATCAGTTGTAGGCAACGAGCCAACACAAAAATAAGGAGGGAACACGATGAGGAAACGAGAGATATTGTGGTTTCTGGAAGATGCAGCCGTGATTATTCTGCTGTATGCTGTTGCGATATTCTTTATGAGTATCGCTCCGGCGTGAAGGAGGTGATTCGATGCCAGACTATGAGGTTATGATCCTCGAGCGGCAGGAAGCGTATGAGGCGTGTGGAGATTGCGCCGGCGATTGCCAAGGATGTATTCATGCTGGTTTCTGTCCGGACTATTCTGAGGACGATGTTTATGGAAAGGAGGTGAGAATGGTTGGTTGATGCTGAAAAACTGAAGCAGAAAATTGAGGACTCTGGACTTAAGATCGGGTTCATTGCCGGTAAACTTGGACTGTCACATCAGGGATTTCTGAATAAACTGAACGGAGAGTATTCGTTCAAACTGGATGAAATTCAAAAATTGTGTAATACCATGAATTTGTCGGCTGAGGACAGAGACTCTATTTTTTTCGCCGATGATGTAGACAAATAGCCTACAACGTGACAGGAGGGAACACTATGACATTCGGAATGAAACTCAAGGCCGTGATGAAAGACGGTAACCTAACACAGATGGATGTGGTGAGGCTCACGGATATTGGAGCATCGTCCATCAGCCAGTATCTGAACGGACATAATGAGCCGACGGCGAGAAGAAAAAAGCAGATCGCGGTGGCTTTGGGGCTCGGGGAAAACTATTTTTCAGAAATATGTCCGGAGGAGAACATCGTAACGGATCCATCGGTGAGCATACCAGTCGGTGTAGCAGCTAAACTGATGGGAAAATCAAAAGAATGGATAATGCAGGGGCTCCAAGACGGGGTTTTTCCATTCGGATATGCCGTTAAGATGGAGCGCTGGAGTTACTGGATCAGTCGAGTTAAGTTTGAAGAGTACACAGGAATTAAGGTTGGAGGTGATGGAGTGAATGAATCTGTATCCGCATCAGCAGGATGCGCTCGATCAGACAGTTGATCGGAACCATGTAGCGTATTATCACGATATGGGACTTGGGAAAACGTACACCGGCGGGGAGAAGATGAGACAGCTGAATGCTCCGGTGAACCTGATCATCTGTCAGAAATCCAAGATTGATGATTGGAAAGACCACATTAAAAAACACATCGCATATCAGCCGGAATTCGTTTATGATCTCACGAATAAATGTGAGTTCTCTGGATTTTTCGATCACATTCATCAGCTGGAGAACGATCCAGCCACCACAGAAAATTGTTACGGAGTGATCAATTATGATCTGGTGTTCAGACGTCCGGAGCTCAAGTATCTGACAAATTTCACGCTGATGCTCGATGAATCATCGTTGATCAGTAACGAGAAGGCAAAAAGAACAAAGTTCATCCTGAGCTTGGCCGCTGCCAATGTGATCCTATTATCCGGGACACCGACGGCCGGCAAGTATGAGCGATTATGGAGTCAGCTGCATCTGCTCGGATGGGACATCACGAAACGGACGTTTTACAGTCAGTACATTGTTACGGACTACATTGAGAATCATCAGCTCGGGTTTAGGATCCCAGTCGTTACCGGGTACAAAAATGTAGATCGTCTGAAAAGAAAACTGAGAGAACACGGAGCACTATTTCTCAAGACGGAGGAGGTTATGAATCTTCCGTCCAAGAATTTCATCGACATCAAGTGTCGGGCTCCTAAGTTCTACAAAAAGTTTCTGAAGGAAGAATACATCGAGATCGACGGCGTGGAATATATCGGGGACAGTATGATGTCAAAGCGGATTTACGCGAGAATGATCTGTTCCAATCTTAATCCGGAGCGGATCGCCACATTCAAAGATTTGGTCAGCAGCACGGAAGATCGTCTGGTCGTATTCTACAACTACAACGATGAATTCTTGGAGCTGCGGTCAGCACTCATCGATCTGGAGCGGTCGGTCAGCGTAATGAATGGTGAAGAAAAGGATCTGGAAGCGTATGAGAACGATGAATCGTCTGTGACGCTTGTGCAATATCAAGCCGGGGCGATGGGGCTCAATCTCCAGAAGGCGAACAAGATCATCTTTTTCAGTCCGACAGATAGGGTTGATCTCTGGATGCAGGCGGAAAAAAGGATCCATCGCATCGGTCAAGACAGAGCGTGTTTTTATTATAAACTGTTTTGTCCGGACACGATTGAGGAGCGGATCTATGATGCGTTAAGTCGTGGAGTTGATTATACAGATGATCTGTTTAGGGAGGAATTGGAACGGTATGGTGTTTAATCGTATGACAAGAAGGAAGGACATAGCGAAACGAATGATTATCACGTGGATCATCGCGTTCGCTCTGGGTGTTACAGTTGGTATCTTGATTGGAGGGTTGATATGGTAGAAGCAAACGAAAAGTTTACAGACGCCGAAATCGTGGCGTTTGAGAAACAGTATCTCGAAGCGTTCAAGGAGTTGGCCGCTCTTGAGAAAGCGAAAAAAGAAGCAGAAACAAAGTCGAAAGATATTCGCGCCAAACTTGAAGAAGCGATGAACGAGTACGGGATCACGAAAATTGATAACGAGTTTGTATCGATTGCGTGGATCAAGGAAAATCCCGGAAAGCAGACGATCGATCTGGATGCGCTCCAGAAGGAGGAGCCGGAGGAGTATGAATCTCTCCTCGAAGATTATCCCAAGATCACCGGCAAGAAAAAGGCGTATGTCAAGATCACAGTGAAATAAGGAGGAAACGAACATGAAGAAAGACGGAATCACGATCGAGATCAACGGAGCAGGGCTTCTTGAATTGATCGAGAGCAAAGGGCAAAGCATGAGGGCGGTTGATGCTGCACTCGGATACGGCAAGGATTACATGAGAGGGTGTATCAAGCGAAACAGAATGGATGAGAACAGGTTTATCGACGTTCTTCGCCACCTCGGAACGACGAGGGAAAAAGCTGAGCTTGAGACCATCTACGATCTGTCAGACGTTCCTACGTGGCAGATTCTTGCAGAAGCGAAAAGACGATGACGCCGGAGAAACAGTTTGAGGAGCGCATCAAAAGATGGTTCCATCAGGTCGGTATTTATCCTGCTGGGTACGCCAAGCAGAAAATGAAAGCAGATCCTGTCGGGTGGTATTTTAAGCACTGGGGCGGTGGATATGCAAAATCCGGCATTCCGGACATCATCGCCTGTATCTGTGGGGTTATGTTTGGGATCGAGCTAAAAGCACCCAAGGGACGCGCGACGGATCTCCAAAAACTAAACATCAGCCGTATCAACGAAGCTGGAGGAATTGGAGTGATCTTATATCCGAGCGGGTTTGATGATTTTAAGGCCATCGTTGGGGAGGTGATCGAGTGCAGTGGAGTTACAGCCGAGTTGATACTTATCAAAAGTGTCCATTCCGTTATCGATGTCGCTATATTGAAAAACTGAAGCCGGAAAAGGATCTGTCAGCTACGAATCCGCTGATACTTGGGACCACGGTTCACGAAGGCATCAGAAAAAGTGCAGAGGAAGCGATCCGTGACTATTATATGACGTTTCCGATCATCGGAGACGAACACGAAACGGAAGCTATGAAGATCGAAAAGGTGGTGCAGCTTGCCAAGGATAGGCTCCCGGCCGGAGGGGCGTTCGAGGTAGAGATCAAAACACCGGATTTCATCGGTTATATCGATTATCTGCTACCGATCGGCGGTGATGTGTATGATCTGTATGATTTCAAGTACACGGCCAAGTTTGACAGATATCGGTATTCAGCGCAACTGCATCTGTATAAATACTTTTTCGAAAAGGCATTTCCGAGAAAGAAGATCAGGAATCTTTACTATATGCTGATCCCGAAGGTTGGGATCAAACAAAAAAATACGGAGAACATCATCCAGTATAGGCAGCGGGTGAGAAAAGAATTGTCGATGGTTGGTGTTGATGTTATGAAGGTTGAGTATGATCCGAATTATGTGATCAAACACCTTCTTGGCATAAAAAAAGCACAGGAAGCGAAGAAGTTTCCGGCAAAGGAGAACGAGTTTTGTTTCTTCTGTGAATATCGCTCGATGTGCGAATTACAAAATAAGGAGGAAAATACTATGAAGTTACCCGAAAACACGCGTCGGAAGATATCTGACGCACCGAGACGGACGCTCTGGATCTACGGCGCTCCGTTCTCCGGAAAAACAACATTCTGCGATGGATTCCCGGATCCTCTGATGATCAACACGGACGGAAACATCAAGTATGTAACCGCTCCATACATCGCGATTAAGGATGAGATCCAGACGGAAGGACGCATCACTAACCGGATCTATGCTTGGGAGCTTTTCAAGGATACGATCGCGGAGCTGGAGAAGAAGGACAACACGTTCAAGACCATCATTGTTGATCTACTCGAAGATCTGTATGAGCACTGTCGTCAGTATGTGTATTTCAAAGAGAACATCACACACGAATCGGATGATCCGTTCCGGGCGTGGGATAAGGTCACGACGGAGTTTCTGACAACCATCAAGCGTCTGATGAATCTCGATTACGATAATATAGTCCTCGTATCACATGAGGACACCAGCAAGGATTTCACAAGACGGTCCGGAGACAAGATCACATCGATCAAGCCGAATATCCGTGACAAGGTGGCTCTGAAGATCGCCGGAATGGTGGATGTAGTTGCAAGAATCGTATCGGAAGATGGTAAGTACACATTCAATTTCAAATCCGACGAAGTTGTGTTTGGTGGTGGTCGCCTGAAGGTGGATGCGAAGGAGATTCCACTGGATGTGGAAGAGTTGTTTGAGGTTTACAAGGCTGCAACCGAAAAAGCTGCTAAGCGTACACCAAATCGATCCAAGGGCGGTGATATCCCGTTCTTCTCGGAGAAAGCGGAAAAGATCGCAGAAGAGGTCGCTGAAGAATTGGAAGCCGAATCTGAGGAGAATAAGGACGTTTCCGAGGATAATGAAACTGATGTTGAGGAGAAGCCCAGACGTAGGGCGCGCCGGGTAAGATCGAAGGAGGATGATTGATATGAGTAGAGAAGATAATATTTTCGCAGAGTTCGATAAGAAGGTCGATCTCAAAGGGCTCACAAAGGATGTCGAAGATGCTAAGAAGAACGGAGGGAACCGCGAGTTTGAAGATGTTCCTGAAGGCGAATATGAGGTATCGATCGATAAGATGGAGCTCAAAAAATCCAAAACCAAGGAGGAGCCAATGTTCTCCTGCTGGATGAAGATTCTCAAGGGGAAATACAAGGGACAGATGATGTTTATGAATCAGGTCATCACACAGGGTTTCCAGATTCACATCGTCAACGAATTTATGCGTGATCTCGCGCCAGATTTTGATCGGGAGATCGAGTTCACAGAGGACGGCGGCTACTCAGCATATAACGATCTGGTTATGGATGTGTTCGAGCATATCTCTGGATCGTATGAGTACGCCATCAAAAAGACCAAGACCAAGAAGGGCTACGATGCATATTACGTCAACGAAGTGTTTGATGTATGAGCCTACTGTTCTACGATTTTGAGGTATTCAAGTATGATTGGTTGGTCGTTGTCGCGGATATGGATCAGCATCGGATCCATAAGATCTGTAACGATCCGGATGCTCTCCGGGAGTTTTATGAGGAGCATCTGCACGATATCTGGGCGGGATTTAATTCCCGCCATTACGACCAATACATTCTGAAGGGAATACTCGCAGGATTCGATCCCAAGAAGATCAATGATTATATCATTCTTCAGGGTGAGCCGGGGTGGAAGTTCAGTAGTGTGTTCCGAGACATTCCGCTTTGGAATTATGATGTGATGCTTGGTACAGACAGAGGTCTCAAATCATTCGAAGGATTTATGGGGAACAACATCAAAGAAACGAGTGTTCCATTCGATATTGACCGAAAACTCACGGATGAGGAGATCAAGGAGACGTTCAAGTATTGTGTGAATGATGTTCTCCAGACGGTCGAGGTATTTATGCGTCGGAAAGAAGAGTTTGACACCGTGATGTATTTCATCAAACATTTTGAGCTTCCGATGGACGATATCAACAAGACCAAGGCCCAGCTTGCAGCGAAAATCCTCGGAGGGAATCGAAAAGGTCAGACGTTTGGTGATGAGTTTGATTTCCCGGTACTACCATCGATCCGTCTATCCAAGTATAAGCACATCGCGGAGTGGTACAAGGATCCTGTCAATCACGATTACGCACTGAAGCAGGAGGTTATGGTCGCCGGCGTCCCTCATATCTATTCGTGGGGTGGTGGGCACGGTGCGATTCCGAAGTTTCACGCGAAGGGGACGTTTCTGATCATCGATGTGACGGCCTACTATCCATCGCTTCAGGAGGAGTACAAGATCGGATATCGCGTAATGGATAAGCCGGAGAATTTTGAGTATATCCATCATTCAAATATCGAGTTTAAGAAAAAGGGTGATAAGAAGGCAAGGCTGCCGTTTAAGATTATGGATAACGCGATCTCCGGACAGATGAAACAGTCATCATCGGCGCTTTATGATCCGATGTCGAACAATACGATCTGCGTTAACGGTCAGCTGATGCTACTCGATCTGGTCGAGAAACTGGAACCGCACATCAAGCGCCTGATCCAGAACAACACGGACGGAATCCTCATCGAATTGAAGGACTACGATCGTGATTTTGACCTGATCGATGACATCGTGTATGAGTGGGAACAGAGGACCGGAATGGAGATGGAGTTTGATACGTTTATCGGTGAGCTGTTCCAGAAGGACGTCAATAACTATCTTCTAATCGACAGAGAGACAGGAGCGTTCAAGGCCAAGGGTGCATATCTGAAGAATCTGAATGACCTTGATTATGATCTTCCGATTATCAACACGGCGATGAAGGAGTATATGCTGCACGGCGTGGATCCGGATGTTACGATTTATAACTGTGATGATCTACGAGAGTTCCAGCTGGTCAGCAAGATTTCCAACAAGTACACCCACATTCTCTACGGTGAGGATCCGATCAAGGAAAAATGCATCCGGATTTTCGCATCAACATCAGACGCTGATCCGGGAGTGAAGAAGGTACACAAAGAGACCGGGAGAGCCGCAAAGATGCAGAACAGCCCGGAACACTGTTTCATCTATAACGACAGTGTGAAAGATGTGAAGATACCGAAGAAATTGGACAAATCGTGGTATGTCAATCTTACAAAGAAAAGACTGGAGGATTTTGGATGCAGGATTTAATCATAGATTATCCGAATGGAAATATCACTCTGAATGTCAGAGGATTCTTCCCGGTCCCACAGGCACAGTTTAAGGGAATCGTGAAAAAGATCATTTCGAGGGCTGAAGATCGGGATGATAAAGTGAAGGATCTGGCGGATGAGTTCAGAGAGTACATCCGGGAGAACGAAGAAGAAGCGAAGGGATTCGCGAAAAGATATGTGGATAACCGGACGCTTGCTGCTGAGTTGAGAGCGGAAGCCGGGAAAATGTTCCATCCGAACGGATCCAGAATCACGGATGAGGAGTTTAAGGAAATGAAAAGGCGTATTCGTGAGTATG
>Ga0310786_10007839_pt1 | contig 13834 bp, 10 predicted proteins | sample AusTroGonzalo_MG_FD_203881 | JGI IMG/M metagenome (GOLD analysis project Ga0310786, IMG submission 203881) | Bovine rumen microbial communities from tropical cattle in Woodstock, Queensland, Australia - Gonzalo_03 (v2) (version 2) | ecosystem: Host-associated > Mammals > Digestive system >... | reverse complement strand
AACGAAATCATGTCTAAGAGTTATATCACATGGCTCGAAGCTAAAGAAAAGAAAGACTATAAGATTTTTAAACCAGTCTTTAAAGAAGTAGTGGAGATTAATGAAGAATGTGTCAATCTTAGAGAGAATAAATTATCTAACTTATATGATAATTATCTAAATGATTGTGAGAAGGGTTTATTACAAGATGAATTAGATCCATTCTTTGAAGAACTTAAAATAGGCCTTATTGATTTACTTAAACGTATTAATCAATCTAACCATGTCATACGTCGTGATTTCTTATCAAGAAAAGCTCCGATATATAAACAAGAACAATTCTCTAACTATTTATTAAAGCTTAATGGTTATGATTTTGATAAAGGTGCTTTATCTACAACTGAGCATCCATTCACCAATAGTGTAGCCCAATACGATGCACGTGTTACCACTCATTATTATGAAGACATGGTCTTATCTAATATGTTTTCTATTATTCATGAGGGTGGTCACGCAATCTTTATGCAAAATGAGAGAAAGATTGACCATGAGCATTTTATTAATGACTATGTTACTAATGGCATGCATGAATCAGTTTCACGTTTTTATGAAAACATTATTGGTAGAAGTAAAGAATATATCCATCTTATCTATCCAAAGTTCATTGAAATCTTTAAGGATGAATTTGGTGATGTAAGTGAAGAAGAATTATATGAAGCAATTAATATCGTTGAGCCATCACTTATTAGAACAGAAGCTGATGAAGTAACATATTGCTTACATATTATTATCCGTTATGAAATGGAGAAGATGATATGTTCAAAGAAGTTATCTTTAGATGACGCTAGTAAGATGTGGAACAAATTATATAAGGAATATTTAGGTGTTGATGTACCAAATGATGCTTTAGGTATCCTTCAAGATGTACATTGGACTGGTGGATTTGGTTATTTCCCATCTTATGCGATTGGTAACTGTTATAACGCTATGTATTTAAAAAAGATTAAGAAAGATATTCCTTTTAAAGAATGTGTGAAGAAAGGTGACTTTGAATCTATCAATCGTTGGATGCAAGAATATGTCTTCTTTAACGCTAACGTCTTAACACCTAAAGAATGGATTCATGAAATCACAGGGGAATATTTAACTCCAAAATATTTCTTAGAATACCTTAACGAGAAATATAAGGAGATTTATAAATTATGAGTGAATTAGAAAATTTACATCAATCTATCTTATTACAACTTAAAGAAACAAGTAGTCATTCCTTTAATGCTTTCTCACAAGCTTTTGAAGTCATGAAGAAAGATCAAGGTGACGCTTTAAATAAGTTCAAGAATGTCATCGTTGATAACCAATATGTTCTTAATGCGACGTGGTTTTATTTAGACCTATTTATCGAATTAGATATGAGTGAAGATTTCTTATATATGGGGCAATTATTAAACCTCGATATTAAGTCTACTCATAACATTATCGTCTTATATCGTAACAAGAAAGATAAAGAAAAAATGAACGAATATGAGAAACGTAAAATCTTATATCAAGGACACTTATATTTCATTCATCATCTCTCTCGTATTTTAAAGACAAATAATCAAATTAAACTAATAATTGAAGCTTTTTTAAGAGATTTTGCATTATTTTCTATTAGTAAAGCAATTGGCAATTTATATTTATATGACTATTTATCTCGTCATGATTTATTAGGTCAATTATATGGTTTAGATTACCTAAATGAATATAAAGATATTGATCAATATTTTGATGATATTACCGCTCTTAATAATAGTGAGCTAAACAATATTATTAAACAATTTAAGGATGATCTTTCATCCGCTCAAGCCTAAATAAAAAGACTGTTAGTTAATCGCTAACAGCTTCTTTTTTATAAAACATAATTGTATCTTTTATTGATGTTTCTAATTCCGTTGGTTGATAGTTGATTGCTTCTTTAATTTTATCTTTAGAGAAGTTAGAACTAAGAGATAAACAATACATGGAGAAACTTGAGAATAGAGGTTTCTTATGTCTCATCTTTGCCCATAGTTCAATGAAAGGAGAAGCTATATAAACTAGTGGAGTCAATATCTTAAGACGTGGTGGTTTTTTATTTATTACTTTGCCACAGGTAGCAAATAAATTTTTAACTGATACATGATGTCCACTTACGATATACATGTTCTTATCTTTTCCTTTATCAATTAGCTGATACATCGCTCTTGCGACATCTCTAACATCAACGATGTCATAGCCGCCTTTAACATATCCTGGCATCTTACCTTTGATAAACATATTAATCGCGGTATTGATAGGGGAATTAAATTTATCATCAGGGCCATATATCGCACTTGGACAGATGATCACTGTTTTCACCGTCGCATTATCTAATACATAGTTACCTGCAATTACTTTACTTTCTGCATACACGCCTTTAACTTTTTCTAGATTAAATCTATCTTGCTCAGATACTAGTTCTCCGTATTTCTTAGGATCTAAAGCATCAGTACTAGCGACATATATTAATTTATCGTGTTTGTATTTATTCGCGGCGTCTACGATATTCTTTGTGCCATCAACGTTTATTAGTGTTGTTAATTTATCACCACGTTTAACAGTAGATATTCTTCCTGCAATATGAAGGATGATTCTTTCTCCTTCACCTTTTTGCGATAAGAAATTATCTACATCATCTTTATTTAAGATATTACCATATATGATATTCACGCCCTGTTTAACTAGGTCAGGGATATATTTATCGTTTTCTAAGACCAAACCAAAAACTTTATAGTCTTTCTCTTTACTAATTTCTTTTAGAACAGTTTGACCGAGAAACCCTGATATACCAGTAATATAGTATGTTCTCATTAATTGAATTCAGCGTTCAAATATACGTTATAAACGACCTCTGGGAAATGGTATAAAACCATTCTAATGGCGTTAGTGTATGTGCCATTAACGTAGAGGGTTAATGCTGGAGCAAAAACGAGGTCTGCAGCTAAGTGCATTAATTTATTGCAGTAAAGTTTTAATTCTTCTTCACTATATTCAACACCATCTTCTTTGATAAATGGATTGAGGTATTCATATAATCCGTCTTCAGTTGAGATGAGGCTAAATACAAAAGTCATCATATCTTTTTCGACTTGTGCTTTAGCGTCATCAATAATTGCTTTGATGGTGGATTTTTTAAGGCTAAAGAAGAGATTTAATACGTAAACTGCAAGATCTTGTCCGTTATTTACGTACTTTTCTCTAGTTTCAATGCCATGGTCTTCCTCTTCGAATTCTTTCAAAAGTTGTTTGACAATCCAATCAGCAAATTCAATTTCATTCTTTGGTGATGTGCCTTCACCGACAACAAATTCAGGAAGATAATATCCTTCGTAAAATTGTTGCATGATAGAAGTAACATCCATATCTGATGTATCAATAATAATATCTATACCCTCACGATATAAACCATATTCTTCTGGTGGAATAAGTGGGACAAAGTCACCACCATTAATAATGTTAAAGACATTTTGATATCCTTTGACATTATCTATAGTTAATGGAGCAGGAGCTTCAAATGTATAAGCATAGAAATTAGCTGTATCGATATTTAATTCTTCATCACTTAATAATAAATTTGATAATGCATTAGCAACACCACCACCTCTAGAGTAGCCTGTAATCCAGTAAACAATTTCTTTACCTTCATAGTTGCCAATATAGTTTTTGATTGATTCATAGGCTTTAAGAGCGTTGTTATAGAAACCTTGGTGGTTACCTTCTTCACCCATGAGAAAGTTATTGGCCCATTCCTTATAGTAGTTCATACCACGAGGAGAGAAGAATACGAGTAATCTATTATTATCTAATTCTTTACTCGCAATACCATACGCAAAGGTATCAACGGTGATTTCTACATCATAATCAACAAATAAATGGTCAGTTAATCCGATCGCGTTAAAGTTCCTTTCCATTTCATCTTTAATATCTGATGAACTATTTAAACCTAAAGTTAACATCATAAGATCTTTATTAAAAACTGTAGAATCTTGATCGAAATATGTATCGCTATATTTAAATGTAGCTTCAAATGGTTTTGATAAAACTGCTGTCATTCTAACAGTGACATCAGTGTAAGGAATTGGTTCCTCACTACTTCCTGATGAGCTTGATTCACTAGATGGAGGTTCCTCGCTAGAAGGTAATACGCTAGATGGCTCTTCGCTACTTGGAATAATGCTTTCGCTACTTGGTTTTTCACTACTAGGAGTTAAGCTTTCGCTTGAAGGTTCTTCACTACTAGGAACTAAACTTTCACTAGATGGCTCACTACTAATTTCAGACGAAATGCCTGGTTCGCTTGATGGGATAACACTTGATGGGGCTTGACTACTTGGGTTATCTCCGCCACAACTTGCAAGTAGAAGGCTCGCTATGAGCAATACAAAACTATACTTTTTCATATAGTTATTATATTTTAGTTAGTAACGTAAATATAGTAAAATGTACTTAGTGAGGTCATGTTTATGAAATTATTAATGCTTGCAGTAGACGGATTTGAAGATACCGAATTAGTTGCGACTCTTGATGTTATCAGTCGTGGTAAAGATGAAGTAACTCTTGTTTCACTCATGGATAGATTAATTGTTAATCCAAAATATCTTCCAGGCGTAATGGCTAACTTATTATTAGAAGATATTAATATAGATGATTATGATGGATTAGTTATTCCTGGTGGTCCAGGCAGTTTTAGAATTATGCCTAACATCAATGAAGTAACAGAATATATCCATTACTTTGCCGCAAAGAAAAAGTTAGTGGCGTCGATATGTGCTGCGCCTCATCTAGTTGGTAAATTAGGATATTTCAAAGATAGAGATTATACTGTCCATCCTGGCTTTGAAGATCAAGTAATTGGAGGACGTTATCTAAGAGAAAAAGGTGTAGTGGTATCCGACAATTTTATCACTGCTAAGTCGATGTATTATTCTATTGAATTTGGTCTAGCAATCCATGAATATTTCCATGGTAAAACTAGTAGAGACGCTCTTGAAATAACTCTTCAAGGTGAATAGAAATATTTAAGATTTAAAGAAAAAATGCTCGAATTTGAGCATTTTTTGTTTATTCAGTGATTTCTCCTCTTCTTACGTGAGCGTCATATTTTTTACGCTCAACAGTATCGAGGATTTTCTTTCTAATACGGAATGTTGATGGTGTGATTTCCACTAATTCATCAACGTTAATATAATCTAAGCAAGCTTCTAAAGACATCTTTCTAGGAGTCTTTAAGACAACTGTATTATCTTTAGTAGCGCTTCTAACGTTTGTAAGATTTTTCTTTTGTACTACGTTAACGGCAAGGTCGATATCATATTTATTTTCTCCAACGATCATGCCTTCATATACTTCAGTACCTGGTGTGATAAACATGATGCCTCTTTCTTCAACGTGTTCGATTGCGTATGGAGTAGCGTTACCTGCTTCAGTAGCGACAAGAACACCAATCTTTCTTTCTCCTAAGCTACCACCAGTCATTGGACGATATTCTCTAAATGAATGAGAGATAATGCCATATCCTTTTGTGATAGTCATGAAGTTTGAAGTAAAGCCTAGTAGGCTTCTAGAAGCGATAATGTAATTAAGGATAGTAACTGTTTCTTTATTATCCATATTTACGAGTTCGCCACCTCTTTCTCCGATTGAGGTCATAATGTCACCAACGAATTCATTAGGAACATCAATATATAAATCTTCATATGGTTCTTGTTTCACACCGTCAACTTCTTTAATGATGACTTGTGGCTTACTAACTTCAAGTTCGAAGCCTTCTCTTCTCATATTTTCAATTAAGATAGAGAGATGAAGTTCGCCACGACCAGAGACGATCCAAGATTCACTATTTTCAATTCTTCTAACTCTAAGAGCAACATCTCTTTGAGTTTCTCTAAATAAACGTTCTTCAATCTTTCTAGCGGTTAATAATTTTCCATCTTTTCCGCATAATGGAGAAGAGTTTGTGCCAAATGTCATTTGAAGAGTTGGTTCGTCAAGTTTAATTCTTGGAAGTGGATTAATCGCGTTAGTTGGACAGATAGTTTCACCAACGTTAATATCACTTAATCCCGCAACTGCAACGATTTCGCCTGCACTTGCTTCATTAATTTCAAGTCTTTTAATGCCACGGTAACCAAATAATTTTAAGATTCTAAATGTTGTAGTGGTGCCATCTAAACGAGCAACCGCAACATTATCGTTAACGTGGATTGTACCTTGTTTAATAGTGCCGATACCAATACGACCAACGAAATCATTATAGTCAAGTAAAGCAATTTGAAGTTGAAGTGGAGCTTTAACATCAACTTTAGGTGCTGGAATTTCTTTAATAATTGTATCTAATACAGCTTCCATACCTGGAACTTGTGTATTTAAATCTGGAGAATAAGATGATGTACCTTTTAAAGCAGAAGTATAAACAACTGGGAATTCGAGGAATTCATCTGGTGCACCTAATTCAATGAATAATTCTAATACTTCATCTAAACATTGATTGATATCGATGTTAGCGCGGTCAATCTTATTAATAACAACAATTGGCTTAACATGTGCTTCTAATGCTTTCTTAAGAACGAATCTAGTTTGAGGCATGGTGCCTTCAAAAGCATCAACAAGTAATAAACAACCATCAACCATGTTCATGATACGTTCGACTTCACCACCAAAGTCAGCGTGCCCTGGAGTGTCTAAGATATTAATCATTGTGTCTTTATATTGAATAGAAGTGGTCTTAGCTAAGATGGTGATACCTCTTTCTTTTTCGATATCATTACTATCCATGACACGTTCTGTTACTTCTTCATTACTACGAAAAGCACCACTAGATTTTAATAATTGGTCTAGGAGTGTTGTTTTACCGTGATCGACGTGAGCAATAACTGCGATGTTTCTAATTTCCATAAAAAAATACCTTAACTATGTTAAGCAAAGGTACTTTAAATTTCAATAATTTTTTATTTATTAATGCTAGCTTCTTTTTCTTCGATAGCTTTATCCATATCAGTATCTAAACCGTGTGTCCAGTTACCGACATCGGCGGTACCAATACAAAGATAGAATTTTTTACCATATTTGAAATATGGATTAATATATTGGTCTAAGTAATTATTCATATCATTTAGCTTAATACTTTTACCGATATGAACTTCTAACTTACCTGCTTTATTTGTAACAGCATAATAGAGATTAAATTCCATAGTGGATGGTTCAGCAGTAAATCCTGTAATCGCAAGCTTATCATCAATCTTGATATCAGTATATTGTTTAAATTCATTAAAGATTTGATCATTCACTTTCATTGAATAAGAAGTAAAGATATCTTCTGGCTTTAATCTCACTTCAATTGTGCCATAACCGACTGTAACGAATTTTGGACTTGCTGAGTCATAATCAATGGAGGAAGATTCTCCACTTGAGCAGCCCACTAATGGGAATAATAGAATGGTGAATAGGAATAACTTTTTCATATTATTAGTTATACTATTTTTTCTCCACATATTCACGTGTTGATTTTACAATCGCATTACATGGATAGACGCCTCTACCCATTGTTAATGGATAAACTTGTGTATTCTTGCCAACAACTGTCCCAGGGTTTAATACAGAGCCACATCCGATATCGGCGTGGTCACCTAAGATACCACCGATTTTTCTAAGGCCTGTTTCATATTCTTGGTCGCCATGAATAACGATATTTTTACCATCACTCTTAAGGTTAGAACAGATTGATCCAGCACCCATATGAGAATGGTTACCTAAGATAGAATCACCGACATAGTTATAGTGTGGAACTTGGACATGTTCTAATAAGATACAGTTCTTAAGTTCGCTAGAATTTCCGATGACACATCTTGGACCAATAATGACATTACCTCTAAGGAATGCTCCTGGTCTTAATTCAGTATCTTTACCAATAATTGCAGGAGCTTCTATCGTAGCGGTTTTAGCAATCTTAACATTCTCTCCAACAAGAATTCCTGGTTCTAATAATTTATAGCCTTCTAATCCATTTTCTAGGACTTTTGCAACAATTTCTTTGATTTTTGGAAGGATTTCCCATGGATAGGTAGATGCATCAAAGTATGGTTTTAAGTAATCAATTTGACAATCAAATAATTCACTTGTCTTCACTAATTTATTCACAGACATATCCTCTTTTCTTAATGACTTGGACCATACGATCAATATATTCATCACATTGACTAATTGATTCGTATTCAACCATTACTCTTATAACTGGTTCAGTACCAGATTTACGTAATGAGATTCTTCCTTCATTACCAATTTCGTTTTCAATTTCTTTAAATTTCTCTTTAACAATTTCATCACTCATGACTTGGTCTTTATCAGTGACACGGACACTCTTCATTCTTTGTGGTAAGAGCTTAACTGGGTTAACTAATTTTGATAATGCTGATTTTCTTTCGAGCATTTCTTCTGTGACCATGATAGCGGTTAAAACACCATCACCTGTAGTAGCATATTTCTTAATAATGATATGACCAGATTGTTCACCGCCTAATGAATAATGATCTGATTGCATCCTTTCAAAAACGAATCTATCACCAACTTGGGTTTGAACATTTTCGACACCCATTGCTTTTAATGCTTTAGTTAAACCAGTATTAGACATGATAGTGGTTACGACGGTGTTATTAGTTAATGAACCTTCTGATTTAAGTTTATTAGCTAATAAATAGATAATCTTATCACCATCAACAACACGTCCTTGTTCGTCGACCGCTAAACATCTATCAGCGTCACCATCGAAAGCAAAGCCTACATCTAAATGGTTATCTTTAACAAATTGTTGGAACTTCTCAATATGAGTACTACCGGCATCTTTATTAATATTTAAACCATCTGGATTATTATTAATAACAAATGTTTGAGCGCCTAAAGCATCGAAAACACTCTTAGCAATCATCCAGCTAGCACCATTAGCGGTATCGAGACCGATTTTTAATGGTTTCATTGAATGTCTTGCTAATGAGATTAAGTAACCAATGTATCTATTTCTACCACTTGAATAATCAGTGATACAACCAATCTTATCTTGTTCAGCAAAAGGAATATCTTTTCCATCAACACCTAATTTCTTAAGATTACCATCTAAATATGCTTCACATAATACAGCAACATTATCTTCAAGCTTTTCGCCTTGCGCGTTAATAATCTTAATACCATTGTCGTAATATGGGTTATGGCTAGCTGTAATCATAACACCACAGTCGAAACAGTCTTGTCTAACGATATAGCTAACACTTGGAGTAGATGTGACGTGAAGTAAACTTACATCCGCTCCGCTAGCGGCTAATCCAGCTGCAACTGCGTATTCAAGCATGTAAGAACTTCTTCTAGTATCTTTACCAATTACTACGCGAGGGCGATATCCTTCTTTTTGTAAAGAGAATTCTGGGTTAGAGAAGAACCAACCAAAGAAACGGCCAATTTTATATGCATGGTCACATGTTAATACTTTGTTTACTTCACCTCTAAAACCATCTGTACCAAAATATTTGGTTTTAACTGTAGGATCTTTCTTAATTTTATAGTTATAACCACGATGAATAACGATATTATCGTGTAATAATTCATCTGTAGTTACTTTAAATAATTGGCATAATTCTAGAATCTTATCGATTTGAGGGAGAGATTCGTCACTTTCCCATTTAGAAACTGATTGTCTTGAAACCTTTAATAGGTTCGCTAATTTCTCTTGTGAGATGCCATTACTGATACGTAAATGCACGATTTTTTCACCAATTGTCATGTATGTTTTCCTCCGCAACTGTTGATTGCACTAATGAATAAATAATGCTTGATAATTAAAATTAAGTCAATACATTAATATATTTATTCATAAATTTGTCATAGTAATTAAACTTAACAAACATAACACTTTACATGAAATAATCATATTCTTATAATGTTATTCACTAGGAGTTTTTATTGTTATGGAAGTAAAAGTAATGAATAGTGAAAATATTAATCGTTCGATTGCCGATACATTTATCACTTTAATCAAAAAGAATCCAAAAGCTGTTTTAGGATTAGCAACCGGTAGTTCCCCAGTTGGTGTTTATCAACTTTTAGTGGAGGCTAATAAGAAAGGTGAAATCTCATTTAAAGATATTACAACATTTAACTTAGATGAATATGTTGGTTTAGATGGTAGTAATGATCAAAGTTATCGTTATTTCATGAATTACAATTTGTTTGATCATGTCGATATTGATAAAAATAACACCAACGTTCCAAGTGGTGTTGGTGATATTGAAGCTCTTGCTAAAGAATATGATGAAAAGATTAAAAGAGCAGGCGGTATTGATTTACAAATCTTAGGTTTAGGTAGTGATTGCCATATTGCATTCAACGAACCTGGCACACCATTTGATTCCTTAACCCATGTCACTGATATCGCTGAATCAACTATCAAAGATAATGCTCGTTTCTTTGCTAGTATTGATGATGTTCCAACTAAAGCCGTAACAATGGGACTTAAGAGTATCATGAATGCAAAAAAGATTGTTTTATTGGCTACTGGTAAGAATAAAGCGCAAGCAGTTTATGACTTAGTTAAAGGTAGTAAAGATCCATCTCATCCAGGTAGTATTCTTAGAGATCATCCAGATTGCACAATCTACGTTGATGACGATGCTGCTAGCTTACTCTAATACTTATATCAAACTTTATAGATGCTCTTAACGGGGCATTTTTTTTATACTTTTAGTGATTTCTTAGTTAAGATATTTTATACTTAATTAAGAAAATTATGTCTTTTCAGGTTAAAGTAGTTCTATTAAACGTAACTAATTTAAGTGATGATTTTCATGAATTATCTTTTTTAAGAGACGAAGATTTTAACTATATCAATAAGTTTAAAACTGATTTAGGTAGAAAAGAACACGCTATCTCCATGTATTTAAAACGTAAATATGTCGGAGACTTTTTTGTTGATCTAAACGGTAAACCTATGAGTGATTCTACTTATTTTAATGTTTCTCACTCTCATGGGTTAGTTGGAATTGCTATTTGTGATATCCCTATTGGATTAGATATTGAACTAGTTAGACCTAGTGAAGAGAATATCCATGCATTCATTTCTAACATAGAAGAGCATCAATATATCCATGATGATAATTCTTTTTATGAAATCTGGACTAACAAAGAATCACTTATGAAATGTATTGGAACTGGTATATATGGCGATATTAAAAATATACCTGCCTTACCTATCAACGGCTTAAAAGAACATAATAAAAAGTTCTTTTATACTAAAAATATCGTTTATAATAATTATATTATTAGCATTACAACTCAATCTCAGGATGATTTTGAAATTGTTTTCTTGGAGGAAAAATTATGAAACGTTATCCATTATCAAAGAGCGAACAAAGCATTTACATTTCGTCTTTATCAAGCGGAGATGCTTATAACTTGGCGAATACTGTGGCTTTCCCACCTTCCACTAAAGTTGAAGATATCAAAGCAGCTATTAATGAAATCTTTAAAGCTCACCCATATTTATTTACTGTTATTGATACAGATGAATCTGGCTCTTTATATAAAGAGATAAGGGAAGAAGAGATTGATATCCCAGTATATGAAACTGATAAATATGATATTGTATCTGAACCTTATGAGATCAATGGTAACCATCTATATAGATTCGCTATTTATAAGAACGCAAAAGAAGTAGTGTTATATTTTGATTTCCATCACGTGATAATGGATGGAACATCTATCCATTTATTCATCAAAGATTTGTTTGATTGCTTAAATATAAAAGAAATAGCCCATGAAACTTATAACGCAAATGATTTTACTGATTTAGAGGCTTCTTTAATCGGTAAAGATAAGTACTTAGCGGATAAAGAATACTATAACAAGCTTCTTGGTGAAGCAGATGTTGATTCTACGATCATTGAAGATAAGAAGGATGAAGAAGTGTCTTATGCTAATATTCGTAGGCCTTTAGAAGTTAATTCTGAGAAAGTTAGTATTTATACTAAAGAGCTAGGAATTAAGACTTCATCATTCTTTATTACTGCATTTAATTTACTTATTGCGAAGATTAATAATGAAGATAAAGCCTTAACTTTATCAGTTCATAATGGACGTGACGATAAAACTAGAAACGATTATGGTTGCTTTATTAAGACATACCCTGTCTATTTCTCGTATTCTACAGAACAAAGTATTAAAGATGTTTTAAAGGCCACTAATGAGCAACTTATCGCTAATGTTGAACATAATTCTTATCCATTTGTTGATTTAGCTAAGGATTTAGATTTAGCGCCTAACATCATGTTTGCTTATCAAGGCGATTATTTCTATCAAGGCGAATATAACGGTCAAGTTATTAACGTTAATCCATTACTTAGAAAAGATGGCAAGGAAAATATTGCTGTTGAACTTCATAGAGACCAAGGTAAATATATTATCTGGGTTGAATATCGTAGTGACTTATATTTAGAAGAAAGTATTAATCAATACATTCATTTATATGAACTTTTAATCAATCAATTATTAGTAAAAGAAAACATTATTGATATTAATTTTGTTGATGAAAATGAACAGAAATTATTAGACAAATTTAATAAATCTGATCTTTCATTTATTGATCCAAGTAGAACATTTATTAATGACTTTGTTGATATGGTTAAAAAATACCCAGACCACATCGCAGTGTCGTTTAAAGATAATGATTATACCTATAAACAATTAGATGAAATAACAACTAGAATCGCTAATGAATTAATTCGTTTAGGAGCGAAGAAAGAAAAGGTTGTTTCTGTCTTGATTCATAAATCTGAATATATGGTATTTTCCTCTTTAGCGGTTATTAAATCTGGTGCTGCATATCAACCATTAGATCCAACCTACCCTAAAGATAGATTAAACTTCATGATTAACGATTCAAAAGCTATTATTTTAATTCGTGATGATGATATTGATAATTTAATCGATGACTTTAAAGGTGAAACTATCCTTACTTCAGAATTTAAGAATTTTAAAGACGATACTCCTATCACATATAAAAACGATCCGAAAGACTTATTCATTATGCTTTATACATCAGGATCTACTGGTGTTCCAAAAGGCGTTATGTTAGAGCAAGGTAATATTTATAGTTTTATTAGATATTATGTTACTCATTATGAGATGGATTCAAATAGTAAGACTGCTGCTTATGCTAGCTATGGATTTGACGCTAGCATGATGGATGTCTATCCAATATTAAGTGTTGGTGGTTCAGTTGAAATTGTTCCTGAAGAATTAAGATTAGACTTAGTAAAATTAGGAGAATTATTTAACAAGAAAGGAATCACTCATTCTTTCATAACCACGCAAGTTGGTAGGCAATTCATTGCAGAAATCAAAGTAAAATCATTAAAATATTTCCTTGTTGGTGGTGAAAAACTCGTACCAATGGAACCTCCAAAAGATGTTAAATTCTTTAACTGTTATGGTCCTACAGAAGGTTCAGTTTTCTGTAACTCAAAACAAGTTGATAAGATGTATCACCGTATTCCTATTGGTAAGATTATTCCAACATATAAGTTCTATATTTTAGATAAAGATAAGAAAGTTTTGCCAAGCCTTGTAACTGGTGAATTATATATTTCTGGTCCAGGCGTTGCACGTGGATATTTGAACCGTGAAAAAGAAAATAATGAAGCATTCTTACCTAACCCATTTAGTAAAGAAGATAAATATCAAAGAATGTATAAGACAGGAGATATCGTAAGATTACTTCCTAATGGCGAAATTGACTTCATCGGTAGAAAAGATGGCCAAG
>Ga0310786_10007837_pt1 | contig 13835 bp, 22 predicted proteins | sample AusTroGonzalo_MG_FD_203881 | JGI IMG/M metagenome (GOLD analysis project Ga0310786, IMG submission 203881) | Bovine rumen microbial communities from tropical cattle in Woodstock, Queensland, Australia - Gonzalo_03 (v2) (version 2) | ecosystem: Host-associated > Mammals > Digestive system >... | reverse complement strand
GAATGAATTTTAAATCATTCTTAAATGGTAATTCTTTTTCAATTACCTTAACCAAACCAACATTAGTAAGATTTTTAATTGAGCGGCTCTTACCACTTCCGCTTTTGCCTAAAACTAATACAGGAACTCCCATTTATTTAACCTCCCTTTCCTTATAGTATTTACAAAATTTACAACAGTTGCAGTAATCTTGGCATTTTCTATGTTCACCTTCACGGTAAACAATTTCACCAATACCACCTAATTTATTAACCACATAATCCTTGGCTTCTTGTTCAGAATCAAATACTCTATCTGCTCTGGCTTGACCTATCTTCTTATATACAGCCCATTTGTCACCAGTATACCAAGTGTCTCCACAATCAGGTAAATCATCATCAGATACATTACTCAATTTAACCAAATCAACAAATCTCTTATAAATGAAATTTTCGATGTCTTCCATATCTTGTGTAGTGATTTTATATTCCCAAGTATATACAGGGCTTTCTGGATAATCAGTGCCTTTAAGTCTCTTATCTCTTGCAGTCCAATCTTTAAGTATAGCGTGAAATTTAAGCGTTCCAACATATTTCAATTGTTTTCTTAATAACCAAGCATATATTAAACCTTGTTTCTTCCAGTCTTCAAAATCACTATACATCACTTTCCATACAGTGGCAGTTTTATAATCAACAAGTGTAGTATTAGCTTCATCATATAAATCACATTTACCAGTTAGAAACCAACCTGGTATGATTTCTTGCTTCATATACATTTCTGCAAATCCAGTCTTATCAAACTTCTCTATTAAACTATGTGTCGCTGTGCCTAAAACAAGATTAACCATATCAGATACATCTTGTTCCATTTCATTATCGTGTCTTCTAGTCAAAAGTATTTCCCTGTCGTTCATCAAAAGTGTTGTCGCTGAAAAACTATCACTCGCTGGTTTAAATTGTGAATCTTTAACTAAATCAACAAGTGCTTGTGGTAAATTAAACTTGTTCGTTATATTCATTTAATGCCTCCGTTATTGTAATTTCAAAATAATTAGCTAATTTTTTAACCGATTTTGAACTTATTTTACCTTGTTCAATTCTTACAAGAGTCGCTGGTGAAACTCCCAAAATAGGAGCAAATTTGGCTCTTGATATATTGCCTCTTGCGTGTCTTACCATCCAAGATAATTTATTCATATATTCTTACATCAACTATGTGATATCCTTTCCCCAATTTTTCTCTAACTTCTTTTAAATTTATTTTCCCATCAATTATATCAACTAATTGCTCATAAGTGCTACCATCTGGTCTCTCAATTGTTATTATTGCCATAAATTGCCTCCTCGATTCTTCTAATTAATGCATCATTCATTTCATAAGTTTTATCTTGTTCGGTTTTAAGATAACTACTATGTTCCAAATTGACTCCGATGAGCCAATCATTCTTTTTCTTCATTTGTTCTAATGCATCTAATAAATCATTAAATGCATCTTCAAATTGTAATAAATAATCTGTATATTCTTCGTTTAATTCTTTTCTTTCTTTCCAATCCATATTAATTCGCTCCTTTATTAATTTTTTTTGCACTAATGTACAGTATAATTTTACTCCCTTCTTTTTTCTCAAATCTAACTTCTCTATCTTTATATTTAACCCAGTCAAAATCAACACGCAATAACTTGTCATCCCACATTCTGTAACATTCAATTTCAGTAATACCAGTGAAGTCAACTTGTTCAACAGTCTTTCTTTTTAATTTTTTCTCTCGATGTCTTCTCAATGCTTCAGCATTATGTTTATCATTTCTAACGTAATGCTTCTTGTCGTTCTTTTTCGCAAAATAATCTTCTCGTTCCTGCTCGTGGTCATTATAATATTTCATCTTACAATTATATGAGCAGAATTCTTTATTATCAAAATCACTCACGATTTTGTTGTATGAGGTAGGTAGTTGGACTACCTTACCACAACAACCACATTTAACTTTTCTTGTACCACAACTAGCAACACCACAATATAATTCTAATTCGCTCCATCCCAAACTACATCATACTCCTTCCAGCCCATTTCAATTAACTTGCCTTCAATCTCTTTAATAGTTTTAGCAGAATAAACACAACTGTCACCATAATAGAAATTAGCCTTACCATTTTCCATATAAAGGCGTTTTGGTGCAGGGTGCGCTTCGCTTTTCATAAAACTGATTAAATCGGCTCTTGATGTGAAGCCAAAAACGTGTGAACCATCAAGAAATTCATATTCGTCTTTAAGATTGACAAGACCAATACAATCATCAATCAAGTCATCCGCCCATTCGATTGATTCAATCATCTCTTGATACTTCTTTGGTAAATTTTCTAATTTAAACATAATAATATATTTCCTTCCCACTCTGCATTTCTATTCTAGGGCTTGTGACCTACCTCGGCTGCATTAGGAGAGAGGAGAATCTCTCCAACGTAATTATTAAAGTTTAGGCTAGACTGTGTCTAATTAAGTTAAGCCAAATTATATGGCACCTAATCTGGATTAACACCTAAATTTTATTAAAATGAATAATCATAATATTCTTCAGCTATACCAAATGAAATATTGTTGAAATCTTCATATCTTAATAAATCTTTACCTGAGTTTAATTTATTAATTTCTGATTCCTTCACCTCATACCAATATTATATATCAAATCAATTTATTAATCAAGTAAAATGATAAAATATATTTAATTTTTTTATGTGGTGTCTTATTACCACCACGCTCTATTTATCAACCTCACCAATAGTTTACTCCTTTATAACCTATTTTTCAGCACTTGCGTAAATTTGGACTATTTTTGCGTAAATTTGGTATATAAAATAGATAGTTTTGATAGTTACCCTCCATTTCTATCTTTTATTATATATTTTTTTCTTATATAAAAGGTAAAAAAAGGGGTAAACTGTCTAAACTGTCTATGCTTGCCCACTAATAATAATATGCTTGCCCACCTTTTTATTTTTATTTTCTTTTTACATTGACATCATTTTTTAATTTTGTTATAATATGCTTAAGAGGTGACTTATGCTTTTAATGAAACCAAATTCGCCTAATTATACTACCGTGTTTCCGATGTATGAATTGTTGGGCGATTTTACCGAAAAAGATAAAATAAATTATGCTAAAGATATATTCGATGAACTGGAATCTCAAGGTACTCCTGTTCTAGAATATCGACATCCACGCAAGGGTTATAAGTTAGGCGTTTATGAATTAAATGGATATGTCTATTTCTTTCAGTGTCTTAAAGTCCAAGGCGTGTTTAAAAATAATCTCTATGTGGCAGTCTCGTCTCATAAAGATGACTTTGTGAAAATTTGTAAGTATTTGGAGAAATTGTATTATGGCAGCAGTATTAACTAAATCTAAACAAGATAAAATTAATAAACAACAGTTTGAAGCATTGTGTAATATGCAATGTACTCAAGTCGAAATTTGCTCGGTTTTTAACTGTTGCGAAGATACTTTAAACGCTTGGTGTAAAAATAATTATGATGGTAAAACTTTTTTGGAGACTAGAAAAATGTTCTCTGAAAAGGGTAAAGCATCCATCCGCAGAATGCAGTTTAAATCAGCCGAAAATGGTAATGTGACTATGCAAGTTTGGTTAGGTAAACAATACCTAGGTCAAACTGATAAGAATGAATCTACTAATATGGAGCGTGTAGTTATTGTCAACGATATCGATAAAGAATAGTCTTGGTAAGGGCTATAATAAAGGATTCTTTACAAATTGCACTTGTAGATATAGATGTTTTGAGGGTGGTCGTTCAACCAAGAAATCAGTAAATATGGCTGGTTTTGAGCCGATATTTAAAATATTGATGGACCCTAATAGAAATATCATTATGAGCAGAAAAGATGATGTAAACAACTCATCATCGACTTATCCTAATATCGTGAATCTCATTTATAAAATGGGACTTGCTGAATATTTTAAAATGAAGGTTTCACCATATGAAATCATCTATAAACCAACAGGACAAAAAATAGTATTCAAGGGTTGCAATAATCCAGAGGCAATCACTTCCACTAAATTTATCACAGGCGAACTAACCGATGTGTACTTTGAGGAAGCGTCCGAACTTACTAACTATGATGATTTTAGAAAAATCGATGGTTCAGTTCGTCCTGTGAATTCCTTCCCACAAATTACATTTTTAATGAATGGCTGGGACAAGAAATCGTGGATATATGATGTGTTCTGGAAAGATAGATTAGAAGATGATAGCGAATATTTAGAAACACACGATTACCAGGATTATACCGACCTTGATTTTAATTTGGGTTATGGTTTTGGCTTATATTTACATAAATCAACATTTAGAATTAACGAATTCAGAACGCCTGATAAAGATGCATCAATGGAAGTTTTGAAAGAAAAAGCATATCAGATATATTTAGTCGAAGGGCTTGGCTGTTGGGGTAATACGAGTGATGTCACATATCCATATTTTAATGATGGACTAATAATACCGCATTATCAAGTAGCTGATATGAACTTCTCATCACTTACAATTGGCATAGATATTGGTGCAGGTAATGGCGAAGGCAAAATAGTTAAAAATACTAAAGACCAACCAAATAGATATAGGTCAGCTATGACTATGTGCCTAACTGGAATAACTGCGGACTATAATAAAATGATACCACTTAATGAGTGGTTTTATTCAAACCAAGACCAGATAGTGAAAAGAGGTTCACCTGAAATTGCTGAAAATATGATAAGAGAAATTATTAAATGGCGACAGATGTATCAGATGTGGGGAATGATTGTATGTTATGTAGAATCTGCTGACCCTGGTGGATTTAGAACACTACTTGAAGCTAAAGCTCAAGAGTTAGGATTATATAATGCAAGATTCATAGCATCGACTAAAAATAAAATACAAACGAGAGTTGATTTTGAAAATTTGATGTTAGCAATGGGCGATATGCAATTTTCAGATGCTTGTAAAAATTTAATCCGTGAATTTAGAAATGCAAGAGCAGATGAAGATGGAAGTCCGAGAGAAGATATTGATGACCATATGATAAACGCATTTGAGTATTCAAGTATACCATTATGGAATAGAATTAGAAGATGGAAGGATTTTAAGGAGCATTAATCCCACCACCTGATACCATCGTGTGGAAATATAAAAAGTCAGGGAACTCCAGGGCAAAATGCTCTGCTATGAGGGTTGTGCCTCATATGGAAAGGAATTTTACAATGAACAAACGACAATGGATTAACAATTATATAGAAAAAAAGAAGAAGTTAATTAAAACACAAAATCCAAATGATGAACGATTAACATTTATTTCAAATGATGATGAAGTTAAATTAGATGAAGTAAAAGCAAACCGAGTATGGTATACTGGTCGTGGTGATGAAATATTCAATTATTACACAAGAGAACAAGCCATAGGGTTTGCTGATAATCCAATTTATAATAGAAATAAACGTCAATATTTCTGGTCACAGTCAGCGCAAGAATGTGATATCAAGCGTGTACATAGCGGAATACCGAATGCAATTATTTCTACATTATCAAATGTAACAGGAATGCCTGAAATAGATGAACCATCAGGATTATGGCAAGAAATTGCAAGAGTAAATGATTTCGAAAATAAATTAACACAACAAGCAAGACCACTTACTATGGTTGAAGGTTGGGGCGCTTGGAAACCGAATTTTAATATTGATTTATGCAAATATCCTATATGGGAATATTATGAAGCTGAAAATGTAGAATATATGTATGATTTTGGATTATTAACTGGAATTATATTTGAATCATATTACAAAAAAGGCAATAAAAATTATACATTACTTGAAATTAGATATTTAGATAAAGGTGATTCATATATTGAATATCATTTATTTACACTTAAGAAATCAAATGATATTGAAGAAGTGTCATTAAGTGAATTAGAAGAATTAACTGATTTACCAGATAAACCAATTGTAATACCTGGATTAAATAGATTATTAGCAGTACCAGCAAGATATTTCTATGACCCACAAAATCCAAAATATGGTAAGTCAATATATGCAGGTAAACTTGATTTGTTTGATATGTTAGATGAAATATGGTCACAAGCCAGTCAGACAAATAGAGTATCAACTCCAGTTGAATATTATAATCCTGATATATTAGAAAGAGGCAAAAACGGCGGATATGCAATGCCTAATTTATACAATCGTCAATTTATTAAAAAAGCGGGCATACCAGATGGAGATGGATTAGTTAATACTGACATTCAGACAACACAACCAGATTTGAATTTTGATAAATATGGTGGTTTGGCAAAAGATGTATTAGATTATATATTAACTGGTGTATTAAGCCCTGCCACAATGGGAATTGATGTTGCTAAAAAAGACAATGCCGAAGCACAACGAGAAAAAGAAAAAGTTACTATTATGACAAGAAATAATATAATTAGTAACGAAACTAATATGCTTCGTGAAATCGTGCAATTAAGTTTAATGCTAACACAATTTATTAATACACAACAAATTGACTTACAAGAATATGATATCAACATTAAATATAATGAATTTGCAAATCCATCATTCGAAAATCAATTACAAGTATTAGGCAATGCTTGGAGTAATGGTGAATTAAGCACAGAAAAATATGTTGAATTATTATGGACTGATAAGATATCAGATGAAGATAAACAAAAAGAAATTGAATGGCTTGAAGAAAATAAGAAAGCCGATAATATGATGATAGATTATGATGAGAACGCAATTAGACAAGATTTATCAGAAGAACAAGAATCGGAAGAAGAAGAATCAGATTATCAGGAATGAGATAATCGCAATGGTTTATGAAGGGATAATTAATAATAAAAAATTACCTGAAATAAGAAAGCAATTAGTTAAAAGAGCTAAACGCAAGCAAGCAGAGCCGATAGAAATTAAATTGTGTTTTCTTGGTATATCACTTGCAGCACAGGCGTTAAGAAAACAAGACCCAGTAGAATTTCTATTAGAAGATAAGAATTATAATTTAACTGAAACAACTATTGATAAATTAAACCGTGAGATTACTGGTAAAGAAAAAGAACAAGTAATAAAAGATACAGTAAAAGATGCAAGAAGAGCTGGTAATATATTCTATTTGTGTAGTAAGCACGATGATTGTGCAGAAGACCACAAAGACTATCAAGGCAAAATTTATGTAGATGAGAAAGCACAGCCAACTCCACAGGAATGGGAATATATTAAACAAAACGGTATTCAGTCATTTCAATGGGTTACATTTAGACCAGTATGGATGACAACTAGACCTCATTGCAGACATTATTTTAAATCATTAAAAACAGAAGATGTATTAAACCATAGTGTATCACAATTGATTAGAAATCATAGAATGCATCATAAAGAAGGCAAATATGAGATGCAAACTATTAGATATAAAACTGGTAAAGAGACATTAAGAGCGTATGAAGAACGATTAAGATATCACGAGTATTTATATGCAATACATAAAACCGAGACGCTACGGAAATTAATTAGTAAAGACAAGATGCTAATTAAAAAATGGCGTGATTATTTAAAGACTCTAAACTAACAGGAGGTATAAATGTTAGAAAATAATATTACGGCGGTAAATCAAGAAGTATCTACGCCAGATACACAAACACAACAAGTGACCGATGTCACAGCTGACGCACCTGAAAAAACTTATACAAAAAATGAAGTTATTGAGTTAATGAAAAAAAGAGTTAACCGAAGCCACAATTCATTTTTTAAAAGATATGGTGTAAGTAATTTGCAAGAATTAGATGCCAAATTTAATGGCGGAAAAGAATTGCAAGATAATTATTTAGGATTGCAAAATAAGAATGCTGAATTAGTTCGTGAGATTGCATTTTTAAAAAACAATATCAATCCAGATAGATATGATGATATAATCGCATATTTCAAAGGCAAAGGGATTGATTTTAGTGAAGAACAATTAATAGCATTACTCGAAACACATCCTGAATGGTTAAAACAACAAGAAGTGGTTAATCAGGTAGAGCCAAAGCCTGCTACAACTACTATTAAATCGCTTGGAATCGAGGCACACACAGAGCCAAAACCTAGTGAAAAAGAATTGGCAAGTAAATTATTAGGAGTAAAATTATAAGGAGAAAGTCAATATGACAAGAGAAGAATTATTAAGTTTGCTTCAAGAACGTGGTTTATCTGATGATGAAATCAAAGCATTATTAAAAGATACATTAGACACACTTGATAAAGATTTCTATGACCACGATGAAGACGTTAAAGAAGCAGAAGAAAAAGAAGAAGCAAGCAAATTGCTTGGTGTAAAATTAGGATAAGGAGATTTTAAAAAATGGCAAACAGTTTTGAATTAATTACAAAGTATCTTCCACAAGCATTAGATAAATATTTTGCTGAAGATGCTAAAACAGCCATCCTTGAAAAAGGCAATAAATGGGTGGATGTAAACTTTAAAGAAGCAGGTTATGTAAAAATCGCTTCATTATTACTAGATGGTCTATCAGACTATTATAGAACACAAAATTTACCAGGACCATCAGATGATGCACAATATGCTGCATATGCTGGCAATCTTGGCTCTGGTATGAGAGATGGTTTCGCCATCGGCGGTGCATCTGTTAAATGGGAAATCAAACAATTACAATACCTTCGTGGTAAACAATTAAGAATTGATTATCTTGATGATGAAGAAACAGCAGGATTAGTTATTGGTAATGCTGTTGAAGAATTCTCAAGATTAAAAGTAATCCCTAGACCTCGTTTCGCTGAATTCTGTTTTGCGTAAACTTTGGGGATGTAAAACTTCCTGAATTGCTGGGAAGTCCTGAAGATATATAAACCACAACGTAATAAGCAATTATAAGCGTGATGGTCTAAAAATTATATATTATAGGGCAATCAGCAGCCAAGACACATATTGAATAGCAATACTAATGAGAGGAAATTGCGATAATGGAAAAATGGAAAGATATAAAAGGATACGAAGAATTATATCAAGTAAGTGATTTAGGTAGAATTAGAAGAAAAAATGCTTATGTAAAAACAAGTAAAGGCAAAAGATTTTGTGAAGGCAGAATACTAAAATTAAATCTTAAAAAAAATGGTTATCTATCTGTCGATTTAAGCAAAGAAAATAGAGTTAAAACTATATCGGTGCATAAATTAGTTGCTGTAGCATTTTGTGAAAATTTTAATAATGGCTCTGAAATAGACCATATTAATTGTAATAAGCAAGATAATAGAGCGTGTAATTTAGAATGGGTCACACCGAGAGAGAATAAAGATAGAGCATTACAAAATCACTTATATTATAATCCAAATAAAAAAATAGTTTATTGTGTGCAATTAAATATAACGTTTGAATCAAGTTATAAAGCAGCCGAATATTTGAATAATAAATATTTTGGTAATACAAAAAAAATATCAAGTATGTCAGGCAAAATTAGGGCTTGTTGCTTGGGCAATCAAAAAATTGCATATGGATTTAACTGGCAATATGTGTAAGGTCCAACGACTATCTCGTAATGAGAGTAGGCGGCAGCCGAAGTGGGAGGCTCGGTTATAAAAAACCGATGATGATATAGTCTAATCAGTATAGAGATATATTGAATGTCAATGGAAGTTGACGCTTGCAGATTCTCAAGAATCGCTGAAAATGCATCAGCATCACTTGGAAATTTATTAACAAATCAAACTATTTCTGCAAATGCAATTATCGGTAGTTTTAATACAGCATTTGAATGGTTAGCAGAACACGAAGTTCCTGAAGAAGAACAAGTTATTTTCGTTAATCCAGCAGTTATGACTCAAATTAGAAATACAACTGAATTAACTAAATTCTTAACTCAAGAAAATTATAGAGCAGAATCTGGAATTGATTTTACAGTTGAAAAATATGGTGGTAGACCTATTATCGTTGTTCCATCTAATAGATTCTTTACAAATGTATTAGCAGGACAAAACGGTTATAGACCACAAGCAACTTCATATGTTGTTAACTTTATGGTTGTGTCTACAAAAGCAGTAGTTCCAGTTAGAAAACTTGAATGGAATAAGATTTATGGACCAGAATTATCAGGTCTTGCTGGCTTCCACGGTTATCTAATTGACTATCTAATTTATCACGATTTATTTGTTCCAGAAAATAAAATTCCTGGTGTTTATGTTAACGTATCAGGCGTTGCCGCTAATACTAAAACTAGTACATTAGCTGTTGACACACAAGCAGGTTCAGCACAATACTATTGGAAAGTTAAGAGATACTTCACAAATCCTGCTGGATTAAGAGGTACACTTGTAATTAATACATCTGCATTCACACTTGGCTCATCAGCAGGTACAGCAGTAACAGCAACATCAAGTTTAGGCTCTGGTAAATATATGGTTGTTAACGAAGGTGTAGATGTAGTTGAAGCAGCTGGTAGTAAATCATATTACTTTGGTTTAATGGATGCTGCTGGCAATATTATTGCAACAACAGGCTCTGTATCAGTTACTCAACACGCTTAAAAATAACTAATAATAGACAGTTTAGATAGTTTATACCTATTTCTATCTTTATATATAGAAAAAATAATATAATAAAAGGTAGAATCGGCGGTTAACTGTCCAAACTGTCTATTTTTAAAATAATTGGAGGTAAAAAATGGCAAAAACATATTTAGTAAAAATGATTTTAAATGAAGACATTGATGCATTTTTAGATGAATTTGAATCAGATGGCGATTATGAAGATTATGAAATAGTTTCTGCTTCTTGGTGTGGCAGTTCAGTATTGTTCGTGTTAAAAGGTAAAGCGGAGGCATAGTATATGGCAGAATGTAATTGGGACCCAAATAAACATAATGGCAAACCTTGCCCTATTCATGGTTCAGGTAAAAAAAGCACAGATAACCCTTATAGCAAAGGGAGTTTGAGCGACATTGAAAAACAAGGTTGGGAAGGTAAACATAATTATATCATAAATAAAATGTACAATAGTGATTATGATACTATTGATGAAGTAATGGAAGATGCTGAACGTATGGATTTAGATGAAAAGCAAATGCAATATGTTGAAGCAGTAGCAAGACGTGTTTTCGGTGAAGATTTTGAAGATGAGAAAGATGAATCATTCGATGACGATTATGATTTTGAAAGCTGGGGATCACAAGCAGTATCGGTAGCAGAAGAAGAATTAGGCATTAATGCACTAGATAGTAATGAAAATTATGATAAAGTCTGCGATTGGTTGATGGATAATGGTTATGCAGAAGATTTTGGCGAAGCTGATAAAATGATTAAAGATTCGCTTAGCCCAGAAGGTTGGGACAAATTAAATAAGATTCGTGATGAATGGGGAATTGATGATATAGATGATTTTGATAGTGATGAATTAATTGCAGATGAAATTGGACCAGATAAGAAAGAGCAAAAACAAATAAAAAAAGAAACTAAACAAAGAAAAGATAGAGAAAATTCATTGGATGAAACAACTAAAAAAGCAGAATTATTAATATCTGAAGGCAAAGGAAAAGAATTTCTTGATGTTCTAAACGGTTTATCCGAAGAAGATGCATTTGAAGTTTTAAAAAGAATTAAAGGTAAAAATAAATAGGTGACTATTATGCAAACAAAATATATAACGCTAGATGAATTTAAAGAATATACAGGAATTGATTTAGAATTACAATTAAAATCTGATGATAATCCATCTAATACAGCAAATGCATTTTTATTAAGAATTGAAAATAGAATGCACGCATTTATTAATTCTAATTTTGTGAGAAATGTTGATAGAGAATATCCAGAATTTTCTGACTATCAAAAATACCATTATAAATTAGCATTAATAGAACAAGCGTTATATGTATTCAGAAATGGAGATATATCATCAGATTCAGGTTATGACCCTGAAAAAGGAATTGTAACAGGTAAACACGATTTAAAAGAATTAGTTATTGCTCCAAATGCAGTAGATGAATTAAGACTATGTGGTTTGTGGAATAGAAATGTAAGAAAGATTTGGTGGTAGTATGGGTGTAAATATTTATACATCACGAAGAGATTTCTTTGACCGAGTACCATATTGGAAAAGAAATGAGAATGCTAGAGATTTAGCAAGATATGTTTATGAAACCAAACCAAATGGAATATTCTATGCAAAGGAGATAACACCAGAAAGTGAAGAAAGCCAACAAATTAATAATGCATTTTTATTTGATAATCAGACAATTACGATATATACCGAAGATTCCATAAATATCAACAAGAATGATATCGTGAAATATGATGATGAAATATGGAGAGTTGTAAATGTTCAAAGACAGCATATTCATAAAACACACCAATTTATGAAACACGGTTTTGATAGAACATATTTGCAGTTAACAAGATAATGATAGTAGAAGAATTAAGTTCATTATTGCTTGCTGATTTAATTATGCAATCTCCAAGATTATCTGGTAATATGAAAGACAATATTAAAATTGTTGAATTTAGTGACCATAAAGTTATAATTGAAATTAGTGCTAAATTTTATGATACTAAAATATGGAGCAAAAGTGGTGTTATTGCTTTTACTGGTGCAAATTATGATGGAATAACTGATTATCCTATGTGGGTAAATAAAGAAGGTGCTTTTGGTAAACATAATAAATCAGAGCATTTTGCAAATAGAATATGCAATGATGTGTGTGAAGTAATAGCAAATGAATATAATGGAGAGGTACACAATGAGTTGGAACTATGAAGATTATTTAAGAAGACAATTAACTATTTTAGCAAGGGATTATAATGTAAATATAGAAATTGCAACAGAACAAATGTTTGCTAAAATTAAAGACCCTATTCCAAATACAATATATGTAGTAATAAAATATTTATCAACATCAATTGCATTTAACTCGACAGTTAGACCAATTCAAATATTGGTAGTATCTGAAGGAAATCAAATGGTTAATGCAAAAGCCATATTTGATACATTTGCAAATGATTTTAACTGGCAGATGGTAGTTGATGGACCTACTTATGTAAAACAACAATATTCAAGTCCAGTAGTATTATCTAATTTTAACGATATTGGTTATGACTTCCGCTCGGTTTTATATATGAGTGGAACATTAATTCAAATGGATGATGTTGTTGATATATCAACAACAGTTGATAATATCACATACGAAGGTGCTATTAGTGTCGCAATCGGTGAAAATACGGCTGAAATTATTAAGCCAATTACATTCCAATTTCAATATAATACAGGCTGTGATACACAACCGATTGGCGGTCAAACAATTTCAAGTTCAGTTAAATCAGTATCAACATTTAGTTTAATGTTCACAATACCAGCACAAGATTCTACATTATTAACAAATGCTACTAATATTAGTGCTGGCTTACAATCAGGTAATACAAAATTTACAATTGCATTTAGTTTATCTGGCATATCATTTAGTTATGATTGTGTATTAACAGCATTTAATTTTACAACATCACCTAATAATGTTCCTGCATTACAATTTACATTTATGAGGTAATTTATATGGCTGATGGTAAAATATATATTACAATAACAGATGAGCCAGTAGGTGGAACAACACCTAAACCTGATACACCTACACCGAAACCAGATTCTAATAACGAAAATAAAAATTCATTATTTGGCGATTTTGCAAAGCATCAATTCTTTAATTTTGTGGAATCACAAGCAAAACAATTTATAAGTTATTCAATTGGTAATATTGGTAATTTTACTGGTAATTATCAAACACAAAGACAAATACAAGAAACACTAAAAATTGGAAATATGGCTAAAAATATTGGTATGGCAGCATT
>Ga0310786_10007836_pt1 | contig 13836 bp, 23 predicted proteins | sample AusTroGonzalo_MG_FD_203881 | JGI IMG/M metagenome (GOLD analysis project Ga0310786, IMG submission 203881) | Bovine rumen microbial communities from tropical cattle in Woodstock, Queensland, Australia - Gonzalo_03 (v2) (version 2) | ecosystem: Host-associated > Mammals > Digestive system >... | reverse complement strand
GACTGTACTAAGTGTAGTTTCTTGAACGCCTCTACAATCGTCAGTACAGATACAAGCGTCATGCCTAACTGACTACCGAAATTAAGTACAGGCTGTATGCTCTGTGCTGCATTGGCTACAGTATCGGTGTACTCACCCCATTTGTTCTTTAGCTGCTGCAATTGGGCTTCGCCTGTGCTCGCCATATCAGCGTACGCGGCTTCCATCGTTCCTGCGCTTGCATCCAAAGCGGCTATATTCTCATTGTACTTTTCGGCCAATTGCCCGGTAAGTGCGTTAACCAAACGCAAAGCCTCTGCGCGTCCGAATAGCTTTGCATAGATACTTTCCTTTAGCTGTCCTGACTTAGCGGCATAGGCCGTAATGGTCTTATCAAGTTCCTGTAGATAGTTACGCAAACCGCCTGCTGCCTTAATAGACGCTGCGTTGAACTCTATGCCCATTTCAGCGGCCATCTTTTGCGCCTTACTACTTTCCTTTGTCAGGGCCGTTAGTACGCTCGATAGCTGCGTAGAAACCTCCGCTGTGTTACCTGTAACGCCGGTTAACGTACTCATTACGGCTAACATTTCCGTAAGAGATACGCCCAACTGTGCTGCCTGTCCTGTCACTGACGGCAAAGCGGCTGCAAGCTGCTCAAACGACGTTACACCGTTCTTAGCGGTTAGCTGTATCTTATCCTGTATATCCTGCGCTGCACTCCATTCTAAACCATAGTTCTTAATAATGGTAGATGTAACCTTAACCACTTCGCCAACGTCCGCAATACCGCCAATAGACGATTTCGCGGATGCCTCTAAGTAGCTAATCCAATTATCTTCGGGAACACCGTTAGAAATGACTTGGTACAAGCCGTTGGCCAATTGGTCACGCGCTATGGGTATGGTTTTGGATAAGTCGGAAACCTGACCTTTCAGCCTCTCGAAACCGGCTGCATCCTTACCGGCCATTGTATTAGCCGCTTTCATTGCAGCCGCAAAGGTACGGCTTTCTTCTGTAACGCTGTTAAGGGTGTTGGTAAGCTGCGCAACGGCATTGCTTACGTTCTGCATCGTCTGTACGGTCTGCGTGTACGTCAACAGGGTATCGCGCAACTTTCCTGCACTACCCTTTGCCTTATCCATAACCTGACGCAAATCAGCAACGGTAGAGGTCGCCGTTACCAATTGTTCTTTGCCGTCAACAGATATGCGAACGTTAAATTTTACTTCTTTTGCCATTTTTTTAGCGTAACTTACTTACTTATTCAAAAATAATTTGTATCTTTGCAGCGGATAAAGGTACTATTGTATGAAAGCTAAAAGCAATAAACCGGGCTTGGGCGTATTCGCCTTACTGTCATTACTTATAATGGCTGTAGCCGTTTTTGCCGGTTGTCCGGGTGTTGCTGTTTCTTCCGGGTTCGTTCTTTTCGTGCTGACTGTCGTAGCCTGTAGTCGTATCATTGACGGCTGCGAAAACAGTATATTGAACGATTGCGCCTAATCACCCTGCGTTTTCTTTAAAACCGCCTCAAATCGTTTCCGGCTCTCAGCGGCTGTTAGTCTTGGGGCCTTAATGTCTGGCTTATCGGGCTTATCCCACGATAGGGGCAAAACCTTTTTTGCGGTTACTTTCTTTTTCAGGTGCGGTTGTATGGTAATGGTAGCTAACAGTCGCATACGCTCCCAATTATCCTTATACTCTGCGTCCTGTAAATTCTTAAATTCCCTGTAAACGTGGTCAAATTCTGTTGGTGTCAGCCTGCAAAAGTCATCGTATGAAAGATGGATGCAACTAAGTGCAATACCCAAAATCTCATATATGGCTATTTGCTTTTTTTTTCATCGCCCGGCTGCTGTTCGTCAGATTCGGCTTTCTCGCTAACCGCGTCCGTCCATGCCTCCATCTGTTCGGGTGTCAGGCTGTCGGCAAACTCCATCAGCGACATATCGAAATCTACGCCATCAGCTTTGCAAGCGGATGCAATGCAACACCAAAGGAAAGTACACATATCAGACAAACCGCCGTCTATTTCCGTGACTTCCTTACCTGTTTCCTGCTTAAAGCGAAGCATAGCCCCCATAGTCTGCCTACAGGGGTATGCCTTGCCGTTAATAGTGACTTCAATCTTTGCCATATCAGTAGCGATTAGGGATTATTCGTTACCACTTGGCTTACCGGGGTAGGTGGTAGGCTCGCCGTTGCTTTCAAGCTGAATGGTGTAAGTTGCATCGTCCTGTGCGGGGCTTGTTTCCTCGATAGAGGTAATAACAAAGCTACCCTCAACGTACGGTGTTGCGTCACCCTCGCGTTGGAAAGCCTTAACCGTAATGGCTGCACCGGCTCCCCACAAAGCGGAAAGTTCTGCGTAGCCGTTTTCGGCCTCACCGTAATAGCGCAATCCCTCTGCACTGATTGAGATACTAAGGCCGGTAACGCCCTTACCTTTCCACAAACCTGACGAATAGTTTTGGTTTGCAGCGGGCTTTACGGCTCTGTCTTTGGTCTCACTGTTGAAAGTGAGGGTGTGGCTTGTGCAATGGCCAACGGCCTTACCGCCAACACTAAGTAAAAGGTCGCTACCGTTAATGTAGCCTGAACTTGGAATAGTCATAACTCTTATACTTTAATTGTGAAATTTAACTCTTGTATGAAAGCATCATCTTCGTAGTATTCTTCGCCACCTGATATAGTGCAACTTCGCATTACCATAGTACCCTTTGTAGCTTGTTTGCCATCTAAAGCCTGTCTGACGGCTTCGGCCAACTGTATGCCCTCTTTGTATTTGGCTGCAAAGCAAAGTACGTCTATCTGTACCGTGTCTGCGCCCTGCGTACCCTTTGCGGGGTTGTGCTCTAAGCGCGAACGCCGGTAGGCAACGTACGGTAGTACGGCTTTATCAGTCACTACCGGGAAAACCTTATTTGCCCTTGCGCTAACCTCCGCGTCATTCGTAAGAATGTCGTGGATTATTTCGCCAACGCTCAAAGATGTCTTACCTACTGCCATAACTCAAAATACTACTTATTAGATAAATCCGCATTTCTTAGCCACTTTCTCAACTGCTACGCCTACCTCCTTACCCAAATCGGTTTCTACCGTACTATTCATTTCGGGTGTCGCCTTATCAAGAAATCTGTATGCAGGCATACGTTTCGTTGGTATTCCGTTCTTACGTATCGTTTCAGTCCAATAGCGCGTCTTTCCGCTTCTGTGTGTGCCATAGATTCCGTGTTTAACGCGTACTTTCTTACCGCCTCGCTGACGATAGTTTGTACCCTCTTCGGCCCACATAAGGATAGGTTTCTTAAAGCCTTTGCGGTTTTCGTGCATTGACTTTTCACCCTCACCCTTTAAGTTTGAACGATGCGCCTTTACAGTAATCAGGAAACCACCACCTTTGCTGTAGATATGGCTACGTATTCCCTTATCCCAATCCGATTTGTTACCCTTAACCTTTAGCTTTGATGCGTGTAGGTGTCTGCGTGCAATGCCTAATACCTTTTTGGCTTCGGCCCGATAAGAGCGTTTAAGCGCGTTGCGTAGCTGCCTTGGGGTTAATTCCTTGGCCAACGTCGCCAAATCCTTACCGTCGTTCTGGTCGGTCATACGTCCTGTGCGGTTACTCGTTTACTCTGTCACAAATTAAAGTCTTATACCCTCTGTCAATGTTGGGAATGATATTGGTAACGGTGTAGAGGTTGCCCCCTAACTGCTGCACCCTCCAATTTTCGTGGATTTCGTGCGCGCTGCGTATATTGAACTCTGCCCGGTAGTCCGGGAAATGTTCGCCTACTTCTTCGCTACGATTCCCGCTGTGCTTCACGCGCTCTGCGTGTACGGTCACTGTCTCTGTAAACGTAGGTTCTTCTTCCCCAAACTCGTTAACAGCCTGTGTGGGCTGCAACAGGGTAAGTTTATACTTCATTCTCCCCGCTATCATTGGCCAACTTTCTAAAGGGCTTAATTAGGGCCTGTAGTGTGTTTGAAACCTCCTGTGTCTGCGTTGCTGCATCAGATTCACGTTGGTTATACCAATGCGCGCCTAACAGCAAAATAGCCTGCTTCAATTCAGCGGGAAAAACACCGCCTCCCATCTGCGTTAACTCTGCCTCGGTACGCCGGGTACTACGTATAACGTGTGCCTGTGCGCTTTCTAATTTCTGCTGCAACAGTTCATCGTCTGCTGCGAAATCGTCAGCGTTGCAATGCTTCTTAAAAAGTTCCAAACTCACTACAGTAGCCATAATCCTAAGACTTTACTTTGTAACTCATTCACTCACCGGGTTAAGATACCGTTACAGTACACTTGTCGGTATAGGTCTCACCGTCGTAGGTAATAGACGCCGTAATCTCTGCGCTACCCTCTGCAACACCTGTTACTTTACCGGCTGTAGAGACGGTAGCCTTAGAGGTGTCAGAAGATGCCCATGTTACAGTGCTGCCAACAGGGGCTACGATTGCGTTAAGCTGTACGGTATGGCCTGCGCCTGATGCAGCGGTAACGGTAGCTGTTGACTTATCAAGTTCAACACCAACCTTTGCCAACGTAGCGAAAGCCTCCTGACGCAATACGGTAATAGCGTAGTCAACGTTGAGCACAAAGTCAATAGCGTTCTTACGGCTAAGGCTGTATGGGTCAACGATAAACGTCATATCACCAAACAGGCCCTGTGGTGCATACTTGAACGCGCCAACGTGTACAAAGCCGTCGGGTACTTCGTTGGTAGTGAATACAGGAACGCCGTTAATCTTACCGTTATCGTCAACGATAGCGACGTTTGCACCACTCCACTTAGGCGTAGCTTCCAACAGGCCCTTTGTGGTCTCGTTCATCACGTAGCAAAGGCCGTCAGCCTGAATGTTGCGTGCAAGGATAGCGGACTTAACACCTACCAAATCCTTTAAGGTCGGGGCCTCACCTGTGTACACCTTCTTATTACCGGCGGTCATGTTGCCTGTAATGAATGGGCCGTACAGGTTAGTTGCGCCTGTAACCTTGGCGTTGCTGAACATAATTTTGTTCATCAGGGCTGCAATGGCAACAGGCATATACTCTGTAGCCACCAACTGAATAAGGTTGTCTGTCTCATTCAGGGCCTCGCGGGTAACAGGTACGGCAATACCGATACGCTCCGGCTTGGCAATCAGCTTGTTAATAGGTATCTGCGTGTCACCCAAAGCTGCGCCCTCGTCGTTAATTGTGGCGTGGAAAGCCTCAATTACCGGCCACTGATGATTACCCTTTAAGCCTGTCAGCAACGGTGCGCCAATGGCTGCAAGGATAGTCTTATTATACAGGGGCTTAACGATGTCGTGGGTAGTCAGCCCGGCGGGGTTCGTAGAAGCTGCGGGGTTAGCATAACCTGATGCGTTACCGGCGAAATCCTGTGCAACAGCGCGGGAAATCTTCAACTCGAAACGCTGCCCCTTATCCAAACACTCACGAATTTGGCGGTTAGCGTCCTCGATGTCCTCCTGACGCATTACGGCAATAGTCGGGGTGTTCGCCTTAATCTTCATTTCGAGAATATCCAACTCACGGTTGAGCTGCTTAATCTCTCCCTTTTCAGCATCGGTAAACGCCTCGCGCTCCTTATCACTTTCGAGATTCTCCGCCATCTCGGATAGGCGGCCTTTGATTTGGTCAATCCGCTCGTAGGCTTCGCGGAAATTAAACTTTGGCTTACTCATAATCTTTGCCTTGGTTAAATTAAACAACAATATGCGCCGCCTAAACGGTGCGGTTAATTCTCTCTTTCACTTTACGGATAGCCTCACGTTTCTTTGCAAGGTCTATTTTTACCGGCTCCTGCTTTGGTTCGGGCTTATCGAAAACGATGCCTGCATCTTCCAATTCACGCTTTGTTACGTTAGTCTGTTCAAACGCGGGCTTTGGCGTAATGGTAAAGTCATAGACGTTATCAATACGCTTAACGTGGCGCAACAGGATTTCTTCGCCATCGTCTGTTTTCTCACCTGTCTTTTCATAGCTAACGGCGTTTTCGCTATCCTTTTCGTCAGTCGAATAGATAAAGCTGCAACCTGTAATGTCGCCGCGTGCTATCAGTTCCAATGCCTTATCACCGTCAACGGTCTTTGGCATTTCACACCAAAACTTAACGCCTACCGCGTCAATCTCATAGTGCAAAGTACCTACGCCGTTCTTACTACGGCCTAAGATAAGTTGGCGGTCATGGAACATTGTAAGCATAATGTCGCAAGCGTCCAACGTTTCGCGGGTAATACAACCCGGTTCTAAGATTTCGTAGTAAACGCCTACCCACCAATCAAGCAAAAGACGGCTACGTACGCCAAACTTCAACGCGTAGCCCTCGATAACTCGGCTTTCGCCTCCCTCTGACGCTTCGCGGACTTTCAGTTGTACTTCAAATCCGACGGCTCTTTTGTTAATCTTCTCCATCTTCGTTATTCGGTTTTGTTTCTTCTATGTTTGCACCGCCGGGCCTGAACTTGTCGCCATTCAGCGGTATAAGATTTGCTGATACTAATATTACGTCGCCACCCTCTACCCTTGGTTGGTTCTCGATGTCGCGCCAATCGTTAATAGAGTAAATGCCGCTTGCAATAGTCGCTGCCTGATACTTAGCCAATGATAACAAATCAAGGCTATAGATGCCCTTACGGTCAAACTTGAATATCCGGGTACAACACTGTTTAGCTGATGTGAGTTTACGGCAAAACTCTGCCTCTATTCGTTTCAGGATTGGGTCTAACGAAAATGACAAATATGTTATATTGGCCATTTCCGCTGACTTATAGTTGTTACTTGTATCGTCAAAAACGAAAGATGGGTGTACGCCAAAGAAACGGCAAAGTTCCCTGACGGTAAACTTACGGCTCTCCAAAAACTGCATATCGGTAGAGGAAAGCGAAATCTGTTTAAAGTCCACCTGTCCGGGCAAACTTACGATGTGCTCACCGTTAGAAAAACGTCCGTCTATATCTTCTGCCGTTTTCTCCAATTCTTCGTCTGCGTACTCACCAAAGCCCACCGTACTTGTACCGTTGCTGACGATACCGCGAACGTTACCGCCATTGGTAAATCGGTTAGCCGTTTCAACGTCACCGGCTCCGGCAATGCCAACAGTACGCCGGGCGTGACTTAGTACGCTTTCACCTGTACGGCCATCGGAACTGTGCAAATACAGGTGTATGATTTCCGATTCCTTGAACGTGCCATAAACGCCGTTGTACGCGTCGCAAATGGTGTAGGTGTTATTCAGGGTGTCATGGGCAACCGTGTTGCGTCCGCAAAGCACTAAGTCTGTCAGTTCACCCATAACGTAACGCGGATAAATATAGGCGTTACCGTCTAAAAGCATCATCTTAACGGCCATGCTCCAAAAGTCGAAAATAGACATTTCCGGCTGTGGCTGTACGGTCAACAGATAATGCAAAGGGCTGTTGGTATCTTCTTGGTATCTGCCACCCTTTAACTTCATATACTGCAAATGCAACCCGGCTACACTATCACTTAAAAGCTGCACGCAACGATAAACAGTGGCAACGGCCATTGCTTCGTTAGATGTAGGCGCAAAGTAATATAGCCCTGCACCTGTGCGCGGGGTCGTACGTCTTGTACCCTGCTGCTGCGTTGGCGTAGATTCTGCCTGCTGCTGTGGGGCCTCAACGGTTGTTTCTTCGCGTTTGGGTTTCCAAAACTCCCACCAATTAGCCATAAAAAATAGATATATCTTTTCGGCAAAGATACACCTATTTTATGCGCTTTCAAAATCCCCAATGTTGCACTACGTTGCAGCGTGTTTTACTATGTATCAATTTTGATTTTATTAAGAATTAAGGTTTTAGGCAAATGCCCGAAAAAGCTATTTTAAAGCGTTTTCAGGCACTCAAAATCTTATTGACTACATCGGCAAAGGCTATGGTAAAATCCGCGTCTGTGCCGTCTAATTCATAGTCGTATGGAACTTCTGCACTGCCTACCTGATTCCGGCTGTTTAAAGTCAGGATAGAGCAAACAGCATTGGTAGCCCAAAATTCATCCTGCGTATCGTAGAACTCTACAATAAAGAACTTTACGGTATCTTCATCTACGCCGTAATCATCGTAGTCACTCTTAGGTATAACCCGGCTATTGGCTCTTACCTTGATACTGCGTACCTTGAACTTATCAGTACCAAAGTTAACCGTCTTATTCAGGTATTCCACTTTGGCCGTTTCCCGGATTATCCGTTTTACTTTGTTCTCACTCATACCGCTGCCTTTTTAATCCAATATCCGTACAGGCTCTTTTGGCCGCTATCCCATGTGTCGTAAAAGCGTCCATCTACAACGGCTACTACATGGTTAGCCGCAATGGTAACGTAGGCCCCGGTCTTATGTGCCAAAGCAAAAGAGGAAACGGTAGGCCGCTTTGTGCCCTTTTTGTTAGATACGCCTACGTACTCATATCCCTTACGCTTTAAGTATTCCTGATAACAGGGCTTATTATTCATTAAGCACTGCAATTCGCGCGCTATGGGTGCAAGTTCATCGAATACCTCTACCCATGTTTTGTTTTCTGTCTTTGCGAAAGCCCTAATAACGCAATCCCCAATATTATCTTTCAGGTCTTTGTCGTTAGGCTGATAATAGGTAAAACCCTTACTTTTCATAATCTGCTGTCTTTTGTGGCCCGGTGGTTAGCCGGGCCGTTACCTTTTACAATTCAAATATTCCAATCTTCTTAATCAGGGCTAAGACTTCTTTCTTAGTGTCTAAGCGTGCGGGTATCTCTGTACCGTTGAGGCTCTTACCATACGTCTTACCATTGCATAGGCTATAAGCCTTACCGCCCAATGGGTCTTTACCAATGTGAAACTGTACGGCCCCATACCTGATAGTCCAATACGTGCCACCGCCAAAAGGCATATAGTTGCCTTTATCGTCGTTCCATGAATTGCAGCACCTAAAAGCCTCAAAGTATCGCGTACCCTCTGCGTTGTACACCTCTACCCGGTAGGCAGTGTTAATCTTACGTGCTGCCAACTCTGCGCGCTCATTAGTCAACTGCTGCTGTACCTCTGTTGGTAATTCGCTGAACTTCATAACGTCTTTGGATTTGAGGGTAGGGCCTAAACCCTACCCGGTTAATACTCATTTTACCTGTTCGCTTACCTGTGCTATCAGTTCGGTAATATCTTCGTGCAACTTAGCGAAATACTTAGATGCCTCCATAGCCTTTAAGCGGATAACGTCACCTCTGCCATTCTTGTAAGTTCCGTATATTACCTGATTAGCCAAATAGCCACTTTCAAACACTACAGGGCTGATGCTCTTTGGTGCTAACTCTGCACCCTCATAGCCCTTACCTTTGCCTACATAAGCATAAAGGGTATCACCGCCAAAACCGGCTACTACGTAACCCTCACTGTTCAACTTTGCTGCTATAGCCTCCTGCGTAGCTGTCAGTTGCTCTACGACTTTGTTTAAACCTGTATTCATATCTTCTTTAGCTTTGTGGTGGGGCCTGATGCCCCACCGGGTTAATACTCTTAAAACTGTCTCGCGTTCTTAATCTCAAATGAATAGCTACCAACCTTAATCTGATAGGGCTTTAGGGCTGCGTAGTTAATGCGCTTGTGGTTAGCGATTTCGTACTCGCTGATATAATCCCATCCCTCCTTATTAGTCAGGATAACGTCAAAGTCCTTTGCAAGCTGTTCGGTCATTACCGCGAAAGCGTGCATAAAGTCGAAACCACCGTAAGCCAAATCGCGCAAATGCGTTTCCTTATTGAAACTGATTACACACCAATTCAACTCTGCCTTAGTCTCTGCTAAGAACTCACCAACCATTTTCTTTGTAACTTTCTTCATAACTCTTAATGTTTTATTGTTTAAATCTGCTGCAAAGGTACACAATTTACTGTACTATTCCAAATATTTAGATAACTTTTTTCTGTCCTTTAACAATATTTAGTACATAAAACACTGTACTTTTTATGAAAAAGCCGTAATTTTGCACCAAAATCATATTAAAATTAGGATTTATGCGAATAAAAGAGGTTATGAAAGAAAAGCACCTGACGCAACAGGAATTAGCCGGTAGAATGGGTATAAGCCTGTCCGGGGTTAAGAAAATGGTCGGGGCAAAGTCACTTACTACAGATACCCTTGATAAGATAGCCGGGGCAATCGGTGTACCTGTATGGCAACTGATGGTTAGCCCTGACGTGGTAGCGGGTAGCCTGAATGGTAATGTTATTAACTGTCCGCATTGCGGCAAACCAATAAAGTTTGATGGGATATGAAAAGGATAGACGAATTAAGGCAAAGGTTAGACGCGCTGTTAGACGATTTCAGCGACGTACCATTAGAGGAAATAGCCGACGAATTAGACTACAGGGCTTCGGAATATCAGCGCAAAGCAAACCTTTGCGACTGTCAGCAATAAGATAGAAAAGCGGTTGGGTAAATGCCTAACCGCTTTTCCATTATCGTTCGTATGCGTACAGTTGCCCTAACGTCATAAGTACACATATAGCACCGTCAATCTTTCTAAACTGCGAAATCTTCATAGGCTTTTTGTTTTCTAACCTATCTTCGTCGATAACGCAATTAGTCAGGCAATATACGTTAATCGGATTATCATTTAGCGTAATCTTTGCCGGTTTATCGTAGGCCAACATTTCAAACGATTCTACAGGTAGGTTAAAGGGGCCGTTGGTTTGGCCATAGGGCAACAGAACGTTACGCGCTCCGGCGGTAGATAGGATATTTACCAATTCCTGACTTTTGTAAGCATCGTAGCCGATACGTATTATTTTCAGCTTCTTGCGACGTTCCAAAATGTCGTTTGCAATCTGCTTAACGTCTATCTTATCACCCTTGCAAAACTTCAAGTGGCCTGCCTCATTCCATATTCTGTATAGCTGTTCGTTTGGATGCCCTCTTAACGCGCCAACAGGGAAATAGTAATCTACATGGGAAAAGAAACTTTTGGTGTCAGCATCGTAGATGGTATAGGCTACCGCGCTGAAATCATCACGTACTGACAAATCAAACGCTATGGCACAATATGGATGCCCGGTTACTTGGTCTATGTCAAAGTCGCCTAACAACTCTTTGGCCTTTTCAAAAGTAAACCACGTTTTAACCTCATTGATAGTAAAGATATTCAATAGCTTGGTACGGAAAGCCAACATATTTTCCGCTGACAATTGGGCCTGTGCGTATTCGTTTTCGTAAAAGTCTGGTTGCACTGTAATACCCAAATGCGGCTGCACCTTATACCACGTTGCCGGGTCGCTTTCTTCATCGTCAACATCAGGTAGGAACAAATCGGCAAACATGGTGTCGTTTTCTATCTCACCGCGTAATACCTTTTTCGCGCCCTCTATCTCGCTATAGCATGGGCCATCTACTACCTCACTTGCGGTTGTAATAATAACCGTCAGCGGCTCTTTACGAGGCCCCATAGAGGTAGTAAGAACGTTCTTTAGGTCTGCACCTCCCTTATTGGCCGTGTTACGTGCCTGTGCGTATTCATCAAGAATGGCCAACGATGCAAACAGGCCGTCTTTGGTCTTAGCGTTGGCCGTCAGGCATTGTATAAGACTATCGCGGCCCTTATCCTTAAACGTAACCGATTCCCGGTTAATACGGAAATGCCGTTGGCTTGGGTCTAAGTCAAACATTATGGCCCGGACTTCGTTAAAGCACTTTTTGGCTTGGTCATAGCTGTTTGCCCCTACATAGGCTTCTGCGTTATTATCACCAAACAGCAAATCGTCAACGGCCAAAAATGCGGCCCACGTAGTCTTACTGAACTTACGCGGAACAAAAATATACACTACCCGGATAAGCCTACGGCCATCAGGTCGGGCAAAACCAAAGATATGCGCCATTTGGAAAACCTGTACAGGCGTAAGCCGGTAACGCGTACGTCCTGACGTACCGCTGAACTTGATACGCTCATATAGCTTTATCTTTCGCTTTACGCGTTTCGCTTTCCAATCGTACTTATCGAGCAACTGAAAGAAACGACGTATCTTTAGCAACTCATAAATATTATGCGCGTCCGGGTTATCTATCACGCTTGTTACGTAATCTTCCAACCGCCTGTCTGTGTCTGCAAGCGCATAGCGGTACTTAGTCAGGTAATCATTACGCCCGGCCCGCAATTCGGCTGCTACATCGTCTTTAAGCTGTCTTTCCTGTTGTTTCTGTTCCTCTGTCATACTCTGTATGGGCCTTGATAGTTAACACATTTGGCAATGATACCGCCAACCTCTTTTGTCAGTTCATTGTAGATGTACCCTTTGGGGTACTTCTTTTTCATTCTCTCGCAATCTGCACCCCTGTTAGTACAGGTAGCGCAATTAGCTTTGCCCTGTGGCAAATCGTCTAACGTCAGGTGTACCACCATACCACTTACTTCTTTTTGGGTTGGGGAATAGGTGGCGCAACCACTTTACTGCCTTTGGCCTGTTCGTGTTTATCTAACCACTTAGCCATTTTAAGGTTTATTGCCCGGCTCTCACTTTCGGACAATCTGTATATACCATGATTCCACGCGTAGAAACTTTCTACCCTTGCACCTACGCTTTCTTTCCAATCAGGTAGCATATAGATATAGTTGCAATGCGAAAGCCGCCATAGGTCGTATAGCAAAGTTAGATGGTAGCCAATCAATAAGTATAGCAATGGCCAACGACAAATCAGGAACTTAGCCGGGTTAACGACTTGGTAGCCTCTTTCGCGTAGCAATATCTCTGCCTTTGCAAAACGCGCCCTGTACTCTGCCCTCTCTAAAGAACTCATGGGGCCTGATAAATATACTTTCTTCATAATCTTAGTATTTCTTACCGTGTAACTTTTTCCGTGTCTCGTTAAAGGCCATCTTCTGCCTTATGTGCCAATCCAAATCAAAGCCCAACTGTTTAGCCCACGCGTCCATATATTGAACACCCGCTATAAGCTGCCCCTTATCAGGCCCCAATACAAAGTACATAAAGTAAAATGCTTTTTCTGTAAACGTAAAGCCTTTTTGTGGCTCTGTAACCATACTATCCAAAGCACCTAAACCAAATGGGAAATTCTCACCATCGAAAAGGCAATCTATAGCATCCGGGCCATCAGGGTACTTTTCGCCTAAGAGGTCAAAGATACGTATAACCACGTCGGCAAATTCTTCCTCTACACTACCCTTTATGTAGGTTTCGTAACGCTCTGCAAAGTCCGGGTGTATCTTCACGCGCTGCGTAAAGCCCATCATATCGGCCCGGCGGTCTTTGCGGTCTGCCTCTACCGCCTCCATCAGTTCGCTAACAATCAGGCACAAAAAATGCGCGTCGCTTTTCTTTTCGTCATGGAAACCGTGCGCTGTGGCAATGTCATGGGCCGTACGCACATAGCCTGCAATCGTATCGTATTTCATATCAATTAATCTTCGTCGTTAAACTCACTCATAAACTTACCAAAGCTATCTTCAACGTCCTTTTTGACTTTCTTACTTTTAATATTCATCGTCAGCGCGTCTAAACCCTCACGTACTATTTTGCTTTGCATACGTAACGCGGAAAATACCGGGCTAACTTTCGTGCGGGTATGGCCCTCCCTGCTTTTTTCGTCAAACGTCACCGTCGTAGCTTCGTCTAAACAAGCATCCCGGAACTTACGATAAATCAGTAAGTCCGATGCCACTAACTCAACCTGATAACTAAGCGTAGCGTCATATACGCCCGCGTCTTTGAGTTTCTTTGTTATATACCGGGCTATAGACTTAACCCGCTGTGCTGATGTAACCTTACCCTTTGCCATATCCTAAAATCCGTTAATCCCCATACCCCCAAACACATTCAAAAAACAGCTCACGCATGGAAAAAGG
>Ga0310786_10007835_pt1 | contig 13837 bp, 15 predicted proteins | sample AusTroGonzalo_MG_FD_203881 | JGI IMG/M metagenome (GOLD analysis project Ga0310786, IMG submission 203881) | Bovine rumen microbial communities from tropical cattle in Woodstock, Queensland, Australia - Gonzalo_03 (v2) (version 2) | ecosystem: Host-associated > Mammals > Digestive system >... | reverse complement strand
CAGATGGTGGTGCGGTCGCGGTAATTGTTCCCAAACTGCGCGATACGGTAAAATCAGAATTTTCCGCCTTGCCCACGATTGCGGTTAATGCCTTTTCAACCTCGTCCCATTCTTTCATAGTTGATTCCAACACAACCTGGCCAGAATTATCGGCCTGAACCGCGGTTTGATAAGAAATATCGGTCCCCAGCGCATACAATGTAAATGTCCGTGTTTCTGTTTCATAGAACACAATTGAATTTTTATCATAATACCACAACAAGTCTAAATCCGTCGCAACCTGGGACAGCAATCCAGACAATTTACCAGTATATGCAACATTGATTGTCTTTTTTAATTTTTCGCCATTGATTTGTTTATCAATTTTAACAGGGATATGTGTTACATTATTAATATCATTTGCCAACACCTGTAATGTCACAGGTTCATCCAACAAAATCGTAATACCTGTATCGGTTTCAAATTGCGATGGCAAATTATTGCGATGTTCCAAAGATATCGATTTATTTCCCAACCAAACACCTTCGGACATAGATACAGTATCACCACTGGCCACCTTGGCACGCGGATTTTTTGCCATTTCGAACGCGTCATACGCATTAACAAAATCTTGATCCACGGTTGATGCAACCTTAACCGATTGTTCACGCGCGCACCCCACAACCATAGCCCCCAGGCACGCAAACATAATAATCTTTTTTAATAATGTTTTCATATCTTTATTCTCCTACCGCTCGTGGATACAAAATACAACCTTGCTTTATTCTTCGTTCGTAGAAATCACCAAAACCAAATTTCCTTTATAAAACTTTGCATACGGCACAGGTGTCGCACGACCAAAGTTACGCACCAACGCAGATGCAACATCGGTAAAGCGACCTTTGAACACCGCACTGGCCTCAATTGGATATTCGCGGGATGTTGCCCAAACCAAATCCCAGCCTTCTTTATCACACCAATCTTGTAAAACCTCACGCAGGGTCTGGCCATTTGCAACCACCCAAGAACGAACCTGGTCTGGTTTAGTTTTTGGTGCCTCGGCATCACTGTTTTGTGCAACTGCCATTTCATTCATATCGGCATCAGAATCCATATCCCAAAACGCCGCATCCATCGCACGATTGCGTTTTGTGCAATTTTTACGACCACTGCGTGACATAGCCAAAACATTACCACCGTCATCTTCTAACATTTCACGACGCAACAATGGCATTTCTGCATCATTTTCGCATTCGTCGTCAAAGCCCATTGGAACCGCGTTGTGACCATGCAACATATTTGCACCACCGGTCCAACCATCACCATTAAAATCAAAAGTATTATCAACAATCATATCGTCACCAATTTTGGAAACAATACGAATATTATCGCCGTTATTTGGACGTTCTTTATCATTACAGCTGACCGTCACATCGGCATCCGACCCCGCAATTGGCCATGCAGGCACACCGTTATACGCCGGTCGCGCCGTGCGTTCATCGTTATAATCCACCGGTTCATTACTGGTAAAAACCTCAGAAGTAGTAACCTGGGGCATATACGCATCGGCAAAGCAATAACCCGCCGCAGTTGCAAACATTGCAAAAATCAAAAACTTACGAAACATATAAAGGTCCTTTCTTTCAATCTAGATAGTCTTATTATATCAATTTGACCGAATCTGTGCAAGACTAAAAAACACTAAAAAAATATAAAAACATACGAATCGGAAAAATGTATGTTATACTAAATACAAATTCAGGAGTTTAACATGCAAAATACAATTATCATATCTTTACTGTTTCTGGTTTTAGTTGGTATTATCGCGACATTCATATCAATCAAAAATATTAACACTAAAATCAATGACATAGTTAAAACTTTGACATTTCAATATAACCTGTTGGTGAAAATCCAATCTGTATTGAAAAATAAAAACGCGACAAATGCCGTGGCCGAAAACGCAGAAATTATTTATCAAGATTTATTGCAAAACCTGATTCCAATTATGGCTGCAATTGATGTTATGCCACGAAACACGAACGAACATCCATTGTGGCGTGCACTGGGTGGAATTATGGACGAATACGCAAAAAATCCATTTGCATTGGAAAAACTGCGCCGTTGTATAAAGTTAGACAGCAGTATCGCCCACAATGTTAATAACTATGTCACCGGTGCAAATCGTTTATTGCAATATTTGACAACGACCGAACCAGGTGGAATATTAACATCAACATTTACAGACGGCCTGTTGGGACAATCACTTACATTTTTCAGCCAGGCACAACAACTTGCAGAAACAGGTGAATAAATTTGAAACTAGACAGCGCACTTATTCGTGAAATTTCTAAAAAACGCGCTGAGCCAAAATGGCTGACCGATTGGCGGTTAAACGCATTTGAATCGTGGAAAAAAATGGTTGAACCCCATTGGGCTGAAATAGATTTTGATCCGATTGATTATGATTCTTTGGATTATTTTGCCGCGGCAAAGCCAATTGATAACCAAGATTTGGCGGACACATACAAAAAAATGGGATTGCCAGAATCCGAGCAACGCGCATTACTGGGTATGGCAACCGATACGGTCATAGACAGCACATCTGTCCACACATCATACCAACAAGAATTATCAAAAATGGGGATTATATTTTTACCATTTTCCGATGCTGTTCAAAAACACCCTGAATTGGTCAAAAAATATTTGGGCAGTGTTGTCCCAGCAACCGATAACTTTTTTGCGGCATTAAATGCGGCTGTATTTTCAGACGGTACATTTGTATATGTTCCGCCACACACCAAATGCCCTATTGATTTGGCCAGTTATTTCAGAATTGAAACTGCAAAAATCGGACAATTCGAACGCACACTGATTATCGCCGATACGGGCGCCGAACTTAGTTATATGGAGGGTTGCAGTGCTCCGCGTCGTCCAAATCATCAATTACACAGTGGCGTTGTTGAAATAATTGTTCTTGATAACGCGCATGTTAAATATGCAACTGTGCAAAATTGGTATGCGGGCAAACAAGACGGTTCAAAATCTGTTGGTGGCATTTTGAACTTTGTAACTAAACGCGGAAAATGTGAAAATAATGCAACACTTGATTGGACCCAGGTTGAAATTGGTTCGGCTATGACATGGAAATATCCATCGACAATTTTAGCCGGAAACAATGCGCATAGCGACTTTTATTCATTGACCATCACACGCGGTGCACAACAATCTGATACAGGAACAAAAATGATTCATATTGGCGATAACACTGTATCAAATATTTTATCGTATGGCGTTGCATTGGGCGATTCAAAACAAACATTTCGCAGTCTTGTTAATTTAACCGGCGAACACTGCACCAATGTTTCAAAATGCGATACGAATATAGTTGGCGGTACCGCAACCGCAAACACAATACCAACAATAATTCATACCAATAATACAAACCACCAATCGCACGAGGCCACAACCGGTCGCATCGATGCCGCTACCCTATTTTATCTCGAACAATCGGGGGTATCAACTGACCAGGCAATTGCGTTAATTATTGGCGCAACGGCAAATCCAATTATATCTAGATTACCAATGGAATTCTTGGTAGAATCAAAACAACTGATACAAATGGCAATAAACTAAGGACTGGTAAAAATGCTGGAAATAAAAAATTTATCTGTATCAATCGATAACAAAGTTTTGCTGGATAATATATCATTATCTGTTGCGCACGGCGCGCGTCATTTATTATCAGGACATAACGGTTCCGGCAAATCTACACTTGTTCAAACAATCGCCGGCAATCCAGAATACAAAATTGACGGCGGACAAATTGTTTTCGATGGCACCGATATAACACATGAATCTGCGACACGACGCGCATTACTTGGAATATTTTTGGGTGCGCAAAATGTGCCAGAAATCCCGGGACTATCGGTTATGTCATTTCTTAAACACTCTGCGGCGGCACATACACATTTTAATACAGGACGTGATTTATCAATGGCTGAATTTTTGGAAAACCTGGAACACGCACGCACCGAATTAAATATTCCGCGCGACTGGTTAAACCGCAGTATAAATGTCGGATTTTCTGGTGGCGAACGCAAAAAGTTAATGTTGTTGCGATTGGTTATGACACAACCAAAATTGGCCATTTTGGATGAACCTGATTCTGGGGCAGACGCCACAACACAACAACAAATTGCAGACACGATAAATAAAATGCCGGACACTACATTTATATTTATCAGTCACCAACAAAAATTCACTGATTTAATTAAACCCACCAATATAACAACATTAGAAAAAGGTAAAATTAAACAGTAAAAAAATGCGCTATACGCATTGAATCCAAGGAAAAAAGGAGTAAAACATGATGAACGGAATAATAGTTTTTATCGGAATGGTTATGCTATTATGGATTGGACGTTCTATATTAATACCATTATTGGTTGCTGTATTTTTATGGTATTTAATAAACGCCATCGCTGCATATTTTCGTAAAGTATTACCATTTAGTTATTGCGAAAGAAAATGTCCTGTGTTTTGGCCAAATTTTTTCAATGTATTATCTATATTATTAGCCGCATTCAGTTTACTATATTTATTCTATGCGTTTGCAACACAAATCAATCCTATGTTTTCAGAACTGGTATCACGCATACCTGAAATTCAGTCAAAATTGATAAGTCTCAGCACTGATTTATTCCACAAACTGGGATTAAGTTTCGATATCAACATGTTCCCAAATTTAACAGATATTGTAAAAACAGTTGGCGCGTCTGCCGCAAATTTGGCAACATCACTGGGCATGATTTTGATTTACATATTATTCCTGTTTGTCGAACAAAGTACATTTCATCATAAAATGGACAATTTATTCGAAACAAAATCTAAAACTAAAAAGTTCAAATTTATGATAGAAAGTTTCGATAAAAACATGAAAAAATATTTATTTGTAAAAACAGTCATTGCCGCTGCAACCGGTTTGGGCGCGTATATCTGGCTCAGTATTATCGGTTTGGAATTTGCAGGCGTATGGGCATTTTTGGTATTTATAATGAATTATATTCCAACAATAGGTTCAATTGTCGCATGCGCATTACCAATTCTATACGCATTGATTTCAACAAATTCTTTACATTTACCAATTTTAACAGCCGGCGGTTTAATATTCCTGGAAATAATATTCGGAAACATATTGGATCCAAAATTGATGGGAAAAACATTAAACCTTTCCACACTGGCAATTTTAATCAATTTGGTATTCTGGGGATTATTGTGGGGAATTGCAGGAATGTTTTTCAGCGTTCCAATTTTGGCGGCAATATTTATTATTACCGCACAATTTGATTCAACCCGTTGGATAGCGGTCTTGCTTTCCGCCGACGGTCAAATACCAGATAAAACGGATGATTAACCTGTCCCACGAAGCCATTGTTACACAAAGTCTTAGCAAAATATTGATTGGCGAAGTGGGAAAAAATCACCTATACGCATAAAATCCGCCATATCGGCGGATTTTTTATTGTCTTTTTAACATTGCAATTGCGTTTTCCAAAATAACGCGTGCAGACTCTGAATCTAACTTTTGTTTAATATCACGCACGCGCACCCGACCCATTGATTCCTGGGCCGATGCCGAAGATAATGTTTCGTCCAAAAAACAAATTGGCACATCCGTTTGCGCCGCCAAATCATTTACAAATGCGCGAACCATCGTTGTTGTTTCTGACTCTGACCCATCCATACGCAACGGCAGTCCAATAACAATACCAACAACCCGCTCTGTCTGTGCCAGTTCCGCAATCTGTTGTGCAATCGTGCGCTCCACCCCCGGATTTACAACCGGTCGCGTAAAAACCATTTGGCGGGTTTCGTCGCTTATTGCAACCCCTGTGCGCCGCGCGCCCCAATCAATTCCAATAATGCGTCCTTTTTCAGGAAAATCCTTGAAATCAGGCAAAATCATAATATAATTCCTTTATATCCTGAATAATATAATGCAACACACCTTTTGGCAAGCAATAAAAGAGTTAACATAATGAAATATACAATCGCAGAACAAATTTCAATCACAGCATACAATTCTTGTATGATACCTGTTGACCCACATCACACATCTGAATACGTACAATATCAAATAGAAACATATCGCACAAAAGACAGCTCTATTAAAATTGGTGCATTACGCGAATACAACGGTCGTTTTTCTTATTCTATTGGCACCCAGGTTGATGTATTAGGACACGTTGTTGCCGACCCCAGATATATAAACAGTGCAGTTTTTAAAAACATAATTAACGATGATTTTCTACGCCAATATCTAGCGACAGAAAGACATCAACCCAGATAAAGCATCTCCTACATAAAATGCCTTGAAATCAGGCAAAATCATAGTATAATTCCTTTACTCTACAAATATAGGATTGAAAATGGCATTTAGCAAGCAACAATTACAAAAATTCGCAGACCTTATCAAAATTGAAATCTCTGACGAAAAACTGGAACAAATGAACATCGACTCTGTGGTTGATTGGTTGGATAAATTACAAAAAATCGACACAACCGGTGTTGAACCTTTATTAAATCCATCTGAACACGACCTGCCTATGCGTGCCGATGTTGTAACTGATGGTAATATGCGCGAAGCAATTTTGGCAAACGCGCCTGACAAGGCCGGTGTATCACGTGGATATTTTGCAGTCCCAAAGGTTATGGATGGTGATTAAAGGAACAACTCAATGGTAAAAAAACGAAAAATTCACGATCCAATGAAGACAGTAAGTTATACTGTTATGTGTGGCGCTGTTAGAAAAAAAAGAACACGCAAAGAAAAACGCACCAAACGTCTGTTGGATTTGAATGCCAAATATTGCCAATTATCCGATAAAATGATTGCTGAATGGAATCAGATAAAAAATGATTTTCCATCACGCAAAGACGGTGAACCTATATCGCCCGAGGAAGAAAAATTCAACGAGGAATTTCATCAGATATTTAATAAATATAAAAAGAAATTAAATGAATTGAATGCAGAATCCGACGCAATATTTTTGATTGAAAACAATATTGCACGTCGTGGAAAACATTTGCATGCTGATACTGCAATTAAAAAATTGGAAAGAATGCAAAAACATGGCTGTATACGCGCCCTTTTGCTAAAACTCGAAATTGAACGCAGCGAATTTCAAGAAGATTTATCTTTTCCAGCCCAGGCTGAACACAACCTGCACTATTATTTGTATATAAATTATGGTGTCACATTATTGAATGCCAGCACATACAAATATTGCCAAAGCAAAATTACAACATACAAATCATTTGGCAAATATGGTGAACCAGAATTAAGTCATTGGCAAAATTTTGCAAAGAAATTTCATGCTGCCATCATCAATGCTGCAAATGTAAAAGGAAAGTAATATGGCAAAAAAGTCGAATGTACATTTAAAAACAGTTGAGCACATCTATGGATTGTCTGGTGCGCAACCATGTGGCCATTTATCTGCCGATGAAATGAATGATTTAATTGAACAAATCAAAAATGCAAAAATTCCATTTGAATCTTGCATAATATCAATGTCTGTCGATTTGTCACAATATTTCTGCAATATGAAAATATTCAAACTGGCATCCAAATCAGAACATTTAACAATCAACCTTAACACATGCAAAAAATGTGGGATACATAAACAAATACATTGTCCAAAACAAATTGCATCTGGCAAATGCACTGATGAAATGATAGTAAATTTAATCGGTAAAAAATTGTTTGCTGAAAAATACCAAGGGAAATAGAGTTATGGCAACGAAAAGAAAATTTCGCAATCCAATGAAATACAAAACCGACGATGTTATGCGTGGCGCGCTTATCGTAAAACACACACGCAAGGAAAAGCGCACAAAACGTATGTCGGATATATTGTCCCAGATAGAGGCCCAGGGTCACATGATGGATCGTGACCTATGTGCATTACGCGATAAATACAATTTGCAAGAATATATTCCTGACTCTTGTGAACCAGATTCTGAACAGGTTGCATTTTTCAAACAAGATTGTGCCGAAGTCGTGGCAAAACACGATGTTGTTCTATCAAGATTGGGTGCTGAATATACCGCCATGTTTTTAATTGCGAACAATATCGCGCGTCGTGGTAAATTATTGCATCCTGATACCGCAATTAAACAATTACGCAAAATGCAACAAAGTGGCAGCATCTATGCATGTTTTGCAGAATCACATATTATAAACAGCACAACACCATTGCTGTCATGTTCTGCGATTGCCAAACCAAACCTGCACTATTATTTGCATAAATATTATGGTGTAACATTGATGGATTATACCATGTATCAATATTGCATGAACCAAATAAATTTACACAAACACCGCGGTAAATATGGCGTAAAAGATTTACAACATTATGAAAATTTAGCAAAAAAATTTCATGCTGCTGTAATTAACAAAAAAATACAACAATTAGACGACAGACCTTTTTAAGACATAAAAACAAAAAAATAGGAAGAAAGAAATGCCAAAAGAAAACAATAATGTTTTTTTACAAACAAAAGATTTATCCAAGACATATGAACACGAATGTGGCACATGGTCTTTGGAACAAATGCGATCTTTTCAAGATTCTTTAGCCGGTAAAGAAATCCCCAGAACATCTTGTTTGATTGGTATAAACACCACATTAAATCGCACAGGTCATACCGCACGAGTTTACAAAATGCCAAATGGTTTTAATCTGGAACCAATTACAGAAAAATTAACTATACATGTAAATACAGATATCGTAAATTCCCCATGTCACGTAAATGGTTCCCAAGGATGTTTGAAATGTATTGCATCGGGAAAATGTCCTGATAAATTCGTTCAAGATACATTTGCCTGTGAACTATTTCCTCATTTATATGTCCAAGAACAAATTATAACAAAAATAGACAACTATATTCAGCCCCTGGATGGACTACGCAATTTTTGTCCTGATCCCAAAGAGTCCGTATACCAATATGAATATTATCTCACAGATAAAAGTCCAAACGAACACGTTATAGCATTAACACAATATACAGGACATCATTCGTACAAAATCGGTGACCATGTAATGGTTCAAAAGCTTATACCAATATCTTTCGGATTATACGATAAAAACCGTATATTGACTGATGTCGTAAAAAAACGTTTTGGCATAGACAGATAAAAAACAACGAAAAATAGGAAGAAAGAAATGATTGATTTAACAATTATTGAAGCATTAAAAAAATTAAAATCACGCGAAATCAGTGCGACTGAATTAACACGCGCACACCTTTCACGCATTGAAAAATATGGCAGTGAATTAAATTGCTATATCACGGTAACGCCTGAACGCGCGTTAAGCGACGCGGCGGCGGCCGACGAACGCTATGCGGCGGGCACGGCGCGCGTTTTGGATGGTATTCCAATCGCAATGAAGGATTTATTTGCAACACGCGGTATTCGCACAACGGCGGCATCACACATGTTGGAAAATTTTGTTCCAGAATATGAATCAACAATTTCACAAAAATATATCGATGCTGGAACTGTTTTGTTAGGCAAGGCAAACCTGGACGAATTCGCAATGGGCACATTTTCAAAAACTTCCTATTTTGGTGCCCCGGTCAGTCCTTGGCAGCGCAGTCGTCGTTTGACCGCCGGCGGTTCATCGGGTGGCACAACATCGGCCGTTGCGGGGGGACTTGCTATGGGTGGTACAGGAACAGATACCGGTGGTTCGATTCGTTTTCCTGCGTCAATCACTGGATTGGTCGGTGTAAAACCAACATACGGTTTGTGCTCTCGTTGGGGTTGTGTTGCATTCGCATCCAGTCTTGATACCCCTGGTCCAATTGCGCGTACTGTCGATGACGCGGCATTGTTGTTATCCATTATGGCGGGCCACGATGATAAAGATTCAACCAGCAGCCCAAATCAAAACTTTCATGTTGAATCTGAACTGGAACCAATCTTGGGGGCGGATAAAAAGTTACGCATTGGTATAATCCGTGAATTCAAAGATGTAGAAATATCCGCAGATATGAAAAGAATCTTCGAAGCACGCATTGCTGATTTAAAATCTGCTGGTGCCGAAATTATCGAGGTTTCAATTCCAAATATCTTGGACGCACTGGCGGCATATTATATAATCGCCCCAGCCGAGGCATCATCAAACCTGGCCCGGTATGACGGTGTTCGTTATGGTCTGCGTGTCGAAGGCAGTGATATTTACGACACATTCAAAAAAACACGCGCCGCGGGATTTGGTGAGGAAGTCCAACGCCGTATGATTATCGGAACGGCTGTATTATCATCTGAATCATACGATGTATATTTTATGCAGGCTGCACGTGTTCGTCGTTTAATTGCCGATGCATTTAACCGCGCATTTGAACAATGCGATTTAATCGTATGTCCGGCTGGTGCTGGAACTGCAATGCCATTGGATTCTGACTTATCACCATTGGAATATTACGCATTGGATTTATTCACCGTTGCCATGAACCTGGCGGGTGTCCCTGCGGTGAGTGTCCCAGCGGGTATGGCGGAAAACGGACTGCCATTGGGTATGCAGGTTGTAGGAAAGCGTTTTGACGATTTGCGTGCATTGCAATTGGCAAAACATATCCAGCAATTCAGCGGGGTTGATAATCGTCCAACAATAATAATGGGGGAATAAAAAAATGGTGGCCAGAAGTGGAATCGAACCACTGACACAGGGATTTTCAGTCCCTTGCTCTACCAACTGAGCTATCTGGCCATCCGTGAGATGCATAATATAGTATAAAAAACTAAAATGCAAGAAAAAATATGTTAATATAGATTCTGATACAAAAAACAAAGGGTAAAAAAATGTACACGATAAAAGGAAAAACAGGTGATTGGGAAGTCGTAATCGGTTTGGAAACACATATCGAAGTGCTGTCCAACAGCAAACTTTTCAGTGGTGCATCCGCTGACTATAATCCGTCCGTCGCGCCAAATACCCAGGTTTCCATGGTTGACGCCGCTATGCCGGGCATGTTGCCGGTGTTAAACGAATACTGTGTTGACCAGGCAATTAAATTCGGACTTGGCATAAATGCAGAAATTTCCCGTGTCAGCCGTTTTGCCCGTAAACAATATTTTTACCCTGACCTGCCCCAGGGGTACCAGATTTCACAACCTGCCGAAGAACCACCTGTGGTTGGTCGTGGCTGGATTGAAATTATGGGCGATGATGGCAATCCTAAAAAGATTTTCATTGAACGCGCACACATGGAACAAGACGCGGCGAAAAACAAACACGATATGCACCCATCAAAATCCTTTGTTGATTTGAATCGTTCGGGCGTTATGTTGTTGGAAATCGTCACATTCTTGGACACAAAAAATCCAGAAAACAATTCATATATCACATCCCCGGATGAAGCGGAAAGATACCTGCGTAAAATTCGTGAAATCGCCCGTGCACTTGGTGTGTCAAAGGCCAATATGGAGGAAGGTTCCATGCGCGCCGATGTTAATGTTTCTGTAAAACGGGTTGGCGATACAAAGTTCGGAACACGTACAGAAACAAAAAATATGGTGTCTTTCAAATTTATTAAAACAGCAATTGAATACGAGGCGCGCCGTCAAATTGAAATAATTGAAAATGGTGGCACCGTGTCCCAGGATACTATGAGATTTAATCAGGGTGATGGCACAACATCTGTATTGCGCAGTAAAGAAGATGCGTTGGATTATCGTTATTTCCCAGATCCAGATTTATTGCCATTGGTTATTACCGATGACCGCATTGAACGCATCCGCAAAACAATGCCTGAATTGCCAGAGGCAACACGCGCGCGTTATATCGAAAAATATGGATTAAACGAATACGATGCAACGCGTTTGACTGAAACAGTCGATATTTCGCATTGGTTCGATACCGCGGTCGGTGATAAACCAGAACGCGCAAAATCGGTGGCAAACTGGATGATATCTGAATTATTCGCGCATCCTGAAAACTTTGATATCACAAACGAAATTCGCGAACAATCAGATCCCGATGCGCCACGCATTATCACACCTGAAAACATTGCTGAATTGGTGGATATGATTGCGGCATCTGAAATTAACGGTAAACAGGCCAAAGACATATTTATCAAAATGCTGGACGGTGAAACAGGCGCACCACGCGAAATCGCGGACAAATTCGGCATGAAACAAATGACCGATACAGGCGCAATTGAAAAAGTTATCGACGAAGTTATCGCAAATAACGCGGCCCAGGTTGAACAATATAAATCTGGCAAGGTTGGGTTATTTGGGTTCTTTGTTGGTTCTGTGATGAAGGCAACTGGTGGTAAGGCAAACCCAGGTGTCGTGAACGATTTATTAAAACAAAAATTAAACTAAACGAGATAAAAAATGGATATGAACGAAATATTAGAACAATTATTTGCAGAACGCCCAATCAGAACAGTTGAACAAAAAACAATTCATGTTCAACCACGCGTTTTACAGGTCGCGCAAAAAACATTAAATGTGCAACAGACAATTCTGCGTGTTCAGCAAGAAACAAAAACTGTTAATCGTAAATAAAGAGATATGCATCTGTGCGTGCGGCCAACACAAAAAGAAAATAAACAATGCCGAAAAAATTCTATATAAAAACTTTTGGTTGCCAAATGAATGTGTATGATGGATTGCGAATTTCCGCAATGCTGGAACACCACGGATTCGTGCATACAGACGAAATTGCCGATGCAGACATAATATTATTAAACACATGTGCTGTACGTGCCAAGGCAACCGATAAAGTTTATTCTGCGTTGGGTCGTATTCGTCGTGCCAAAAAGCCCGACGCGATATATGGAATTGTTGGTTGTGTTGCACGCGAATCGGGTGCCGATGCTTTCCGTAAAATAAAAGATTTGAATTTTGTCCTTGGGCCACAAAGTTATCACAAATTACCTGAAATTCTATCCGACCCAAGTACAAAATTATTAGATATAAACCTTGGTGGTTTGGAAAAATTTGATGAATTACCATCTATTACAAAATCACCGCTTGTTGCATATATTCCGGTACAAGAGGGTTGCAACCATTGTTGTACATATTGTATTGTTCCATATACCAGGGGACCCGAAATTTCGCGCCCCTATTCCGATATAATGGCGGAAACAATGCATGCAGCGGCCGTTGGCGCAATTGAAATTTGTTTTTTGGGACAAAATGTGAACGGATATAAATTCACCGATACAGATGGAAAAACATATCGTTTATCCGATGTAATACGCGATACCGCAAAAATCGATTCGGTTAAACGCATCAGATTTACATCCAGTTACCCAACAGAAATGACCGATGATTTAATCGATTTATTTGGGCATGAACAAAAGTTATTACCTTTCTTGAACATGCCGATTCAAAGTGGTTCTGACAATATATTAAAGAAAATGAACCGTCAATATAACATCGACGAATACATGCATATAATTGATAAATTCAAATCTGTTCGCCCAGACATCCAAATTTCCAGTGACTTTATCGTTGGATTCCCTGGGGAAACAGATAATGATTTTGAACAAACATGCGATATTGCAAAACGCGTTGGATATATCAATTCCTATTCATTCAAATATTCGCCCCGCCCCCACACTGCGGCGGCAATTATGCCAGACCAAATCCCAGAAAACATTAAAAGCGAACGTTTGATAAAACTGGACAATATATTAAACGAAAGACAACGCGAATTTAATTTATCGTGCATTGATAAAACATTTGATTGCTTGTACGAGGGTGCGGATAAAACCGGCAAACATGCAATATACCGCACACCATATATGCAACCGTGTATTGTTACCACTGATA
>Ga0310786_10007833_pt1 | contig 13838 bp, 12 predicted proteins | sample AusTroGonzalo_MG_FD_203881 | JGI IMG/M metagenome (GOLD analysis project Ga0310786, IMG submission 203881) | Bovine rumen microbial communities from tropical cattle in Woodstock, Queensland, Australia - Gonzalo_03 (v2) (version 2) | ecosystem: Host-associated > Mammals > Digestive system >... | reverse complement strand
GAACGGAACGCCTCTTCGATATAATAAGATTTATTCACGGAATGAGCGTAATCCACGATCTTCCGGATCGTTTCCGCGTCATGGATTTGAGCGAAGGAGGCGATGTAGCACGCGATCTTCATGCGGTCCGGTCGGATCTTCCCTTCTTTGTCGAACAGGAACTCCTCGCTGAGGATCCGCTTCAGGTCGTCCTCGGTCAACGGGTCGTAATGCAGGAACCGGTCTTCCAGGAATTCCTTGTGCATATAGGAGTCGCCCCAGGAGCAGAATGTGGCGACATGCACGATGTTCGGCCAGTGACGGATAATGCATCTCGTCCCGTAATACCCGGTTTTCATCGGGTTCAGGGCCATATACACGATGCCGATACACATAATCAATTTCACCCAGAACGACACCGACCTCAGGTGGCGGAGCCAGTACACGCGGGCGGACGGCCGTTTCGCGTCTCCCGGTCGGCGCATCCGGTTAATCCGGGCTAGGATGCGCCGCCTTAAACGCATGTCGGAGGCGTTCCGTCCGATGCGGAGGAAAACCCCGTAAGGCGTGATCTTGCATTTGAACTTGATCCGGGACATGCCTTTCATTTCTCCGTAAAAGCAACGTTTCACATTACTATAACTATTTTTCGGGGAAAACAAGCGGGAAATGCCGGAAAATCAAGGGAAAACACCCGCTTTCCCGCCGACTTCCTGCCGGAGCCTGCCGGACAGGGGGAAACGGATGGGGTTGTTTTCCCGGCGTTTTGCGGGACCGGGAAGAGAATGCCGGGTCTGGATCCTATTTGACCTTCTCGAAAAACACGGAGACACGGTAGTTGTCCCGGGACATCTCCGTATCGTTGATTTCCAGCTCCATTTTGTCCTGGGAATACTTGATTCCGATGATGTCGCGTCCGTTCATCTCGGCAACGTTCGTCGTGGAATAATCCGGGATGAAATCCAGCTCGAACGGCTTGTTCAGGTTATCCCAAGCCTTGCCGTTCACCGTGAGTTTGTCCGGGGGATCGTACGTCGAATGCTTGTAAACGATCCGGTTCCCGCTGAAGGTGAATGTCCCGGCCCCGTCGAAGACACCCTCGAGGACGATCGCCTTTTCCCCGTTTTCGACCGGTTTCGCGCCTGCCGGGTCGAAGGGAACGCCGTTCACGGTTTTCTGCGGATTGGAAGTCCCCGTGGTGCTATCCAGCCTGATCCATTCCAGGTCCGCCTGGTCCAGTTCGGTTTTGACTGCATCGAAAAACACGGAAACGCGGTAGTCGTCCCGGGAAGGTTCCGAATCGAAAATGTACAGCTCCACCCTGTTCCTGAAATAGTCCAGCCGGATGTCGTTGCGGCCGTTCATTTCGGCAACGTTCGTCGTGGCATAATCCGGGATGAAATCCAGCTCGAACGGTTTCTTCAGGTCATTCCACGGCTGTCCGTTGATCGTGACTTTTTCGGGCCGATCAAACGCCGTGTGCCGGTAAACGACCCTGTCCCCCCGGAAGATGAACTGCCCTTCTCCGTCGAAGACACCCTCAAGGACGATCGTCTTTTTTCCCTCTTCGACCGGCTTCGCTTTCGCCGGGTCGAACGGGACGGAATTCACGGTTTTCACCGAGGTGGCGACCGGGATCAGGAAGCCGGCCGTGGGAGAAGCTTTCACGGCTTCCTCCATCGCCGCGATCCGGGCGGGATCCGGGTCGAACATAAGAACGACCGTATTGATCGAGGTCAGATACTCTTCCTGTCCGGGCACGACGAGCAGTTCCGCACAGTCCTTTCCGTCGCAGACGGCCTGCGTCTCCCATTTCGCCACGCCGCCTGTCATCATTGCAAAACCGTGCGAATAATCGGGTGCGAACGGAATGCGGAACGGCTTCGCCGGATCGCTCCACAACTGTCCGTTGACCGTTACGGCGGCCGGGAACGGCCCGTAGAAGGATTCCATGGTCAGGGAGTCGCCCTTGAGGTTAAAGTAGAATTTGTGGCGGGAGGTGTATTCGATCACGAGGAGCTTTTTGTTGTCGGGCTTCCTTGCCTCGACGATTAGGGGATCGATCGCCAGCGGATTCGATATCACGGTGATCTCATTTTCGGGATCGTCGCCTTCGCCTGTGATGTATTTCCAGCGTTTCTTCGCCTCGGCGTTGATCACTTTGCGGCATGCTGCGGATTTGTCTTTTTCCAACGCGGTGGACGGATGGTATCCGGCATAATATCTGGCCCGGAGGAAGAAATGCGGCTCCGCATCGACGTCGTATCCATGGTCGAAGAAGAAATTCACGCGGTCGCCGGACATCTTGTAGCAGGCGCATGCCCATGCGGGGCCGGAGTGGTTGGCCTCCAGTTTGTAGTTTTCGGCGACTTCGTCGGGCTCGCCCCACATGGCGGCGAGGTTGATCAGGGAATTTCGAATGGAAGAATCGGCCTTCGCCTCCTCGGAATCCGCCAGTGCGAGCAGCTGACGGCGCGCGACCGCGGGCGGTATCTCCTCCTTCAGGAAATTGAGCTCGATCCGCTGGAGGATCGGGGCGACCGCACTTCGCCTCAGCTCGAATGCCGCTTTCGGGTCCTCGAAGATCGGAACGACGGGGTAATTGGTCTGAAATTTCAGCACGCTGTTGTCATACAGGAATTTCTCGAGCTCCTTTCCCTTGAACGTGATCTTGTCGAAGGCTTCGAGCGCCTCCCGGTAACGGACGCTGTTCAGGTAGAACAACGCCTGTTCGTATCGGACCACGTTCTGGAAATAGACATCGTCGGGACATTTCTTCAGCGCCAGCGCGAACAGGCGCTCCCCGCAATCCTGCACCACGGGATCCATGTAGAACGAGCGGAACGTGAGCGGCACGCCTTCCTCGTAGAACATGAAACTGCTGATAAGGTTGAACGAAGTGTGCGCGACGTCCGTTTTCGTCTCGTCCTGTTTCATGGCTTCCAGGAGCAGCTGTTTCATCTCGCGGATGGAGCCGCCCCAGCGTGGCATGAGGCACTGGAGAAGATAGGACAAATAGCCGGAGCGATCCGGGAAGAGCGCGATGCCTTTTCTGAAGTTGTCCATTTCCTGCTTGTGCGTTCCGTGTCCCATGGCAGTCGTGATCTTCTTGAGGTACGCCAGATAATTCTGCGGATTGAGCTGAATGGAGTGGTCCAGATAGCGGTCGGCATCCTTCAGATAATCATTGAAGCCTTTCCAGCCCTCTTCGGTGACCGTCAGCGCCGTGCCGCCGCCCCGTGATTCCCATGCCAGATTAATGGACAAGTCGCCCCGCAGATACTCCGTCAACCATTCCGGCGCGCCGTTTTTTGCGAGCCTGTCGATCTTCGCCCTCAGATCGTAGTTTCGGACCGACAAGGGGAAATCATTCGACCAGAGATCGCAGAAGAGCATGGCGCTGTCCTCCGTGATCTTCGCGTTGTCGACCCAGAGGGCAAATGCCTGCTCCAGATACTGCTTTCTTCTCTTCTGATAACGCCCCCAGACGAACCGGCCGAGCACGGCCTGGCCCACGATCACTCGGCTGAGCGTGCCGAACGGTTCCGCATCCACGAATTGCTGGGCGTTCGGGAGTTCGGCTGCGGGATCGTCGACGAAATAGAAGTCGCGGACTTTCGCGGCGACCCGGTCGAGGCGGGACACGTCATTGAACTTGAATTGTTTCACCTCATCCGAATACAGGTGACTCTGATCATAGAGCATGCAGACCGCATCGTACGAGACGTCCGGGTCCTCCTGCTTCAGAAGCTCCCAGAGGGCTTTCCGTTCTTTCTCCTCCTCGCCCTTTCTGGTGAACGGCGCTTTGTCGATGTTGCCGTAGATGCCGGCGAACTCGTTTTCCGTCTCATCTTCGAACTTTACGCCATTCATTTTCAGATATCTTGCCATGGATTTCTTTTCCGCGTCGGTCGCGGGCGGCAGGAGCGTTTCAACGTCTTTTCGGATCAGCCATTTGCCGTCCTTGCGGATGAAGTCAAGATGTATTTGTTTGTGGCCAAGCATAGTATCACAGACCGTAACGTCCATGGATGCGCTGTCTCCCTCGACCTTCCGGCTGTCCGGGATCACGGACAAGGTCTGCATTGCGAGCGCGGCTTGCGACTTGAACTCCTGCTGATATATTTCCATGAAGTACTTTTCCGATTTTTTTCCGGCGAAAGACTTCAGGTACGCTGACACCGCTTTCCGGTCGACGCCCTTTTCGGCATGCTCGATCTCGTAGGCATAAAAATCATAGAGCGAACCACTTTTGAGCCCGCGTACCTGAGCGACAGTGGCGGCTTTCGTATTCTGTTTGTCGTTGGTGTAAGCTTTGATGCCTGTATAATCGTCGGAAAGGAAAGTCTGAACTTTCTCTAAATTCAGATTTGACATGGCCTTGCAGAGATCCAGCAGAGCCTGTTCCGGAGAGTCGGCTTCATACTTTTTCTTCGCCATCGTCTTCGCATACGCCACTTCGAGGTCGGAGAGTTCGTCCCGTTCCGTCATGCTCATGGGCTGAAGGGAGGACAACCGCCATTCCTTTCCGTTTTTGCGGAAAACCGCTTCCCAGACGCTCTGACTGACGGTAAGCTGAAGTCTCACGATATCATCCGTGGCTTCCAGGAGCTTTCGACTTTCGGAAAGGGTGAGCACGGAGAACATCAAAGGAAAAGAATCGACTTCATACAGGGAACGGCAGATATCCGCGAGCTGTCCGACAAGTTTTTTCCTCGTCGCGGCCGGGATCGAAGCGAGGTTCTCCCTGATCTCGGCAAATTCCTCCCCGCCGTCCGGGAAATCGGACATGACCTCCAGCGCTTTTTTCAAATTCTTGTCGCCGGCGCCCAGCAGTTTTTCCGCTTTGGTATACCCTTCGAGGTTCCAGACATTCAGCAGCATGGGATTTGCCGTCGCCAGATCGAGCGACCGGATCGCCTTCGGCCAGTCCTCCGCCTTGACCGCCTTGCAGAAGTCGTCCAGGCACGATTCCGCCTCGCGTTCCGGCGTCCGGTCGGCAGCCGTACTCTCCGAGCAGCCGCAGAATGGCAGGACAGCGGAAAGGCAGATCAGGAGCAGCCCGATGAGGGTTGAGGCGGTTTTTCGAATAGCGGAGACGTTTCCCGTTTTTGTACTCGACATAGTTTCATGCCCTTTCACTATGTTGCTGTGGTGGGTTTGAGGAATCACAACTTTATTATACCACATCTTTTGAGAAAAAACAAGCGGGAAATGCCGGTGATCGCCAACATATGCCAAGAAACTCCGAAGAAAGATTTCCCGCTTCTGTTTCTACCTCGTTTTTGCCGCATAAATGCCCGAAAAGAGCGATTCTCTGTTTTTGAGTGGAGAGCTTTGCCGAAAGCGGGAGAAAACGAGAGGACACCTTTCGTGTTTTATCCAAATCCGCACCATGTTCAAAATCCGAGGTTAGGAACACGTTTCGAAACCGTTTGTGTCCGTTTTTATACAAATCAGCACGTGTTCCCACTCTCACTTTTGAGGTTAAAGCGGATTGTTGGGCCCGGCAAAAATGCAACTTTTAGAAACGCGCTGTATTTTCGATGCATGGTTGTTCTCATAGAATCAGCGCGGATTCTCCGTCTGAGTTCAAATTTGTTAGTGGTCGCGTCCACTCAAAAACGTAGAATTTCCGCGAAGGTGGGTCCGGGAAGGCTCCGAGAAAGCGCGAAATAGAATTCTCCACGGAGAAAAAGAGAAAGATAATAATCGTGCGTTAAGCTCGGATTTCAAGGAGTTTATCGAGAAATAAAAAAAGCACCGTTGAGGAGACAACGATGCCGAAATACAAAACAATGGTCGACCGGGCAGGACCGAATCAGCGCGACTCTTTTTGAGGGGAGAAACCGTCCACCCCATCATTTTCTCCGATTTTTTTCGCATTGCGAAACATCGTCCTCTCAAACTTTTTTGGCATAAAGGGAGAATAAAACTGCGTTTTTTGAGCATAAACGTAGTGAGGACGCGGTTTTTGTTTATCGATTTATGAGAGTTTCGCCAAACAATAACATTTTTCGCAGTGGGGGTGACGACTTGTGAACCAGCGACCATAAAGCCCGACGCCCCTGTCAAGCACATAATCGGCAACTTGGCGGGTTTTCATTCGGCAACTTGGCAAATGCGGGAGTCTGTGAAAAACGAGTATTTCAGTTCAAAAGCATTTGCAAAATCCCGAAGCCCGTGCTATATTGATACCACATCAACAGGAGAACGGCGATGAAAAGCAATGAAGATCTTATCCGTGAGGCTATCGGAGAATTCGCACGGAAGGAAAACATCGAGCTGAATCCGAAGTCGAGTGCCATGACACGGGCTATTCTTTGGTCCATTGCGACCAGAGAATACGGAGATGCCCGGATGCTTCCCGAAACGGAACTCGATAAAAACGCATGGACTTCCGGACTCAACAATGTGATAGAGCATTATGCGGCTGAGATCGACGCCGGACGTGCAACGACTGAAGATTTCCGAATCCATGTTCGAGCGGGAATCGGGATCGAAAACAAGGAACAAATCTGAACTGTTCTGTCGGAACAGAAGAACGGAATGATGACCCTTTCAATACAGACATTCATTGATAAAATCATGAGATGTGAGGACGTCACTACACGTCAAATCGCGTTTCACGAGGCAGGCCATCGTTTCTTCTGGGCACTTATGTTCCCAGACATCAAAACGAAGTATTCTGTAGTCAAAGGACTGCCGCTCGTCATTAAGAAAAGCGGTGCTAGCGACCTTGACCTGGATAATATGACTGTTGAGGACGTGTCGCGACACGTTTACATAAAACTCGGTGGCATCGCATCTGAAATGATCTTGTTTGGCATTGAGCAAGACGCAGAAGCAATTGCTGATTTTATCACTAATGACATTTTCGCGGATTCCCCGATATTCGACTGGAAGGATGATGCCGAATTCGGTGGCGACATCGCAGACGCAGTCAAACTCATCCAATCCAAGACCGACCCCAATCCGGAAACCATAAAGCAAAACATCAAAATCATCCTGCAGTCATGCATAAAGAATATTCTTGCAAACAGGGAAGAGTTCGACAAGGAATGCGCGAAAGCAATGAATCTGTTCGTCCTTTGGAAAAATCAGGGACGCTGGCATCTTTAAGAAGCTCAAAAAAATCTGAAGCTTCGATTACGGATCATCCGGCTCTATGATGTATGCAGACATATCCATGCCGTCTGGTAGATCAGTCGGAATGCCGAGGTCGTGTAGCTGCTGGTCATACACCATATAATCTACTTCGGCAAACATCTGCTGAAGGGCGCTGTCCTTGCTTATGCAGTCCGAGCAGAGATGGTCGCCTGTCCACGGGATATGGAAGGTCTTGCCTTTTCGATGGCATCTAACGCATATGCCAGGTTCATGTTTCATATGTCGGTTCTTTCATTTTTAACTCCTGCATAGCAGCATCAACAAGCTCGTACAATTTCATGAGCGTGAGTCCATCTGGTTTGGAAGAGCCTTTTTCCCACTCAGACACCTCTTTAACGGAGACACCAAGCATTTCCGCTATTTTTATTTGCTGCAAACCATACCATTCACCCAGAAAAGCAATCTCGCCGTCAATGGAATTGCGCAAGGGATAATGGGTTTTACGGTCTTGGGGACCGTAGAGTTCAAGACACGCTGCAATAAAATAACGAAAAGTCTCCCATTCCTCTGGATAGTCATTGCTTCCAAATATATCGCGAATTATTTTTTCCTTTCTCCGTAACAACCCACTTTGCAGAATTTTCATAGACCATTGCTCGCCATCAAAAATATGTGGATTGTAATACCTGTTATTGTCTGCCCAGGCCATGAAATTGCAGGCGGTCATTGCTGGGTGAACAAATGTTTTCCATTGATCAGGGGAGAAGGTGATCGGAATGCTCCTTTCTGGCTTGGTACTAAGCATGGGGATGTTAAACGAATTATAAACCATTTTTCTATCACGCATTGAAATCTCTACAGATGCTGAAGTCCCACCAAAACCGCCATCTTTCCAAACAAGATGGAGCATTCCATTATATGGGATTTTCAAACGTTCATAAATATCAATTTGAAGAGTTCTGTTTTCCATGTTCCCGGATTTTATCCACCCGACAAAGATCGTTCCTTTGTCCATCTGCGGTGCGAGTTTCTCTGAAATCCATTGCGGCGTATGCCCAATAATCTCTCTCCCCATAAAGGAGGTTCTTATTTGAATGGAATTCTTTTCTACGGGATTAAACAATTCCCTTTTAAGGGGAACACGATCTCCGACGCGAACCACATAAGAATGATTGTCCGATTCCTTTTTCTCAACTTCTATCGAAATGGAATCCACGAAACGATAGTACCGTTCGTCAGGAGGAAGACGCCATTCTACCCAGGCTCCCCTTGGGTAGCCAATATGCTTCTTGGTCATATTGCCCCTCCAGCTTTTTTCTTTTTGTATCTTGCTACAGCCGCCTTAAAATACCGGCGCACCTCCGAGCTGTTTTTGTCACTCAAGTATACTTCGGGAACTCTTCCATACTGATCAGCAAAACAGGGATTTGCACCGCCTTTAATAAGCATTTTCAAGGCAGGAAGGTTGTCTGTTCGGATAGCCATTATTATGGGAGTTCTGTTGCACCGAATCGCGAAATTTAAGTCGGCATTTGGAGATTTAATCAGTAGTTGAAGCATTTCGAGATCATTATCCACAATTGCGCGAGCAATGCAAGTGTCATCATGCTCCATGTACGTTGTTCCCGTATTCGGGTCAGCACCATAGTCAAGGAGAAGTTTGACGTTTCTGTGGTTATGACTGCAAACAGCAAAATATAAAGGAGACTCCCAATCCGTGTCCTCTTTCCAAACTTTACCCCCATTGGGATCAGCTCCCGCCTTGAGCAGAAATTCAAGGATGGCGGGATTCTGAACGGAACAAACGATACCCTTGTCTTTGCGTATGCAAGCATGGATTGAATCTCTATTGCTTAGACACTCGTCCATGTTTGCTATCAGTTCATCGAAAAGCTTGGAATCCTCCCCGTGAATCCGTGAATTCAGTTCTTTGGTGAAGAGCTCCTCCTCATCCACGCTGAATTCTGCTTTGCGTTGTCTGGAATAATGTTTTCCAAGAGACTTGACCCATTCAAATAATTTCTGATCTAGGCATCCGCTCCAAATCTTTGCGTGAAGAAAAGTGTTCTCTGAAGGCAATGTATCTGAAAAAAGTTTGGATAGAACTTCTACCGGTTCTCTTTGTATGCAACCGAGGAAGAAACGACGATCTATTTTGCTTCTTGCAATAGACGGCAAGGTGGCCCCAAGTTTCACGAATGGATAAATCGGAAGCCCTTCTTTCAGGGCCATCGTAACCAACGTGTCCCCCGCATTATTTGTCGCATTGATATCCGCACCCGCCTTGACAAACTCCTCTACAAGCTCAGGATTGTCCCGATGGTACATCAACACCGTGTTTCCATTCAAATCCTTGGCATTGGGGTCTGCGCCGCATTTCAGCAGCTTTTCGTAAATGAACGTGTGATAATAGACCATCAGCGGAACCCTGCCGTAGTCATCATGAGCATTGGCGAGGTATGGCTTTGACTTCAAAATGGTATCCCAGCCGTCGATGCCGCAGACAATCTGAATATGCAAAGGAAGCGTTTGACTACGCTTTTTGAAGGATTGCAAAAAGGTCTTGCCAATATCCCACAAATGCTTTGTGTAGTCTTTTGCAAGATTGATTTCAGAAACATCTTTGTCAGTCTGCATATAAACCTCCAGTCCGTTCAAAACTCTCCTGCGAACAGCTCGCCCGAGATGTCCGCTATATCATCAATGGGGATTTTCGATCCATCGTCCAGCACGAGCTTCTTCTGTGCTGGCTGTATCTTCACGACAGCCCCCGATCTGAACACATACTCGCCACCGGCCTTTGTCTTGTCCGGGACAAAGTATTCGATTACTACAATTGGCCTTTCCGTGAGATGCGCAGCAATGACACTCAGCTTCCGATCCAGTTCGGTGCCTTATCATAGAAATACCACTGTGATTGATTATTTTATTTATCCAAAATGAATTTTCGCACCAGTGACCTCTAAGCCCCCTATGAAAAAGTATCATCAAAACGACATCAAGATTCGGCAACTTGCCGAGATTTTATTCGGCAACTTGGCGCGATTTCATTCGGCAACTTGGTAACGGGACGATCCTGTCAAAACGATTTCGCCCGGTTCCTTATTGGAATCGGGCATTATCATTTTGGCTGAAGTGTATTGGGAAAAGAATCCAAAACTTCAGTTCAGCGGTTAATGAACGGATTCGGGATCTCCTGCTGGAAGAAGGGATCATTGGGGTCAATGAGTCTCACCCCGCCGATTCCGTTCCTCTGCCCCGGCGTCATTGGCGGTAGGACGGCTCCACCCCATAGATCATCGGGCGGGATCGGCTCGGGACCGCTCACCCCGTCATCCGGCGAACCGGCATACTCTACCATGACGCCGGAGTCTCCGGGCACTTCGTCAGGACGGTAAGGCGTGGCTTGTTTACCCCTGCCATTGGGATTGATCGCGCCCACGATGCCGTTGCGCCGGTCTGCGATTTCACCTGCCGTCAGGCCCGGATTGGGAGCCACATCGTATTCGACAGTCGCAGTGAGTTCATCTCTGCTCTCATTGCGGATTGTACGGGCTTCCGCACGTCTGGCGTGGCGCTCCTGGGCAATGGTTTTGTCGGCGGAGGATTCTGTCGCGGTGGAGTCGCCGGATGTCACGGGTTCCCGCGGTGGCGCGAACTGAACAAGGATGAACAGGGCCAGCGGCAGAATTGTGAGAAGCAGAACGACGAGAAAAACGATTTTCAATGTGGATTTATTATTCATAAGATGGACTCCTGTCTGTGTGGTCCCCGCCGACATCGCAGAAGAAGGCGCCGCATTTGCGGGGGTTGGTGAACTCTGTTTTATAATTAGACGCTTGATAGGCATGAAATCTTAGCAAGAAAACTCATTTTTCTGCTCATTTGATTCCATACCGAATGCCAGGTTTGAAAGATAAATATAGGGGGAAACCTGCAGCGAAGTTCAAAAAGCCTCCGATTACAATCCACCAGTTATTCAGAAAGATTCCTAGGATTCCGCCTGCCAATCCGGAAAACACCGTCAGACCAAAACTCAGATCTTTTTGGATACACAACGCGAACACCTTTTCCTGAATGGCGTCCAGATAAATTGTCATGCTCACCCCGAACAGTACATTTATCAGGGAAAGGAGCAAGGGGAAATTGAAGTTATTTGTCAGGTGAATGATCCCGGCAATCAACTGCATGATCCAGCCCACGTCACACAGCAATGCAAGAAACAGAAACGGCATATCCGGCATTGTGGCAGTATATCGGTTCCCCGCTTTGCCAGCTTCTTCGAGCTCCCGGATATGCTGCTCGGATTTCAAACGCTTCGCATGAAGGAGTTCACGCAGGATCATTTCATCTTCCTGATCTTCTCCGTCTCCACCTCGTCCGGTCAATGGCAACGCCCATCCGAGCGTTTCGGGCAGTCCGCCTGCGGATGTCCGGTTCCCATGCATCGGTAGCAGATCTCATTCTCCAGGGGCGCGCCAGCGAAATAGGCGTCAAGATTGGCTAATGTGGTCGTGGCGATGTTTGCCAGCGCCTCGCGGGTCAGGAACGCCTGATGCGAGGTGACAATGACATTCGGCATGGATACCAGCAGCGACAGCGTACGGTTCTGCCGGGTCACTTCGGAGCGGTCTTCGTAAAACCACTCGCTTTCCTCCTCGTAGACATCCAGTCCCGCCGCACCGACTCGACCGTCACGGAGCGCGGAGAGCAGAGCTTCGCTGTCCACCAGAGCGCCGCGCGAGGTATTGATGAGTACGACGCCCGGTTTAACCTTGGAGAACGTCTCCTCGTTGAACAGATGCTTTGTTTCCGGCATGAGCGGGCAGTGCAACGATATGACGTCCGATTCCGCGAACAGAGTATCCAATGGAACGAACTCGATGCCGTTCTGCGGTTTCGGGAAGGCGTCGTATGCGAGGACATGCATACCGAATCCAAGGCAGATGCCCGCGAAAATACGCCCGATCTTGCCCATTCCGATCACGCCGACGGTTTTTCCGTGAAGGTCGAAGCCAGTAAGACCAACAAGCGAGAAGTTGAAGTCGCGGGTCCGGGCTGCGGCCTTGTGGATGTGCCGGTTCAGCGTCAGAAGCAGCGCGGCGGCATGTTCCGCGACCGCGTAGGGCGAGTAGGCAGGCACGCGAACGACCGTCAGCCCGGCCTCAAAGGCGGCCTTGAAGTCGACGTTGTTGTAGCCTGCGCACCGCAGCGCCAGCACCTTGATCCCCTCCGAAACAAGCCCCTCTACGACCGCACGGTCGATCTCCGCATTCACAAACGCGCATGCCGCGTCACAGCCCTTCGCAAGGGGCAGCGCCGCCGCGGTCAGCCGCGTCTCGAAATACCGGATGTCGTAACGCCCGTTGTTGAGCCGGTCGAAGGATTCCCTGTCGTAGGGTTTCGTTATGGGGCGCGATGTACGTTGACCGAAATTAAGATGAATCTTAGCAAAGCGATGTCCATGTTTGGCCGCTATACGGAGCCATCCAATGGCGGTATCCTCATCTTTTTTTACGCCTTTACCCTCGCGGTAGCATATAGCGAGCGCATATTCCGCATCGACATTCCCCTGTTCAGCAGCTTTGCGATACCACTTTACAGCTTCTTCACCACCGCAGCAAGTGGCAAACCAGTATTGCGCTTCAGCATTTCCCTGCTCAGCAGCTTTATAATACCATTTTTTTGCCTCTTCATGATTCTGTTCGATGCCTTCTCCCGTTTTATAGCATCTTCCAAGCGTTAATTGTGCCTCTGCAAGTCCCAGTTCGGCCGCTTTTTGGAACCATTTGACGGCTTCTGACATATCTCTTTTGATTCCTTTGTCGCCAAATGCGTAACACTTGCCAAGACAATGCTGTGCCCTAGCGTACCCTTGTTCCGCTGCCTTGCGATACCATTTTGCTGCTTCTGCTATGCTTTTCCTGATGCCATCCCCATTGAAACAACATACGCCGAGCGTGAATTGTGCTTCCGCCAATCCCTGTTCAGCCGCTTTTTGGAACCATTTGACGGCTTCTCCCTTGTCTATTTTGATGCCTTTGACTCCGAAGGTTCTTTTTCATGGCTTCGACAATCTCGGTGGCGTTCGCGCCAACATAGTATTCGCCGGTATAGGCGACAGGGGTACCGTCGATGTCCATTTCGTGAATTCTGATTTTCATAGGTCTGACCTCCTATTCTTTACGGGTTTTGTGGCCGTTCCGGGGCCGTTTGTGGGGGTTGATTTATGCGGTTGGATTTGGGGGGTGCTTCCCCGGCTGCCGAATCGCACGTTGAGCCCAAAGCGAGCGACGTTTGGCATAATCGGCATAGGGGAAGCGATTTAGAATGCTCGAATTAAAATCCGCAGTTTCGCCGGAAACAGCCCTGACGGAGGCGAGTGAGGTCCCCGGCAAAACTGCGGAAAAGATTCGTTTTTCTTCGGATTTCCGGTTGACTTTTCGGGAAAGGCATAACCGGCAGAAAGTCGCGTTTTTCTTTCGGTTTGGACTTGCTATTCCGAAAACCGGATTATCCGAATTTCTTTCGTTTTATTTCAAAGAACCACTTGCTTTTTCGGCAAGCCATGCTGAGGTGAGGAGGCCGGTTGCCCGGCCTCCCATCCGTGGGTCAGGCGGTCGGTCGGCCATGCTTCCACGCCTTGTTCCCCGGCAGGTTGTCGAGGAGGTGCTTGCGGAAGTTTTTGAACTCCGGCCCGATTGCCTTGAGGTGGAGGAGGAACACCCGCATATCGTAGGCGGCGCTCT
>Ga0310786_10007832_pt1 | contig 13838 bp, 9 predicted proteins | sample AusTroGonzalo_MG_FD_203881 | JGI IMG/M metagenome (GOLD analysis project Ga0310786, IMG submission 203881) | Bovine rumen microbial communities from tropical cattle in Woodstock, Queensland, Australia - Gonzalo_03 (v2) (version 2) | ecosystem: Host-associated > Mammals > Digestive system >... | reverse complement strand
CGGAGAACGGCATCAGCGTGTTCATGGTGAGCCAGGCAAGCTCGGAGAACAGCACGTCTATTGGTGTGACCGATGCCGATGCTGACCGTGCTTGTGAGGTGCTGAACAAGGAGTTCGCGAAGGAGATAGAGATGGGTGCGATGTATAAGATGAAGTTGGAACGTGATTTGGCGACGATGGCAATCGTGGGTGAGAACATGAAGCATACGCCGGGCATTGCGGGCAAGCTCTTTGGTACGTTGGGACGAAACGGTATCAGCGTGATTGCTTGTGCACAGGGTGCCAGCGAGACGAATATTTCATTTGTGGTGGAGCGCAAGAGCCTGAGGAAGTCACTGAACGTGATTCACGATTCATTCTTCCTGTCGGAGTATCAGGTGCTGAACGTATTCCTATGCGGTGTCGGTACAGTGGGTGGTAGCCTGCTGGAGCAGATTGCCGGTCAGCGTCAGAAACTGATGAAGGAGCGCAACTTGCAAATCAATGTGGTGGGCATTGCCAGCGGACACAATGCGATGTTCGACAGAAACGGCATCAACCTCTCGCAGTGGGAAGAGGACGGCAAGTTCTCCATCGCACAACTGCGTACTGGTCTGAAGGCTGCTGAGGCAAGCGATCTGGAACGCCTGAAAGAGGAAGTCATCGGCATGAACATCTTCAACAGTGTGTTTGTGGATTGTACGGCAAGTGCCGATGTGGCAGGGCTGTACGAGGCATTCTTGAGCAGTAACATCTCGGTAGTGGCTGCCAACAAAGTGGCTGCATCGAGCGACTACGATAATTATGCACGACTGAAGGCTACCGCCCGCAAGCGTGGTGTGAAATATCTGTTTGAGACGAATGTGGGTGCAGGTTTGCCCATCATCAACACCATCAACGACCTCATCAATTCGGGTGACAAGATTCTGAAGTTGGAGGCTGTGCTGAGCGGTACGCTGAACTTCATCTTCAATACGATTTCGGAGGATGTACCATTCAGTGAGACCGTGCGCAGAGCCAAAGAAGAAGGTTATGCGGAGCCTGACCCACGTGTAGATTTGAGCGGTAAGGATGTGATCCGCAAGTTGGTCATCCTTTCTCGTGAGGCTGGTTATAAGATGAATCAGGAGGATGTGGAGAAGCATCTGTTCATTCCACAGTCGTTCTTCGATGGTTCGTTGGAAGACTTCTGGAAGAACCTGCCATCGCTCGATGCTCAGTTCGAGGCAGAGCGTAAGGAAGTGGAGGCTGCCCATCAGCATTGGCGTTTCGTTGCCAAGCTGGAAAACGGCAAGGGTTCTGTATCATTGGAGCGTGTGGGTGAACGTCACCCATTCTACGACCTTGAAGGTTCGAACAACATCATCCTCATCACAACCGAACGCTACAACCAGTACCCTATGCTCATTCAGGGCTATGGAGCCGGTGCATCTGTGACCGCTGCTGGTGTGTTCGCTGATATCATGTCTATTGCAAACATTTAAAATGAAGCATATCATCATATTAGGCGACGGTATGGCTGACTGGCCTGTGGCGTCGCTGGGAAACAAAACTTTGCTGCAATATGCCAACACGCCCTACATGGACAAGTTGGCAAAGATGGGACGTTGCGGGATGCTGAAGACGGTGCAGGATGGGTTCCATCCAGGCAGTGAGGTGGCAAACAGCAGCATCCTTGGCTATGACCAGAATGAAGTGTACGAGGGAAGAGGTCCCTTGGAGGCTGCCAGTATCGGTGTGGACTTAGCGCCTGAAGATATGGCAATCCGTTGCAACATCATCACGTTGGAAGACGGAAAAATCGTGACGCACAATGGTGGCAATCTTCAAACGGAAGATGCTGCTGTGCTGATTGACTACCTCAACGAGCATTTGGCCACAGACCGCGTGAAATTCTATTGCGGTGTGCAATACCGTCATCTGCTCGTCATCAAAGGCGGTAATAAGCATGTGGTGTGTCAACCACCCCACGACCATCCGGGTGAACCTTGGCGTCCGTTGCTTGTGACGGCAGACAGTTCATGTGGCGGGCCAGAGGAAGGATTAGGGGTACAGAGGATGACACCTCAAGAAACGGCAGATTTGCTCAATGACTTGATTATCCGTTCACAGGAGTTGCTGGCACGTCATCCCTACAATGTGGAGAAGGCAAAGCGTGGTGAACGTCAGGCGAACAGTATTTGGCCATGGGCTGGTGGTTATCGTCCGCACATGGTGCCACTCACAGAAACCTTCCCGCAGATTAAGCGAGGTGCTGTGATTACAGCGGTGGACTTGATTCGTGGCATTGGCACGTTGGCAGGATTGCGAGTGATTGATGTACCCGGAGCTACGGGTTTGGCAGACACCAACTACGAAGGCAAGGCGCAGGCAGCCATCAAGGCACTAGAAACAGATGACTTTGTCTATGTGCATGTGGAGGCTTCGGATGAGGCTGGACATGACGGCGATTTGGATTTGAAGCTGAAAACCATCGAATATCTGGACAGCCGCATCGTGGGACCTGTCTATGAAGCCGTGAAGGAGCAGCAGGTGTCAATCGCAGTGTTGCCCGACCATCCAACACCTGTGGCACATCGCACCCACACCAATGAACCGATTCCTTTCCTGATTTATGCTCCAGGCATGGAGGCGGATAAGGTGGAGACGTTCGATGAGGTGGCTTGCAAGCAGGGAAGCTATGGCCAGTTGGAGAAAGATGAATTTATCAAGGAACTAATGAAAATAGGATAGCATATGAAATACTATAGTACGAACGGACAAGCACCCATCGCTACATTGGAGAAGGCGGTGGTAAAAGGACTCGCAGAGGACAAGGGCTTGTATATGCCAGAGCGCATCAAGGCATTGCCTCAGGAGTTTTTCGACAAGATTGATACGTTCTCGTTTCAGGAGATTGCCTACACCGTGGCAGATGCGTTCTTCGGTGAGGATGTGCCTGCTGAGGACTTGAAGAAGATTGTGTATGATACGCTGGCGTTTGATTGCCCTTGTGTGAAGGTGACTGACACCATTTACTCGTTGGAACTCTTCCATGGTCCCACGTTGGCCTTCAAGGATGTAGGTGCGAGGTTTATGGCTCGCCTGTTGCAGTATTTCCTGAAGAAGGAAGGTGCAGGGCAGGTAAATGTATTGGTGGCAACATCGGGTGATACAGGCAGTGCTGTGGCGAATGGTTTCCTTGGTGTGGATGGCATCCATGTGTATGTGCTCTATCCAAAGGGGAAGGTGAGTCCAATTCAGGAGTGCCAGTTCACGACGTTGGGCCAGAACATCACGGCTGTGGAAGTGGATGGCGTGTTTGACGATTGCCAGGCTTTGGTGAAGAACGCCTTTATGGATGCAGACTTGAATCAGCACATGAAGCTGACATCTGCGAACTCCATCAATGTGGCTCGTTTCCTCCCTCAGGCTTTTTACTATTTCTATGCTTATGCACAGATGAAGAAAAAAGGTCTGGCTGACCAGCTTGTGGTGTGTGTGCCTTCAGGTAACTTCGGCAATATATGTTCAGCACTCTTCGGTAAGAAAATGGGATTGCCTGTCAAGCGTTTCATCGCTGCCAACAATGCCAATGACATCTTCTTCAAATATCTGCAGACTGGCAAGTATGAGCCAAAGGCATCGGTGCAGACCATTGCCAATGCGATGGATGTGGGTGACCCCAGCAACTTTGCCCGTGTGTATGAACTCTATGGCAAGAGTCACGAAGCGATCTGTGCTGACATCAGTGGTGCGACCTACAAGGATGAGCAGATTGCTGAAACCATCCAGGAGGTGAAGATTGAGACGGGTTATGTGTGTGACCCTCATGGTGCTTGTGGCTATCGTGCTTTGAAGGAAGGACTGAAAGAAGGTGAAGTGGGTGTGTTCTTGGAAACTGCCCATCCAGCCAAGTTCAAGGACACGGTTGATTGCATTCTCAATGATAATATCGAGATACCAGCCAAGTTGCAAGCCTTTATGAAGGGTACGAAGCAGAGCATTCCGATGACGAAGGATTTTGCCGACTTCAAGCAATATTTAATGAAACAATGAAACCCAGCAAGCAGCAAAAGCGCACCGTCCTGACTCGTTTCATGATGAAGGCGGTTCTGGTGGTCGTGTCAACGGCTCTCGTGGTGTTTTTTATGCCACGTGGTGATGAATTTGGCTATAAGTATGAGTTGGATAGACCTTGGAACTATGGCTTATTGATTGCCAACACCAAGTTTCCTATTCTGAAGAATGATTCGCTGATTCATCGGGAAAAAGAGGCTACGATGCGTAATTTTCAGCCTTATTACAATTATGACAGGGCTGTGAAGGACACGATGATGAACCGTCTGTATAATTATGCGGCGAAGGAGTGGCAGGGACAGAATGCTGCCATGTATGTGCATCACATTGCTGTTTTGTTGGATACGATTTACCAGCGTGGTGTGCTGGCGGGAGAGGACTATGCACGACTGAGGGATAGTGAGCACCACAAGAATATCCGCATTGTGAGGAACAATGAGGCGATGTCTGTGCCGCTGAGCAGGGTTTTCTCTTTGCGCTCGGCTTATGATTATATCATCACGGAAGACACCGCCAAGTATTCCAGTTTGGTGCTTCGCCAGTTTAACATCAATGAGCTCATCCAGCAGAACCTGACGTATGACAAGATGAAGTCGGAGACGGAACTGGATGAAAATCTGCAGAACATCTCCAGCTATAATGGTTTTGTGCAGGCAGGTCAGAAGATTGTGGATCGTGGCGAGACAGTGACGGAAGAGGTGTATGACGTGCTGCTCTCGTATGAGAAGGATTACGAACGGCGCAACACCATCGATACGAATATTCCTTATCGATCGATTGGTCAAACCATCTTTGTGTTGGTGATTTTTGTGTCGCTGATTACGTATCTGTCTTTGTTCCGTGTTGATTACTTTGAGAATGTACGGAACGTGACATTGCTTTTTGCCTTGCCAGTATTCTTCTGTGTGATTGCCTCGCTGATGGTGTCGCACAAGATTTTGAACGTGTTCATGCTACCGTGCTGTTTGGTGGCGATTGTGATTCGTGTGTTTATGGATTCGCGTACTGCCTTCATGTTCCACTGTGGCATGGTGCTCATCATTTCCATGATGCTGACCAGCAATTATGAGTTTATCGTTGTGCAGTTGGTGGCAGGTATGGTAGCGATACAGACCTTGCGTGAACTTTCACAGCGTTCGCAGATTGTCCGTACAGCGTTTATCATCTTCTTGGTGTATGTAGTATGCTATACGGGGTATTCCCTGCATCATGAGAACGACATCAAGATGGATACTTGGATGTATGTGTGCTTCACGGTCAATTGTGTGTTGCTGCTCTTCACTTATCCGTTCCTGTGGATGCTGGAGAAGGCGTTTGGTTTTACCAGTGATGTGACCCTTGTGGAGCTCAGTAATGTACACAATCCACTCTTGCAGCGGATGACGGAAGTGGCTCCTGGTACGTTTCAGCACTCCATGCAGGTGGCAAATCTGAGTGCTGAAGTGGCGAACAAGATTGGTGGTAAGGCGCAGTTGGTGCGTACAGGTGCATTGTATCATGACATTGGTAAGATGGAGCGTCCTGCTTTCTTCACGGAGAATCAGAATGGCTTGTCGCCTCATAAGCATCTGACGCCGTTAAAGAGTGCCGAGGTCATCATCGCCCATGTGAAGAATGGTGTGAATCTTGCGGATAAGAATCATATTCCTGATTCCATCAAACGGTTTATCACCACGCATCATGGTTTGGGTAAGGCAAAGTATTTCTATATCACTTATAAGAATGAGCATCCTGACGAAGAGATTGATGAGGCACTGTTCACTTATCCTGGTCCTAATCCAAGCACCAAGGAAGAGGCGATTCTGATGATGTGTGATGCTGTGGAGGCGGCATCTCGTTCGCTGCCTGAATACACAGAAGAAAGCATCAATCAGTTGGTGGACAAAATCATTGACAGTCAGGTGTCAGCAGGGTTCTTCAGCGAATGCTCCATCACTTTCAAGGACATTGCTGTGGCGAAGACTGTATTGAAAGATAAATTGAAGACAATATATCATACCCGTATTTCTTATCCTGAAATGGGAGAAGATTATGAAAACAGAGAAGAATAATAGGATTTGGTGGACATTCCTGCTTGTGCTCGTCGTGGTGGCGGGTTTGATAGGTTTGTTTTATCTGCCACGTGTCAATGTTTTTGATGTGGATTTACGTCGTGTCAACATCCTGAGCGATGTGCAACGCAGGGACAAGGATGGTAACATCGTGGCGGAATTGGTGGCAGACTCTTTGGATGGCTTTGTAGAGAAAGGTGTGGATTCGGCAGCAATCCAAGTGAAGCAAATGGCTTATGTGGATACCGTGCCGCAAGGAATGGTGGCGATAGAGGATTTTTCCACTGATGGTTTGCATCGTGAGATGGACAAGTTCTATGAGGCATTGGGACAATCGAACAGTCGGCCAGTGCGTGTGGCGTATTTCGGGGACTCCTACATCGAGGGTGATATCCTGACGATGGACTTACGTGCCCTGCTTCAGCAGAAGTTTGGTGGTAAGGGTGTGGGCTTTGTGGAAATTGCCTGCGTGTCGTCAGACTTCCGTCGTTCTGTGACCACTCGTCGCAATAACTGGAATCGCTATCATGCCAATGAGAAAGGACGTGGTTTCAAAGCCAACCTGCAGAGCATGGCTGGCAGTTACTTCATTCCTTCTGGTACAGCCACTTACGAAGTGCGTTGTCAAACCAATGTGTATGGTAACCTCTTGGGTGAGGCTGAGGAAGCAACCGTTTTCTTCACCCCAGGCAGTGGACTCAATATCAACTATACGATTAATGGCGGTGAGAGTCTGTCGCTTTTCTCGAATGGTGAGGCCAGTGCGCCCCAGACATACGAGGAAACGGTAGAGGTGGTGGACTCTGACTCCACAATCAGGTATAAGACCGTCACTCGTACGGTGGAAACGCCTCAGCAGGGAGCGGGCAATGTGGTGGCGAAGAGCGTGAGTGGCAATATCAACCGTTTCAACATGACGGTGACGGGTGGACATGGTTCACGCTTTTATGGTGTGGCACTTGATGGACATCATGGTGTGGTGGTGGATAATTTCAGTTTGCGTGGCAGTGGTGGACAGCATCTGAGCGGTATTCCTATAGAGACTCTGCGTGGTTTTGCCTCAGTACGTCCATACGATCTCATCATCCTGCACTATGGACTCAATGTGGCGAACGAGAAGCAAAAGGATTATGGTGGTTACACCAGTCAGTTGGGTAAGGTCATTGACTTGATGAAGCAAGCTTATCCTCATGCCAGCATCTTGGTGGTTAGTATGGGAGACCGTGACAAGCGTGGCTCTGACGGACAGATGCACACGATGGGTGGCGTGAAAGAGATGGTGTCCTACGAACGAAAGATGGCAAGTGATCATCATGTGGCATTTTGGAACCTCTATGAGGCGATGGGTGGTGATGGAAGTCTTGCGAGGATGACCGAAAAGAAACAAGCTAATCTTGATTATACGCACATCAACTTTGCGGGTGGCCGCCACTTGGCAGAACTGTTGTATGATGTGCTGATGAACGGTAAGACCAATTACGAGAATCGTGTACAGTAATCAGCGACATATCATCCTGTGGGTGCTTTGTGCATTCTTCTTTGTCTCATTTGGTGGAGGCGAAGCCCATGCGCAGTCGTTGACCACACCGTTCCCCTCCACATTCCGTAACACTCGTACGAACGAACTCTCGAATGGTGCGACACTGGCTCCTGTGTTCAAGAAGATTCATGAACGCAAGACTATCAAGGTGATGCAAATTGGCGATTCCCATGTGAAAGGCAATATCCTTCCTCGTACGTTGGGTAGTACCTTGGAGAAGTACTTCTCTCGGATGGAGTTCACCTATTATGGAATGAATGGAGCTTGGGCACGCCGTTTCTACGAGCAAGACATGATCAACCGTGTGGCTGCAGAACGTCCTGACCTCCTCATTGTATCCTTTGGTACCAACGAGGCACATGGCAACACCATCGATGAGCGGGTGCATGCTGAAACGATGAAGACACTTACCGACCGTATCAGCGAAAAGTGCCCAGGGGTTTGTTTCCTCTTCACCACTCCTCCAGGCAGTTTTATCTCTCAGCGTACAGGCAGTTACACCACAGGTACGGGGCGTCGTCGCCGTACGCACTATAGTACCACCAAGGTGCCCAATCAGAATACAGCCAATGTGGCACGTAGCATCGTGAACTTCTGCAACTCCCACCACATGGCGGTGTGGGACATCTTCACCATTGCGGGAGGTTCAGCTTCGGCATGTACCAATTGGCGCAATGCGGGACTTATGAATACGGATTGCATTCACTACCTTGCATCAGGTTACACCTTGCAGGGAAAACTCTTAGGTGAAGCGATTTACAAAGCATATACAGGCACAGCCACTTCGGGCAGCCAGACACGCATGATGCATGGATCTACCCCTAAGGAACAGAAGCCATATAAAACGGTAAAAGGATTTTAGGATTTTATGTTTGACATTGATTTTTCACGCCTTATAGAACAGTTGCTCTATCAGCCAGAATCCCCGATGATCTTCTCGTCGGGCATCTTCTTGTTCCTGTTCTTGGCGTTCACATTGATTTATAACTGTCTGGGTAAGGCGGACACCTTGCGCATCCTTTTTGTCACGTTTTTCTCCTATTACTTCTATTATAAGTCCAGTGGACTCTTCTTCTGGCTCTTGGCATTGGTCACGACGAGTGACTACTTCATCGCACGAGCCATCGGTGGAGTAGGGAAGGGTGCATTGGGCAAGACTTTGGTGGTGCTATCCTTGGTGCTTGACCTCGGTTTGCTCGTTTTCTTCAAATACACCAACTTCCTGGGAGAAACCATTTGTTCTCTGTTGACAGATTGTGGTGTACAAGTGCCCTCTTCCATCAGTGGTTCCTATTTGTTAGGTGTGACGTGGCAACCACGTGATATCTTCCTGCCTGTGGGTATCTCCTTCTTTACGTTCCAATCGTTGAGTTATACGATTGATGTATATCGTGGCAATATCAAACCGCTCAACCGACTGCTCGATTATGCTTTCTATGTGAGCTTCTTCCCGCAGTTGGTGGCTGGTCCTATTGTGCGAGCTCGTGATTTCATCCCACAGATTCGCCGTCCGCTCTTCGTGTCCGACCAGATGTTTGGCACGGGCATCTTCCTCATCATTGCAGGTCTCTTCAAGAAGGCGGTCATCAGCGACTATATCTCCATCAACTTCGTCGAGCGTATCTTCGACCAGCCCGACCTCTACAGTGGACTCGAAAACCTCTTGGCTGTCTATGGCTACACGCTTCAGATCTACTGTGACTTCTCGGGCTACTCCGATATGGCTATCGGTATTGCCCTCTTGCTTGGCTTCCAATTTCCCAAGAACTTCGACAGCCCTTACAAGTCTAAGTCTATCACGGAATTCTGGCGTCGTTGGCACATCAGCCTCTCCTCATGGCTCAAGGACTACCTCTATATTTCTCTTGGTGGCAATCGCCATGGCAAATTCCGCCAATACTTCAACCTCCTGATGACGATGCTGCTGGGTGGACTTTGGCACGGAGCCTCCCTCAACTTCATTCTTTGGGGAGGCATTCACGGATTTCTCTTATGTTTGGACAAGATTTGGCATTCAATTTGTGCGGTGCTCAGTCCATTGACGTATTTGCCCAGCAAGAAAGACCCTAACCCTTCGAAGAACTGGCTCGTGTCCATCGTTGGTGGCTTGATCACATTCCACCTCGTAGCAGCTCTTTGGGTACTTTTCCGTGCCCCTTCTTTTGGCATTGCCGAGCAGGTGTTCCACCAGATTTTCACCAAATTTGAGCCGCAGATATTTCTGCAGTGGTGCACTTCTTACAAGGCTGTTGCCCTTCTGATGCTTCTTGGCTATGTACTCCACTTCATGCCAGAGTTCTTCTCCAATAAGGCCAAAGAGTTTGTCACTCGTTGCCCACTCGTGGTCAAGGCGCTTTTCATCATCATCCTCGTCTTTATCGTCATTCAAATCAAGTCCTCTGACGTGCAACCTTTCATCTATTTCCAATTCTGACCCATGATCACCTCTGACATCTACAACGCTGCCCAACTCATCGAACGCATCCAGCAGGTGGGCTTCCTCCCACTGCTCGACAGTGGCATCCCTGGCTACTCTGCCGAGGAGATGGTGACCGATGATTGCCGCTACGTTGTCTTCTCTGATGGGGGTTGGGATTGGCCATTGTGGAAGTGGAAAGGTCCTATCGTGACGGATGGCGATTGTGTCTATGGAAAATTCTTTAACAAGAAGGCGGGGTTTGTCAGTCGTGCGTGGTGGCCTGACCTCTGCAACTATCGTCGCCATCAGTACCCAGCACCTGTGGCAGGCTCTATTGAGGAGACGATTCTCGCTATATTGAATGAGCACGGCAGTCTTATTACCCGTCAGCTTCGTTCTCTTTGCGGCTTCACTGGCCCAAAGATGCGCAGCCGTTTCGATGCCATCATCACTCGGATGCAGATGAGTTGCTACATCGTCACCGAGGACTTTGTCTATCCACGTGACCGTCATAACCACGAATATGGATGGGGATGGTCGTTGCTGACCACTCCTGAACAACTTTATGGCGTTGCTGCCTGTCAGTGCCCACATTCCCCAGAAGAGTCTCTCCAACGAATGCTTGAACATATACGAACTATCTTACCTCATGTTGAGGAAAAAAAACTTAAACGTATTCTCCTTTAAGACAAAGACCATATATCATAAAGGGGTCGCCCACGCGTGGGCGACCCCTTTATGATATGAGAATGTGTAAGATTACTCCTGCACGTAACTTGCCAACTGGTCAACATCCAGCTTCAGAATGTAGTTGAAGTGCTTAGCTACTTCACTTTCAGCGTAGTTCATGAAGACCACGAGAGACTTGCCGAAGAGCTCTGGAGCACGCTGTGTGTCCTGCAGGAGGAGGTGACACATGATAACGTAGGCGGTCATCTCATAGAGCTTGCGAGCGCAGAGGTCGAGGAAATCCTGATCGCCAGGCTCCTTCGCCTTCTCGATGCTCTGAGCGAGCTTCTCAGCCATTGCCTTGATACGCTCAGCGTAAGCTGCATACTCGGCAGCAACCGGCTCTGCCTCGAAGTCCTTGATGACGTTGGCATAGAATCCTGAAGTGATGTATCGGATGGCTGCCACTGTCTGCAACTGGGTCGTACCCTCGTAGATAGACATGATGCGCGCATCACGATACACACGCTGACACTTGTACTCGAGCATGAAGCCTGAACCGCCATGCACCTGGATAGAGTCGTAGGCGCTTTCGTTGGCGAACTCTGAGTTCATACCCTTAGCCAGTGGTGTGAAGGCATCAGCAAGCTTGCTGTATTTCTTGAATTCGTCACGCTCTTCTGGTGTGAGTTTGCGCTCCTTGCTGATGTCGTCAAGACACTTATAGATGTCCACGTAGCGGGCAGTCATGTAGAGGAGTGAACGACCGGCATCGAGCTTTGCCTTGATGCGGGCAATCATATCGTAAACGGCTGGGAAGTGGATGATTTCCTTACCGAACTGCTTACGGTCGCGAGCATAGTTGATAGCCTCTTCGTAGGCGGCCTGTTCTGCACCTACAGACTGAGAAGCAATACCCAGACGAGCACCATTCATCAGACCCATCACATACTTGATGAGACCGAGTTTCTCAGAGCCGCAGAGCTCAGCCTTGGCGTTCTTATAAACGAGTTCGCATGTGGGGCTGCCGTGAATACCGAGCTTGTTCTCGATACGACGTACATTTACACCACCATTGCGCTTGTCGTAGATGAACATGGAAAGACCACGGCCATCACGAGTGCCCTCCACTGAACGTGCCAACACGAGGTGAATGTCAGCGTCACCATTGGTAATGAAACGCTTTACACCGTTCAAGCGCCAGCAGTTCTCCTTCTCGTCGAAGGTAGCCTTGAGCATCACACTCTGAAGGTCAGAACCTGCATCAGGCTCTGTCAAGTCCATTGACATGGTCTCGCCGGCACAAACACGTGGGATATAACGCTTGCGCTGATCCTCGTCACCAAACTCATAGAGTGTCTCGATACAATCCTGAAGTGACCAGATGTTTTCAAAACCTGCATCACCCTCAGCGATCATTTCGTTGGCAGCCGTGTAAACCACGTTCGGCAAGTTAAGACCGCCATAACGACGTGGCATTGTCATGCCGCAGAGGCCAGCCTTGATGGTTGCGTCAAGGTTCTCGTAGGTCTTGCTGGCATAGCGCACACGACCATTCTCACAGTGAGGACCCTCAGCATCCACATCCTCGGAATTAGGACCGATGATGTTGGCGTTGATGTCGCCTGTGATTTCGAGCAGACTGTCATAGTTCTCCTGTGCATCCTCGTAGTCCTTGGGTGCATAGTCATACTGACCGTAGTCAGCGTAATTTCTCTCCTTCAACTCAACGATGCGTTTCATCAAAGGGTGTTCCATGTGAAATTTAATCTCAGGAACGTCTGTATAGGAATTAGCCATTATTTCGAGTTCTTTTTATAATACTTAATCAACTTTGGAACAACCTCTTCGATGGTGCCGTTGATGATGTAGTCGGCAATCTGGTTGATAGGTGCGTTGGGGTCATTGTTGATAGAGATGATGATACCAGACTCCTTCATACCAGCCACGTGCTGGATGGCACCAGAGATACCGCAAGCGATATACACCTTAGGACGTACAGTGGTACCTGTCTGGCCAATCTGACGGTCGTGGTCAATCCAACCTGCGTCAACAGCAGCACGGCTGGCACCGACTTCTGCATGAAGTTCCTTCGCAAGGTCGAAAAGGAGGTTGAAGCCTTCTGGACCACCCACACCATAACCACCAGCCACGATGATAGGAGCACCCTTGAGGTTGTGCTTTGCCTTTTCCACATGACGGTCAAGCACCTTTACCACATAGTCAGTGGTTGGCACATACTTGGCCACATCGTGCTTGATGACCTCACCCTTGTAGTTTTCGTCAAGGATTTCCTTCTTCATCACACCGTCACGAACGGTAGCCATCTGTGGACGATGTTCTGGGTTGACGATGGTGGCAATAATAGAACCACCGAAGGCAGGACGAATCTGATAGAGCTGGTCTTCATAGTGCTTATCCACCATGTTGCCCTCAGCATCCTTCACTTTCATGTCGAACGAGCCAATCTCCAACTGGGTGCAGTCAGCAGTCAGACCTGAGTGGAGTGCAGAAGACACACGAGGACCAAGGTCACGACCAATCACTGTAGCGCCCAAGAGGCAAATCTGTGGCTTCTCTTCCTTGAAGAGGTTTACGACAGCAGAAGTGTGGGGAAGAGAGGTGTAAGGGAAGAGACCCTCAGCATCAAAGATATGTACACGGTCAACACCATAAGGAATGACCTGCTTCTCAACACCATCAAGACCTGTACCTACGAGTACAGCCTCCAGCTGAACGCCAAGCTGATTGGCGAGTTTGCGCCCCTTGGTGCAAAGCTCCAAACTTACGTCAGCAACCTTGTTGCCTTCAAGTTCACAATATACAAATACGTTGTTCATATTTATCCGATGGTATTGCTTTCCATGAGTTCAACAATCAGACTCTCCACATCAGCATCAGAAGATGTGAGGGTCTTGTTTTCTTTCGCTTTGAAGACAATGCTCTTCACGGCCTTCACGTTGGTAGGAGAACCTGCCTTACCGATCTGTGCTGGATCAGCATCAATGTCAGCAGCACCCCAAGTGGTGAACTCGCGGTTCTTGTTTGCCCACACGCGCTTCACGTTGCGAACACGGCAAGGAGCAGCACTTCCGTTGACAGTTACTACGATAGGCAGAGG
>Ga0310786_10007831_pt1 | contig 13839 bp, 13 predicted proteins | sample AusTroGonzalo_MG_FD_203881 | JGI IMG/M metagenome (GOLD analysis project Ga0310786, IMG submission 203881) | Bovine rumen microbial communities from tropical cattle in Woodstock, Queensland, Australia - Gonzalo_03 (v2) (version 2) | ecosystem: Host-associated > Mammals > Digestive system >... | reverse complement strand
TTATAATACAGACATAGAGAGCTTGTCTTTAATTCATATATCAGTAAAAAAGTGGGTGCACTAAAGACTTTTATGTCTATATTATAAGATTTATCCATATTTTATCATATATTATCAGGGCTGTCAAGTATTATTTTGACATTTATAACAAAAAGTATAGAACGGTTTTACTCTTGAAAATCAGAGGTGTGTTCAGGCAGAATTACTGTCAAAGTTTTTGAAGTAAAGTCCGCCGTAGAGGCTGAACATAAGCTTTTTAAGGAAGCTGACATCGGCTTTTGCACCTGTAAGAATATAGTTCTTTGCAATGCTGTTCATTCCGCTGGCAATGAAGTCAACGATGAATACTCTTTTTTCATCTGAAACGTCACTGATGAAGTATTTGCAGTTCATAAGGGACTTATACTGCACATCGTATAGAAAATGTATCATGTCATTGCGTACAAGCAGGGATATTATATGACGCTTATCCACTATGTACTGACTGTAGCCCTCACAAAAGCTGCGGAACATAGCGGAATGGCAGGAGGTCGCACTCTGCTCGGGAAGGTAGCAGCAATTATGGTTCAGCTCATATATTATGACGTTCTCTTTTGTACCGAAAATGGAATAGAAGGTCTGGCGTGATACCTGAGCTTCGCGGCACAGGTCGCTTACGCTTATGTCAGTGAAGGTCTTTTCTTCAAGAAGCCTTAAAAGAGCCTCGGAAATAAGCTTTTGTGAGAGTAAAGCTGATTTGTTGCTGCCTTGATACATTGACAAAATACCTCGCTTTGTAAAAGTTTATTTAAGTTCCTTGACAAATGTCAAAGAGTATGATAATATTATAACAAAGGCGCGGACATTTGTCAAGCCCTTTTAACTGAATTTTACGGAGGTCAAAAAATATGGCACAGGTTACTAAGGATACAAAGATCGGCGAGCTTCTTCAGCTTGATACAGATGTATCTCCAATCCTTTTCAGCATTGGTATGCACTGTCTCGGATGTCCTGCATCTCAGGGCGAGACCATCGAGGAGGCTGCAATGGTTCACGGCGTAAATGCTGATGAGCTTGTAAATGCTATCAATCAGAAGCTTGCTGAATAAGATATCATAGCGAAATTAAAGACAAAAAGGACACTTTAAGTGTCCTTTTTCTTTTATACTATGTTATGATCGTAGATAAAGATAGTGTACTTTGTGTCATTTATTTCGGTCACAAGTGTACTCATGGGAAGATCGTTTTTATAATGCTCTGATTTTTCAAAATCAATACATTCATCGCCTTCAAGGAGCAGGAAATACTTCGTTTGAAGCGGATCGGTCTCATACCATCTTGTTGATGACTGATACCTTCGTCTGCTGACACCTGTTTCGTCTACATAAACATCGCGTATCTTTATTTTTCCGTCGGTGATAAGGGTAACGGAGTTTGCGTTCCAGAAGGTGGAATAGCCTCTTGTGAGTCCGCGGGCTTCAAGATAATCCGCAAGCTGGTACCATGTGTTTTGCTTGTAGCCGTCCTTGGGCATTTTTAATACATCTGAGAAGCCGAGATATCCGGCGGCGAGGACAGGTATGATGAGTAGCGAGACAAGCCTTGAGCAGTCCGCTTTTGATGAGACCGCCCAGCATACGAATAATATGCTGAGGATAAGTGAGGTCCCTACCATTGGAGTAAGTCTCCAGTCGGCAACTGCGAGGACTCCGCAGATATAGCCCATAAGGACAACAGCTGTTACAGCCCAGTGCAGCCATACCCATATTCGCATCATTCTGCCCCTGCGGTCGTTTCCGTACTTTTTATAGCAGAAGGTAGCTGCTATCGGCAGTACAGCGATCATCAGGGCGGATATGATATAAATAAGGTTAGGAACTCCCTTTTCATCGGTGAACATAATATCCGGAAGATCTTCGACTCCGAGAAGTCTCAGCCATGCAAGGGGGAGCTTCTGTGCATGGACTATCCATGAGTTCATTTCCGAGAACTCTGAGTTTGCGTCCTGATAACGTGCCTGAAGCTTGCCAAGGAGCATATTGTTGATGATAGTACCCGTTACAGTCATTATAAGGAAAATAAGGGCACGGCAGGTAACAAGAGCAGTTCTGCCGCTGAGTATGCCGTATTTCTTATTTATGAACTGTTCAATGAATATCGCACCTGCAAATGGGAGAGCGAACAGGGTGAAGCCTGTTATGCCGTCCATGCCTGTAAGCAGCATGAATATACATAGGCAAATGAATATTATAAGCTTGTGCAGAGAAGCTCTTTTGGCATTTTGCCCCTCTTTTTTCAGCCTTTTTACTTTGCTGCCTAAAGACAGCAGTCTCGAATAGAGAAACACGCCTATAACAAGGAAGAGTATGCCGAGGGAATAGTATATCGTATGTCCCCAGAATATCTCACGCATTTTCGGAGTAACAAGTGTTACGGAAATGAAAAGAGCCGTACCGAAGAAGCCTGCCGGAGCACTGCCTGTCACTTCCTTTATCATCAGCACCATGAATACGGAAATGATAATGAAAAAGCACAGCATACCGCCGATATGAGCTGTCATACCGAAGCCGAATATCTTTATGAGCGGTATCATTATCGTACTTGTGCTGAATGGCAGGAAGCAGGCATAAGTGAAGGTGGGATCATAAAGCTTTCCGCTTTCCACAGATGCGTTAGCCCACATTATTGTGTCGGTGCAGTCCGCATGGAATTCATACTTTCCTGCAAAGAGTATATAGTATACCGCAGCTGAAACTGCACATATGAACAGGAAAAATGCTGACGCAAAGAGAAGGATATCACTCATGATGTTCTTCTTTCGGTTTTCCTGCACGGCGGAGATATCAGTATCAGTTTTTTCTGCCGCAACAGTTTCACTTTCATCGGGAACATTCTCTTTATCGGGTGCTTCAGCTTCAGAGGTGATCGCGTTATCGGAAGGTATCTCTTCCACCGTAAGGTCTATGACCTCCTCTGCTGCTTCCGAGGGAACTTCTGTAAGGTCTGAGTTCTCGTTCGTGGGCGCTTCCGCTTCATTTTCTGCATCGGAAAGAGGTGTTTCGATTTCTTTATCCATTATATTAACCTCACAATACGGGAACGGGCAGCATAAGCTGCCCGAACTGTTATTTATTATCTTTTTTGGTATAGAGCAGTATCTTTCTTGCGAAGAAGTTCCAGAGGAATGAAACTGCTGTTGAAACGATCTTTGCTATCATCTGGAAGAGACTTGTCTTATCGCCGATCCAGATCTCGAAGAGCTTGGTGATACCGATAGTGATGAGAAGTCCTACAACACCGATAGCCGCAAAGCTGAGAAATTCTACCAGCTTGTTCTCTACCTTTGAATTCTTGAAGATCCAAAGGGTGCTTATCAGGTAGTTTACTGCAAGACCGGCAATGAATGAAAGGGAATTAGCTACCCAGCCGTATTCCTTCTGCTCGCCGAAAGCAAATCTGAACAGTATATAAGACAATGCGAAGTCTACAACGAAAGCCAGTCCGCCAACGAACAGGTAGCGGAAAAACTGTATCAGAGTATTGTCCGTATCGCCGACAAACAGCTTTTTGAACTGCTTATCGCGGAATATCTGCTTGATCTCGTCCATTACTTCTGCTTCTCCTCGTGATATTCCTTTTCTGTATTAACGTTCCAGATAGCAGACTTGTCTGTGCTGCCGTTTCTGATAGCCTTGACAGCCTCGAATGAGGTTACCATAGAGTGGTCGATATTGTTGTATCTGTGCTGACCGTTACGTCCTACACAGAACAGGTTCGGGATAGTATCGAGGTAAGAAATGAGCTTGTCCATTTCCTCATATGTGTCAAAGTAAGCAGGGTAAGCCTTCTTTACCTTTTCCATATGTGTATCTATTACCTCGTCTGCACTGTCGATAAGGCCGAGCTTTACCATTTCCTTTACGCAGAAGTCTGAGAACTGTGCTTCTGTCATGTTCCAGAACTTGTCGCCCTCTGTTACGAAGTATTCAAGACCTACCCATACAGTATGACCAAGATCCTTTACCATGTAAGGAGACCAGTTGTTGTAGATCTGGAAACGACCCATTTTAACACGTCTGTCCTGAACGTATACCCAGCAGTCAGGCACGATATTGCCGACTGTTTTCATAGTTGTCTTGTTCTTGAGCTTGAGCTTTGGAACGAGAACACCGAGAGTCATATAATCACGGTATGGGAGACCTGCTGCGATACGTGCAGCGTCCTCGGGAACATCGTTCATGCCTGCAACGAGATCCTTGACAGGCATTGAGGAGATGACAACATCGCCGCTGAGTTCGATCTCCTGACCGTCCTTAACGTATGTAACACCTGTAAGGTTGTTGTTTTCGTCCTTGTGGAGCTTCTTAACGCCTGCTTCCATGATGATAGTGCCGCCAAGCTTCTTAACTTCATCGGCAGTTACCTCCCAGAGCTGTCCGGGACCAAGCTTAGGATACTTGAATTCTTCGATAAGAGAGGTATTTACCTTACGGTTCTTAACCTTGAAGAGCTTGCCGAAGAAGTCCTTGATGATGCCTACGATAGACAGACCCTTTGTACGTTGTGCGCCCCATGAAGCGTCTATCTCGCTGGGGTGTCTGCCCCAGAGATTCTCTGTGTAATACTCAAAGAACATTGAGTAGAGCTCCTTACCGAAGCAGTTGATGTAGAAATTTTCAAGATTGTTTTCGGGACGCTTGTGTATAGCAGCCTTCAGGTAGCTGAAGCCTACCTTCATAGTTGTGAAAAAGCCGAAATTCTTGATAGTCTCAGGCTTGAGAGATACAGGGTAATCATAGAATTTATCATTGAAGAGGATACGTGAAACTCTGTGTCTCTTGAGCATTACGCGGTTTTCTTTCTGAGGGTCTGGACCGCCTGCCTCAACGTTTACGTGTCTCTTGAGGTACTTATCGTCAGATGAGGGCGCACCCTGTACAGGAAGCATATTGCTCCACCATGCGTTTACCTCGGGTATTTTTGAGAAGAAGCGGTGACCGCCCATGTCCATGCGGTTGCCCTTGTAATTTACGGTTTTGGAGATACCTCCGATAGCGTTGGTCTCTTCGAGGACAGTTACCTCATATTCACCAGAGCCGTCTTTCAGAAGCTCATATGCGGCTGTAAGACCTGCAGGTCCTGCACCGATGATTATTACTTTTTTCATGCCTGTATTTCCTTTCCGCGGAGACTGATACTCCGAAATATACTACATAATTTAGACGTAAAAGTTTGCAGAAACTCTCACTGAAAACGACTTTTTCATTACAAACGAGCAGGAAAAGCCGATACTATAAATTACATTATATCACATCTGAAAATAATAATCAAGTAAAAAAGGGATTTTTTATGCTGAGAAGCTGTTACAAGTGCATATCTGACAAAAACGAACACTGAAAATTGTGCGTGTATACGAAGTTGAAATAATTTTCTATGATGATCAATGGCTTTTCGCTTAATTTCAAGTTTTTAAGCCCTATAGTGAAGGGCGCACCTCAGTGCGCCCCATAATTATTATTTTTCTGTGCAGAACTCAACCTTTTCACCGTTGAGTATCATATTTGTAGTTCTTACAGCGCACATTTTTCCGCACATTGAGCAGGTATGTCTGTCAGCAGGAGGAGTGCTCTCAAAGTAAGCTCTTGCCTTTTCGCCGTCAACAGCAATGTCGAACATCTTTTCCCAGTCGACCTCGTGACGAGCCTCAGCCATAGCGTTATCGCGGTCCGTAGCATGAGGTATACCCTTTGCGATATCAGCAGCGTGAGCAGCGATAAGGCTTGCGATGATACCTTCCTTGACATCGTTTGTATCGGGGAGTCTCAGGTGCTCGGCAGGAGTTACATAGCAGAGGAAGTCCGCACCGCTTGCAGCAGCGATAGCACCGCCGATAGCGGAAGTTATGTGGTCGTAGCCAGGGAAAATATCAGTAACGAGAGGTCCGAGTACATAGAAAGGAGCATTATGGCAGATGCGCTTCTGAAGCTTCATGTTAGCAGCTATCTCGTTCATTGCCATATGTCCGGGACCTTCGACCATTACCTGAACGTCCTTAGCCCAAGCTCTTTCGGTAAGTGCGCCGAGCTCGATAAGCTCAGCTATCTGACCGCCGTCTGTAGCGTCATCTATACAGCCCGGGCGGAGAGCATCACCGAGAGAGATAGTGCAGTCGTATTCACGGAGAATGTCGAGAACTTCATCATAATACTCATAGAATGGGTTTTCGTTGCCTGTCATCATCATCCATGCAAAGAGGAGTGAGCCGCCGCGTGAAACGATGTTCATTTTTCTCTTGTCTCTGCGGAAAGCCTCTACTGCTCGTCTGTTGATGCCTGCGTGTATAGTCATGAAGTCAACGCCCTCTTCTGCGTGAGCGCGTACAACTCTGAGAAAGTCCTCAGCTTTTATCTCAAGAAGATCCTTTTCAAGATATCCTATAGCATCGTACATAGGAACAGTACCTATCATAGCAGGAGATTTTTCAATGAGAGCCTTGCGGAAGGTGTTGGTCTTGCCGTAGTTTGAAAGATCCATGATAGCCTCTGCGCCGAATTTAAGAGCCATGTCAACCTTTTCCATTTCGATGTCATAGTTCTTTGCGTCGCCGGAGATACCGAGGTTTACATTTATCTTTGTACGCATTCTCGTACCTATACCCTCGGGAGATATGGACTTATGATTGATATTGCACGGGATACAAACCTCACCCTTTGCAACGAGAGCGCGAAGCTCCTCAGGCTCGATATATTCCTTCTTAGCGACTATTTCCATTTCGGGAGTTATGATACCCTTTTTAGCCGCTTCCATCTGTGTGTAATAATTCTTCATTTTAGTTTCCTCCGATTTTTTATATCATTTTGTTTTTGCCTTAGCATTTGGTAAGTAGGGGACGGCGTCCTCGACGTCCCGCGACAGATAACGGTCCACTGCTTATTCTGATGATCTTGCAAATTCGCCTGTAAGAGCAAATGCGTGGTTCATAGGACCGCTGCCCTTTCCGAGGTCGAGCATAGCTGCAAGTGCGCCTGAGATATAGTCCTTGGCGCGTTCTACCGATTTCTCCAGTGTGAAACCCTTTGCAAGGTTTGAAGCGATAGCACTTGAAAGAGTACAGCCTGTACCGTGGGTATTGGGATTGTCTATGCGCTTTCCTCTGAACCATGAAGTGCTGCCGTTATCCCAGAGCAGGTCGTTTGCATCATTCAGACTGTGACCGCCCTTGCACAGTACAGCACAGCCGTACCGTTCTCCGATGACCATTGCAGCCTTTATCATGTCATCCTGTGAGGATATTTTCATATCCGCCAGTATCTCTGCTTCGGGGATATTTGGGGTAACGACTGTAGCAATGGGGAGAAGCTCTTTTTTCAGAGTCTCAACTGCTTCATCAGCGATGAGCTTTGAGCCGCTTGTTGCAACCATAACAGGGTCAACAACTATGTTTTCAGCCTTGTATCCGCGGAGCTTTTCGGCGATAGTGCGGATTAGCTTGTCGGAGGATACCATGCCTGTCTTTACTGCATCGGGACGAATGTCCGTAAATACAGCATCGAGCTGCATGGCTAAGAATTCAGGCGATACCTCCATAATACCTGTTACGCCGGTCGTGTTCTGCGCAGTGAGAGCGGTTATCGCGCTCATGGCAAAAACACCATTCATGGTCATGGTCTTCATGTCCGCCTGAATGCCGGCGCCTCCGCAGGAATCGCTTCCTGCGATAGTTAATGCTGTTTTCATTTGCATTTCTCCTTTGCATTTATTCGGACTATGCGTCCCAGCATTAATTTTTGTATAGCGAGACAAGGTGGTGCCCCCGATGTCCCGCGCAGCATTACACTGCAAAAAAAGGTGTGCCATAAAGAGACACACCTATATACCATAAGTATTTCCCTACGTTGGCATTATCCAAATCAGGTAAGGTCGGAGTTTACAACTCCCTCTCAGCCTGTTCACAAGCTCCCTTTTTCTTTTATATTATAGCACATTTGATGAAAAAGTCAAGGAGGCAAAATATTAACAAAATATACTTGATTAGTGTTGACATCTTTGGTAAAATTATTATAAGATGCGGACAGCATATCACTTTATCAAATATTAAAAAACGGAGGTATGAACTATGGACAAGAAAGCAATGTATAAAATAAGCTACGGACTTTTCGTTGTTACCGCAAACAGCAACGGCAGAGATAACGGCTGTATTACCAACACCTTGGCTCAGGTAACGTCAACTCCTAACAAGGTCAGTCTTACCGTTGCAAAAAACAATCTTACTCATGATATGATAATGGAAACAGGAAAATTCACAGCTTCTGTAATAAGTACAGATGCTGATTTCTCACTTTTCAAGCATTTCGGTTTTCAGTCGGGAAGAGATGTTGATAAATTTGCAGACTTTTCCGACTGTAAACGCGCTGAAAACGGCACTCTTATCGTGACAAAGGGAACAAATGCATATATATCTTGCTCTGTATGGCACAGTATTGACCTTGGCACACATACCATGTTTATCGGCGATGTTACGGACATGGAGGTGCTCGGTGATGCTCCTTCCGCTACTTATGAATACTATCAGAGCAATATAAAGCCAAAGCCGGAGGCTGTAGGAACTACTGCAGATGGTCAGACTATATGGAGATGTGTTATCTGCGGATATGAGTATGTGGGCGAGGAAGTTCCCGATGATTTTGTCTGTCCGATATGCAAGCACGGCAAGGCTGATTTTGAAAAGGTATCAGGGGGACACGAAGCCGTACCCGTTGGAAAGACCGAAAGCGGCGAGACTGTGTGGCGATGCATGGTCTGCGGATATGAGTACGTGGGAGAAGAAGTACCTGCTGACTATATCTGCCCTATCTGCGGTGTGGGCGCAGACCAGTTCGAGAAGATAAGCTGACAGGCAGGAGACTGTGACAAAAAATATAAAGGGGAAATGAGGGTATGATCGTTTATTTTTCAGCTACAGGCAACAGTAAATATGCCGCAGAACGTATTGCGGCTGCCCTTGGAGACAGAGCTGTATCAATTGAAGAAAAATGCTGTGATATCACCTTGAAGGAGGACGAGTGCTTCGGTATAGTTACTCCCACTCACTGGTGGGCACTGCCAATACCCGTAAGGGCTTTTCTTAGAAAGCTCAGCCTTAAAAGAAGCGGCAGACACTATGTTTTTGTGACCTCTACCTACGGTACGACTCCCGGATGCAGTGCAGAGGAGACCCGTCATCTGCTGAGGGAAAGGGGAATAAGGCTAAGTGCGGCTTACAATATCAAAATGCCCGATAACTGGACTGTTACCTTTGACCTTTCCGATAAGGAAAAGGTTGCAAGGCAGAATGAAAGGGCTGAGGTAAATATCGACAGGACTATCGCAATGATTCTCCATAAGAAAAAGGGAAACTTTACAAGGCTGAGAACTCCTTATGCTATATATCCCTTTACGGATAAGGTATTTGCAAAGGTGAGAAGCACGAAAAATCTCACCGTTGATGATAATTGCAGCGGCTGTGGTCTGTGTGCGAGGAAATGTCCCGTAAATGCTATCGAGATGCGTGACGGCAAGCCTGTCTGGGTAAGGGACAGGTGCGCTTTGTGCTTCCGATGTCTGCATCACTGTCCGCAGTTTGCCATTCAGTTCTGGAAGGGTGCTACAAGAAAGCACGGACAGTATACAAATCCGAATGTAAAGGTCTGAAAAAATGTATAATAAGAAAAAACTATCTATTATCCTTGCGGCAGTTATGATATCTGTATCGAGCTGTGGCAAAAAGACAAAAGAACCCGATAAAAAAGTGATCCCAAGCTGCATAATGGCGGTAAACTCTCACTACAGCGGCTGGGGCGAGGACGGAGGTTTTCTCGGGGAAGGAGAGTCCGACGAAACGTTTACAATAACCTCGGGAGATATATTCTACGAGACTTATGACGGTCACTGGGTAACGGAGCAGCGTGACAAATATCCCTATGATGTCATTGCCGAGATAAAGTCCGTAGACGGCAGTGAGATAGTCTGGAGCTATAACGGCAGCGAGTACCATACAAGGTATGACAGATGCTCCGAGGTTAACTCCATGTATACGGTATTTGACGGCATAAATTACGATTATAAGGTCACGTTCTCGGATTATTCCGAAAAATAATTGCAGAAAAGGTTTTATATGACAGAAGATACACAGAAATACAAAATATTCAATCGTGACATGATGAAATGTCTTGCTGTATTCATCATGTTCTGGGGACATCTTATCGGCTGGGCAGTACAGTATAAATACGGCAATGTCGAAGCATACTACACATTGCCTATGTGGGAGTATATCATCATATATACCTCTTTGTTCTGTCCGCCTGTGATGTTCTTCTTTATTGCGGACGGCTATAAGTACACCCGTGACAGGAAAAAGTATGCAAAAAGGCTTTTTATCTTTGCCTGTATAACTCAGCCCTTTGACTGGCTGTGCTGTCAGAAGTTCAGCGGCTGGTGGCATACAAATGTTATATTTACGCTGTTCTTCGGACTCCTTGCAATAATGGCGTGGGAGAGCAGATACAAGCTTTGGCAGAGGATACTGCTTGTTATACTCTGTGACGGAGCAACGGTGCTGATAATGTCCGACTGGATCGTTTTCGGAGTGCTGTTTATACTGTTCCTGCATATCTTCCGCGACAAGCCCAAGGCAAGGTGTATAGCCTACATGAGCCTTACGTGCCTGTATTTCCTGCCTAATCTGTTCAGCCTCGGTAAGGTACCTACGGACAGGCTTATCATTCAGATAGCGGTTATGATGCTCATGTTTGTACTGGCTTATCTGTGTATGACAGTATTTTATAACGGCAGAAAGGGTAAGCACCCGACTCTTGCAAAATGGTTCTTCTACGGCTTCTATCCGCTTCATTATTTGATAATATGGATAGCGGTTGTTGTTATAAGCCGTTAGCCTTTAGCAATACGAGACAGCGTTTTCGATGTTTCGTAAGTGAGTAGTGAGAGCGTAAAGAAAAATACTTGTTTGGGCATCTATAAAGTCAAAGCATACATTCTTTCTTCCTTTCTTCCTTGAGCGATTTAAACTGATAAAGTATATTGTTTACAGGAAAACAAGGAAGGAAGAAAGCCGGAAAGAGTATGTATTCTGATGCCTGACAATGAAATTATATCCAACACCGTTCCCTACAAGCTAATGGATAAAAAAGGCGGACATAAAGTCCGCCTTTTTATAGTTATTGAGCTATGAGAAGCTTTCTAAGTGCCACAAGGTCAAAAACGTCTGTCACAGCATCATCGTTGATATCAGCATTAGTCGCATTTATTTCCTTTTCGGCTCCGAGGAGATATTTTTGCAGTCGTACAAGGTCGGCAACATTTACCGAGCCGTCATTGTTCACATCGCCTGCAGACGAAGTGCCTGCGGTGCCGTATACTGCTATCTCCGCGATGTTGCACAGGTACACATCGTCATTGTTCAGAGGACTTGTCGGTGCTCCTGTTGGAACTTCATAGCGGATATATCTTGCGGTGATATTTTCGAGCTCGTCCGTGTAATTCATCTTGAAGGACGGCTTCTTTTCAACAGTATAGATCTTTTTCCAGTTGGTGCCGTCAGTGGATACACTGAAAGATCCGCCTATCATACGAGCTTCATAGCCGCTTCTCGGACAGTAGCCGATATTGCTTATATTGCATATCTTTCCAAGATCAAGCTGTACGTATCCGCCTTCCAGTCCGTCGAAATATGTGTTTATATTGCCGTCCTAAGCCTTTTCAAAGGTTACTGTGGCTGTGTCCTTCCATGAGCCGCTTCCTGTGCCCGAAACGGGTTCAAGCTTGTCATATTTAGGACCGGAAGAGCTCTGTCCGTGAGGGACTCCGAAAAGTGCTATCTCTGCAATATTCGCGCAGTACGCGCTGTCCTTGTTGTATTCGTTCTTAGGTGCGCCTGTGGGGACTTCATAGCGGATATAACGTGCTGTGGTATCACCCGAAAGTGCAGTTACATAGTGCATACCCGATGAAGGCTTGTCCTTGACGGTGTATATTTCAGACCAGTTCGTACCGTCCTGAGATGCAAGAAATCTGCCGTCTGTCATACGGTACTCATAGCCGCTTCTCGGAGCATAACCGATAGCGGAAATGTCGTAAAGCTCGCCTAAATCTGCCTGTACCCAGCCATCGCTGACACCGTCAAAGTATGTAGCTGTACTGGCGTCAAATGCCTTTGCATAGCTTGTTGACGAGTCGCTGTTCCATGAGTCGGAGCCGCTTAGCATAGATGAATTTATTGTTATCTGGTCTGTGAGAGCTCCGCCGCCTGTGACTCCTTCAATTATGTAAGTAGTTACGGACTGCTTTGCAAGTGTAACTTCAAGAGCATTGCCTTTAAGGTCGATAGTATTCAGTGACTTCCATGATTCGGAATTGCTTGTGCGTATGGGCTGAGCCTTTGTGCCAACGGTGTCGAAGCCAGAAAGGTCGAACACTAACTGCTTGTCAGATGAGCCGTCATTTGTTGCAACGATGACAAGTTTATCGTTCTTTTGGTCAAAGGCAGTTACGCAGTTATTGCTGGATTTCAGCATTGTCATACCGGGACGGATATAGCGCGAGAACTGACCCATAGAGTAGTATTTCTTAGTGAGGATTATTTTGTTGTTGTCATGGTCTGCAACAGCAAGTCCCCAGTAGCCGCCCTGAGTATTTACCATGCCCTTGTCCTTGTTGCCGTTCATTCCCACCTGTGAGATGTGGTTGTCTATGACCTGCCAGAGTATCCATGCAGAGGAATTCAGCTCATTAAGGTCAAGGGTTATGCGGTCTGCAAGCCAAAGACCTGCACCCATTTCGCCTGCATTCGTGCCTGCTGTTGAGCCGCCGTCCACCTCACTCATCCAGAGATTGCGTCCTGCGCTTACAGCAAGATTTTTCAGTTCCGCACGTTTGCTTCCGCCGTAGGTGTGAGTGTCTATACGTCCGATGAGAGCCTTTGTGGCTGCGGACATATTGTTCCATGAGGATATCTGTGTATCTATAACGGACTCGTCATTTGCACTTATGATTATATCATTCAGTCCGCGCTTTTTCAGGGATTTTGAAAGCTCCTGATAGATAGTGTCCATAGACTTGCCCTGGTCGAAGTGACAGCCCTCCTGTTTGTTGCTGTATGCGCCCCAGTAGTTGGTATAGGGCTCGTTCATTGGAGTTATGCTCTGTACGTGTATACCCCAGTCCTTTTCGTAGTGGGCTGTGACCTCTGCAAGATACTCGGCAAAATCAGTGTACTTGTCATCGCGGAGATTATTGTTGTTTGAGTCCTTTGCACCTGAGCTGCATCCGCTGTTGGTCATATAGTATGGGGGAGAGTTAGAGAACATCTCCACTATCATGTCATCTCCTGCGGCTTTGATACATCTTTGCAGTACATTGCGCTGGTTGTAGTCGGCTGTCCAGTCGTAAGTGACTGTACCGTTATTATATTTGGTATAACCCGGCATATTGGAGTCGGTACGTGTAATATGAGTGTGTGACGGGTCATCGCCGCCGCCTATGTTGAAGCGGGCAATGTTTAATCCCAGTCCCTCGGGACTGAAAAAAGTATCTGCTGCCTGCTGAGCAAGAGTATCCGAATAGCCCACTCTGTTTGCCCACCAGCAGAGAGAAGTGCCCCAGCCCTCGAATTTTCCGCCGTTTATGTCGTATACATCATAGGGCGAAACAGTTACTATAGTGGCTGCGGCAGCTTCCTGAGCAGGAATGACAGTCATCATTGTCGATAAAAAAGCTGCTGCGGCAGCCGTTGAGAATAGTCGTTTGAATAGCTTCATAAGCTTTCCCCTTTCTGTATTGGTTATCTACCATTATACACAATTATTT
>Ga0310786_10007827_pt1 | contig 13844 bp, 10 predicted proteins | sample AusTroGonzalo_MG_FD_203881 | JGI IMG/M metagenome (GOLD analysis project Ga0310786, IMG submission 203881) | Bovine rumen microbial communities from tropical cattle in Woodstock, Queensland, Australia - Gonzalo_03 (v2) (version 2) | ecosystem: Host-associated > Mammals > Digestive system >... | reverse complement strand
TCCGAGGCATAGACGCCGTTGATCCTGTTGTAGGAACACATCACGGTCCAGGGCTTCGCTTCCTTCACCGCCATCTCAAAAGCGGGGAAGTAGATTTCCCGGATCGTCCGCTCATCCGCTTCGGAAGAGGAACTCATCCGCCGGTGCTCCTGGCTGTTCAGGGCAAAATGCTTGATGCTGGTCCCCACATTCCGGCTCTGGACGCCCTGGATCATTGCGGTTGCCATCCGCCCGGCCAGGTAAGGATCCTCGGAATAGTACTCAAAATTGCGGCCGCACAGGGGGCTCCGCTTGATATTCACCGCCGGACCCAGCACCACCGAAACCTTTTCATGCTGGCAGCTGTCGCCGATGGCTTCTCCCATGGCACGGATCATCTCCGGATCGAAGGATGCCGCCGTCGCGCAGGCCGCCGGAAAGCAGACCGCCTTGATACTGTCGTTGATGCCCAGGTGATCCGCCTGGTCATCCTGCTTGCGCAGTCCGTGGGGGCCGTCGCTTACCATGGTACGCGGAATGCCCAGCCTCTCCACCGCTTTGGTATGCCAGAAATCGTCACCGGAACAAAGCCCGGCCTTCTCTTCCAGTGTCATCTGTGAAACAAGGGCCTTGATATCCATAGATTCACGCTCCTTTTTATCTGTGCCGTCCCATGTCTATTCCTGTCAGCGGATCATTCCTCCGCGCCCCACTGCCCGTCAAGCCAGCGGATCCGCGCATTGACGTATTCCACGATCTTTCTGCCGTTTTCCAGTTTTTCCGCGTTTTCCGCTCCCAGGTCGCCGGCCAGGTCCTCAATGTCCTCCAGCACCCGGGCGGTTGTCTCCGTCAACGCGCCGCTTCCCGACAGCGCTTTCCACCGGTTTCTCACAATCTCCCGGAATCCGTCCAGCTTCATCGCCAGCACAAACCATGGATTTGAATTGTCCATACCCTGGATATGGTTCTGGAAAGTGGCTGCGTAAAACCCTCCGTCCGCCGGTTCCTTATATCCCCAGCTCAGATCCCAGGGGCCCATGAAAGTCAGCTTCCTGTACAGGCTGTCCGCGGAAAAATCGATTGCCATATAAAAGCTGCCGCCGCCGACGTCGTAATTCTGTACAAGTTCCTCCAGAATCAGCATATCCGCCAGGGATTCCAGATCCAGCAGCTCGTTCACCGCTTCAAAGGCCGTCATGTCTTCCGCCGGCACAAGCCGCAGGTTCTCATCCAGCCGCATTGCCCCGCCGAATTCTGCCGCTTCGTACAGCACGCCGTATACGCCTTTCAGCCAGGCTTCAATATACTGCTCCTGCTCGCTGCCCATTACGTCGCTCTTGATTGCGTAATAGGTCTGCTTCACCACACGCTTCCGTCCGGCTATATCCTCAACATACGGTTTTTCCCCGATAATGAAACCGGGATGCTCGTCATCCGGATAATTATCCATTTCCAGCAGATAGCCGATATCTGTCCGGGTTTCTCCTTCTTCCGGCTCATAGACGTCCATCCGGTCTTTGGCCGCCTGGTTCTGCTCACAAAGAAGGTAGATCCCCAGATCCTTTTCATTCAGGTACAGGTTCACAAACATGCAGTCACTGCTGTAGTACCTGCCCCCGAATATGGTTTCTGCAAGCTTAAAGCCCATATAGTCCGGGCAAAGATGCCAGTAAGTCCGCAGCAGCACCCAGTTCCTGTATTTCCTGCCCTCATGCAGGCCGAGGACGTTCTGCTTTTTCTCAAAACGGATCCGGTACGGTTTCTCTTCCCCCTGCTCGGCAGTGGAATTCCCGCGCACCCGTACCCCGCCTTCCGCAGACATCTCATAGGAAGCATCGCAGTTGAATACTTTCACCTCAGCGGGAACATAGTCTTCCCTGGACAGAACCGGCTGTCCGTCCTCTGTGACAATGTGAATGCAGGGATGTTCTTTTCCCTCCCCGATGGTCTCAGAAAGGGCGCTGCCTGCTGTAACTGCTATCAGCAATCCAAACAGAAACAGGATTGTTATCAGTCTTTTCATCCGTATACCCTGTACTTTCCTTATTACTTTTGTATCATGATATCATACGCCGAAAGCCGCCGTCAAAGAAAACGAATCCGGCCGGAAGTCCGGCGGGATCTCATATCCGTAATTGACAAACCCGGCTGGAATGATTAAGCTTATCCGTGAAAGGAGATCGGTTTCATGCTCTGGAAGATGATCGGTGTGTTGCTGTTTAAAGGCGTAATGACTTCCCTGTAAGGGGGAAGTATACCTTTTTTTAGCCGGCACTGACGTCTGTCACCTCATAACCGGTTCTCTGGTGTATGTTCTCCTTAACCAATGAAATCAACGTTAAGGAGTTATTTTTATGTCCAAAATCAAATATCAGATTCGCAAGCTTTATGCTTCATCCATACTCGGCAACCTGTCCCTCACCGGCGCCTGGGTCGCCATCCTGGCCGCCCGCGGCTTCTCCCTGGTGGAGATCGGCCTGGCCGAAACCGCTTACCACGCTGCCAGCCTGCTGACGGAGATTCCCTCCGGTACGCTGGCGGATGTCTTCGGAAGAAAAAAGATGCTGATCATCAGCACCCTGATTCATATCCTGGCCGGAGCCGTTATGATCCTTTCCAACAATCTGGCCCTGATCTGCCTGTCCATCGCGCTGTACGCGGTCTGTGACAGCTTTGCCTCCGGTTCCGGGGACGCGCTGGCTTATGACTCGCTGAAAACAGCCGGCCTGGAAAGCGCTTACGACCGGTACGAGTCAAACCAGCTGATTATCTACCGGCTGTGCAACGGTATCTCCACCCTGTGCGCCGGCTTTGCCCTGATTATCGGATACCGGATTGCCTATGCCACAGGCATTGTCACCAGCCTGGTCCAGATCCTCATCCTGTCCTCCCTGAAGGAAATCCGGCAGGACAGCAGCCGGCCCGAAGCCGCATCCTCCGCCCCGAAGGCCCTCCTGGACTGTTTCAGGGACAGTCTCCGCTTCCTGCGGAAAGAAACCAGGGCTTTCCTGCTGATGATGACCAATTCCCTGGTGGGTGCCACAGATATCCTGCTGCTGTTCTTCCTGCAGGCGAAGCTGACCGCTGCCGGTCTTCCCGGCGAATGGCTCGGCCCGGCGCTCTTCGCGATGCACCTGGGCGGAATCATCGGCGCCAGAATCATCCTTCATTTTAAAAAGCAAAGCTACCGCACTGTGTTTGCGGCAGCTTCCGTAACGGTGCTGGCAGGCGTCCTGCTGGAGCACAGTGTCGTTCCGCTGCTGATGACGGCAGGAGGCTTCCTCGCCGCGCTGGCGGACGACGCGCTGCAGGTACGCACCAACACGCGCCTTCAGGATATGTTTCCTTCCGAACAGCGGGCCACGCTCATCTCCATTGAGTGTTTCACATTTTCCATCATTATGATCGTTCTTTCGCCGCTGGCCGGATGGTTCTTCTCCTTCTGGTAATCAGGCTTCGACCAGCCGGTCAATTTCTGTCTCAGAAGGTTCTTCAAACAAAGACTCCACTTTCCGGAGGAGCCCCTCATCCACAAAATAGGCTGAGGGCTCCTCTTCCTTTTGCCGTGCATTGCGCTTCCGGATTCTTCTTTCCCATTCCTCCGGACTGATCCGCAGATAGTGGATCTCATGCTCCGCGCCGTGTTCCGTATAGAAAGCGCGCAGCCGTTCCCGCTGCGCCTTTGTCCAAAGGCCCCAGTCCAGGATCACGTCCGTGCCGGTCCGGAGAATCTGCAGCGACAGGAAACAAAGATACTGCTCCGCCCGGATCGCATAGGCGTCATGCATTTCGCCCGCCCCTTCCGGAAACAGGGTCAGCGTTATTTCATCAATGGACAGGATCACCGCATTCCATTCCTCCCGCAGCTTCTGCGCGTAGGTGGTTTTGCCGCAGCAGATCCTGCCGCAGGTCATGATTACTTTTGCCATTTTCCCCTCCGCCGTTTCAGTTCACCCTCCGGACGCTGTCCGCCACCTGAAGCAGGATTTCCTCACAGTCTTTGGCATTATAGTACTGTTCATTTTCCTTCATGCACATCAGGATGACGGCTTCCTTGCTTTCTATATAATAGCGGCGTTCTCTTCCGTCCGGAAATTCCGCAAACCCCCGGGCCATCCGGACGCCCTGGGGATTCACATAGAGTTCCGTTTCCGTCATCCAGTCGCAGGCTTCCAGAACTTCCTCCGCCGTTTTCAGATGACGCGCCTTGCCGTCCCGGATCTCGGCGTCCAGGATCAAAGTCGCCGGTTTTTTGTCTGTTCCCTCATATTTCCAGATCACGTACCGGGTATCCGTATACCCGCGGACAAAGTGTTCCGGAATCTGAAACTCCAGCCCGTTCATGACCCGGACGCGCTCATTGGACCGTCCCGGAAGGATCAGGTAAACCCCCAGCAAGAGCAGCGACGCCAGCACCGGAACCGCGACCTTTCCGTACCGCTCCTTCTTTTCCGCCAGCTCTGCCTTTCGTTGTTTCCGTCTCTGCTTCCGGGTCAGTCCGTCTTCTCCGGAATCCTTCGGGCCCTGCCCGCCCTTCTTCAGGAAACATCCGGTCAGCGCAGTCCGGATCAGGCGGAACAGCAGTACCGCGGGAACGGTGCAGGCCAGCACCGCAGCAATATACAGCGGCACTTTCCGGATATAGTAAAGACTTTTGGAGATGTCCAGGAAATTATACCCGAACAGTTCCACAAAAATGCCGTGGATCAGGTAGAAATCCAGCGTCACCGTACCCAGCCAGGCCAGCGCCTTGTTGCCGAACCGTACCTTCATCATCATCAGGAAGCCGCAAGCCACAAATATAAACGCCACCAGCCACTGGATTCCGGCGCTCATCAGCCGGTGCACCACCTTCAGCGGATCACCCCATTCGCCGTAATAGCCCCAGCGGTTGTTGATCAGCCATTCCGACTGCTGGAACAGCAGGAAAAAGGCCGCAAAGGAAACAATCAGCCAGAACCAGTATCCCTTTTTGAGGAACCCGGTCACCCGCTTCTCATGTTTTCCGAAAAGCAGGCCCAGCGGGAAAAGGATGATGCTGTTGTACCACCATTCTCCCCTCATCCACCAGTCGTCCTGATGATCAATCAGCGCGCCGACAACCGTATAGGCCAGCGTAAAAAGGAAGACCCAGGCAATGGCCGTACCCTCTCTTTTGCAGAAACGGAAAGCCGCCCAGAACACCAGGTAGAAGAACGGGATGACAATCGCGTACCAGGCGTTGACATTGGCCATATGCAGGCCGGAGAGGTACCAGAGGATCTTTATCAGATCCATCTTTTCCCCCATCAGCAGGCGGACGCCGGTATGGAGAAACTCGGAAAGATAAAAGGCGATCACGATAGGCAGCACCCGGCGGCGGAAAAAACCTTTCAGATAGTCCGGCTTGCTCTGAAAGCTTTTATACAGCCCCAAACCGCTGCAGAAAAGAAACACGCCCACCAGCATATAGCCCATCGGAATAAAGGGATCCATCCCGTGCACTACAAACGCGGAAGGATGCCACGGCGCGCAGGTTTTCTGCGACATATGATGCAGCGCGATGCCGAGCGCGGCGACGCCCTGCAGGATCTTTGTCTGCTTCAGGGAGGTATATTCCTCATTCCATTCGCCGCGGCCGGCATAGCGGGCGCCCCAGAAGATCAGCCCCGCCAGCAGAAAGTAAAACAGATACATCCAGTCCATGTCCGGTTCTCCTTATGTTTTATCCGATCATATCACGGGATATTGTAACAGAAGGCTCACCGGCTGAACAGGGAAAACAGCGTATTTTATCTGTTCAGCCGGAAAAAGATTATGCTATAATCGATGCCGTACCGAAAACCGGCACAGGAAAGGAGCAGGAAACATGCTGTATATCATCCGGCACGGAAAAACGGACTGGAACGTCCGGCACAAAATGCAGGGCCGCACCGATATCCCCCTCAACGAGGAGGGACGGCAGATGGCCGAAGCCGCCCGGGAGGAATACAGGGACGTTCATTTTGATATCTGTTTCTGCTCCCCGCTGATCCGTGCCAGGGAGACGGCGGAAATCCTGCTCCGGGGCCGGAATATTCCCATCGTGACGGATGACCGGCTGATGGAAATGAGCTTCGGCCGTTTTGAAGGAATCGAAAACAGCTTCCAGATTCCGGACTGCCAGATCAACGAACTATTCTTTCATCCGGAACAGTATGTCGCCGAGCCCGACGGCGGCGAAGACCTGGACGATCTGTTCGCCCGGACCGGCGAGTTTCTCCGGGAAAAAGCGGATCCGCTCCTGAAGGAAGGAAAAGACGTGCTGATCGTCGGACACGGCGCCATGAACTCCAGCATCGTCTGCCAGGTCCGGCAGCTGCCCCGGTCTCAGTTCTGGAGCGCCGGCATTGAAAACTGCAAACTGATGAAGCTTCCATAAACACAACCCACTGCCTGAAACAGGCAGCGGGTTTCTTTTTCTTCTTACTCCGCCCGTTCCGGATTGTCCCAGGTCAGGTTCCTGACCCATTTATACTTCCGGAAGCGCAGCATCACCCAGGGGATTTTGCCCACCTCATCCAGGCAGGTACAGGCGTACACCGCCAGCACCGGCCAGCCGAACACAAAGGCGCCCAGCAGCGCCAGCGGGATCGCCAGGCCCCACATACACACTGCCAGGGAGTACATATCGAAAACCGTATCTCCCCCGCCGTCCAGCACACCGTTGATCGTCACCGTATTCACGCAGCGCCCGATCATATACACCGCCATGATGATCATCATCCCGGTCAGATACCGCCCAGCCTCCTCCGAGAGAATCACCATATGCACCACCAGCGGCGTCAGCGCCAGCACCAGCGCCATGGAACCAAAGCCTATTATATAGGAAACATTTTTCAGTTTGATGCCATAGGCTTTTCCTTTTTCCAGGTTTCCGGCGCCCAGCTCGTTCCCCACCATGATGCCGGCGGCGTTTCCCACACCGTTGCACACACAGCAGATCAGGTCCCGGACTACCGCCGCCACCGCGTTGGCTGCCGCGGCATCCGTACCCATATGTCCCATGATGGCCGTATAGGACGTGAAACCGACGCCCCAGAGCAGGCCGCCGCCCAGAAGCGGCATACACTGCCTGCGGAAATCCGCGGCCAGCTGCTTCCGGCGTTCAAAGATCCGGTTCCAGGCCGGACGGATATAGGTTTTCCCGGCGGAAACCGCCACACACAGTCCCAGTTCAATCACCCTGGCCAGCGTGGTGGCCAGGGCGGCGCCCCGGGCATTCATGGCCGGGATTTCCAGGAAGCCGAAAATAAACACCGCGTTCAACACGATATTGCTGATCACTGCCGCCGAAGAAATCCAGGCACCGGCCATCGCATGGTTTGTCACCTTCATGATCAGCAGGTAGCACTGGGAAACACCGGCAATCAGGTAGGACCACCCAGCAATGCGCAGATAGGCGCTGCCGATCTCAATGATCGGGTCATCATGGGAAAACAGCCGCATCAGTGTTTCCGGGATGCACTCGCAGGCCGCGAAAAAAAGAAAGGAAATCATCCCGCACCAGCGCAGCATGATATGGAAAACGCTCCGGACAGACTCCCGGTCCCCCTTACCCCAGTACTGGGAGCTGAGAATGGAACCGGCTGAGACCGCCGAGAAAACAAACATATTCTGCACAAACTGGATCTGTGTGGCGAGAGAAACCGCCGTCATCTCATTCTGGGCCACACCGCCCAGCATCAGGGCGTCCGCCGCCGCCACGGCCGCCAGCATCAGGCTCTGGAAGGTGATGGGCGCCGCCAGTGTTTTCAGCTTCCTGTAAAACGCGCGATTGTCAATCTGCATGAAATCCTCCGGGGCCGTGAAACCCAAGTGCGTAATCGATTACGATCATTATCCGGAAAGGCTCCTGCTTTGTCAACGATCTTTTTGTTCGCTTTTCTTTCCTATTCAATTACGGTATAATATGCCCATCGATGAATACGGAGGAAATGCCATGAGTGAGAACTCTCTGCTGCCTGAACAGGCACCGTCCATGTTCGGCCAGCCCCTGGCCGCAAGGATGCGGCCCTCATCGCTGGATGAGATCGCGGGACAGCAGCACCTGCTGGGCCCGGGTAAAGTCCTGCGCCGGCTGATCTCCTCCGACAGCATCTGCTCCATGATCTTCTGGGGCCCGCCCGGCGTCGGCAAAACCACCCTGGCCCGGGTCATCGCCCTGCAGACCAAAGCTTCTTTCATTGATTTTTCCGCCGTAAACAGCGGGATTAAAGAAATCCGCCAGGTGATGAACCAGGCGGAAGAAAACCGCGTCTACGGCGTTCGCACCATCGTCTTTGTGGATGAAATCCACCGCTTCAACAAAGCGCAGCAGGACGCCTTCCTGCCTTTTGTTGAAAAGGGCAGCATCGTCCTCATCGGCGCAACAACAGAAAACCCCTCCTTTGAGGTCAACAGCGCTCTTCTTTCCCGCTGCAAGGTGTTTGTGCTCCAGGCGCTCAGCCGGGAGGATATCCTGACCCTGCTGCGCCGGGCCCTGACGGATGAGCGCGGCTTCGGCCGGGACCAGGTCACCATCAGCGACAAAGCCCTGGAAGCCATCGCCGACTTCAGCAATGGGGACGCCCGCAGCGCCCTGAGCTCCCTGGAAATGGTTGTGCTGAACGGCGAAGCCGGAGAAACCGGCATCCACGTGACGGATGAAATCGTCGCCCAGTGCCTGAGCCGCAAGAACCTCATGTACGACAAGGACGGGGAAGAGCACTACAACCTGATCTCCGCCCTGCACAAATCCATGCGCAATTCCGATCCGGACGCCGCCGTCTACTGGATGATGCGGATGCTGGAAGGCGGAGAGGATCCGCTGTACATCGCCCGGCGCGTCCTGCGTTTCGCCGCGGAAGACGTGGGCCTGGCGGATCCCCGGGCCATGGAGGTCGGCGTGGCCGCCTATCAGGCCTGTCATTTTATTGGAGTACCGGAATGCAACGTACACCTGGCTGAAGCCGTTGTATATATGTCCCTTGCTTCCAAGTCCAACGCCATGGAGATGGCGGTGAACGAGGCGCGGGAAGCCATTGTGAAGGAGCCGGACGCCCCTGTGCCGCTGGTCATCCGCAACGCGCCGACCCGCCTGATGAAGGATCTGTCCTATGGAAAGGGCTACCAGTACGCCCACGACTACAAAGAAAAAATAACAGCCATGCAGTGTCTGCCCGACGCGTTGAAAGACAGACAGTTCTACCATCCTACGGACCAGGGACAGGAAAGCCGCTACAAAGAGCGTCTCGAGCAGATCCGTGCATGGAAAAAGGAACAACGCAAATGATCAGAAACCGAAACCATTCCCTGCTGCTCAGGGCCGCCGCGCTGTTTTTATGCGCAGTACTGCTGATACCGCAGGTTTCCTTTGCAGCCAAAACACAAAACAATACTGTTTCAGACGTCCGGGTACTGCTTACCCGCCTGAATCTGGCGGATGAAGCCTGGATGACGCTGGAAGGCCGGTATCTCGCCCGCGGCGCGGACGGGATGGAAGTCCTGCTGCCTCCGGGGGCACAGATCACCGTGCTCCTGCGAAAAGGAAAACTGATCCTTTTCCACGACGGTCTTTCCCTGACCGCCGGCAAGGAGCTTTCCCTCCTGCGCCGCCAGGACGGCGATATCGAACCCGGTATCCGCTTTAACCTCCAGGCCGGCGTCTATCCCGGAGACCTGAAACTCACCGTCAAGGACGGCGCGATCCAGCCCATCCTGACGCTTCCCCTGGAATCCTACCTGCAGGGCGTCGTTCCCTATGAGATGAGCGATTCCTTCCCGCTGGAAGCGCTGAAAGCCCAGGCCGTCTGTGCCCGCACCTACGTCCTGAGCAAAATGAACCCTTCCGCAGAATGGGACGTGGTGGACAACACCAATGACCAGGCCTTCAAGGGCACCCCGGACATCAGCGTGAATTCCTCCCAGGCCGTAGAGGAGACCAGCGGCCTGGTGCTGACCTGGAACAACAAACTGATCACCGCCTGGTACAGCGCCTCCAACGGCGGCCAGACAGAGCTGCCCGGCAACATCTGGAAAGGTGATAATATCCCCGGCTGCTTCGCCATGACCGACGACCCCTGGGACGTGCAGAATCCTGACAGCACCGTCCGTACAGCCGTACTTCAGAAAAGCAGTCCCGAACTTTCCACCGGCTTCCTGCGGCTGATCCGCGAAGCCCTGGCCAAGCTGAAGGAGCTGGACGACTTCCGGCTGGGAGCAGACGATCTCTTCCGCGTGGACGCCATCCGCGCGGTTCAGCTGACAACGCCCCGGTATAAGGAGCCCAGCCGGCTGATGACCGAAATGGAGCTGACCGTTTCCGTTTCCGCCGTGCTGAAGGAAGGGCGCACCCGTCCCGCCGGCGACGAGGACGAGCTGGATATCAGCGACGTCCTGGACCCGGCCCGCACCGCCGCGCCGGAGACACCGGCACCGGAAGGCGAAAAAGCCGCAGAGCTGATTTCCGCCGGCACCCACACCGTCAGACTCCCCCTGTTCCCGGACGCCGTATTCCTGCTGGGACTGAGCGTATACGGCGCGGACAATGAAATCATCACCGTAACGGAAAACGAAGCTGACTTCACCCTGACCGCCGGCCGCTACGGCCACGGCGTCGGCATGAGCCAGCGGGGCGCCCAGTACCAGGCCTCCGAAGGGAAAAAGAAATATACGGAAATCCTGGCCTTCTATTACCCCGGCGCCAAGCTGAAGCGCTATTCCGGGGAAGCCGCTCCCCTGCCCACACCTGACCCGGTGCTGGGAAACACTCCCGGGCCGATGCCCACCGCCACGCCCCGGCCCACACTGATGCCCGTGACGGAGACCGTTCCGGAGGGCGCCTGGATGGCCACCGTGGAAAACATTGACGATGACAGCACCCTGAACCTGCGCGAGAAGCCCTCTGCCGGATCGAAGGTTCTCCGCCGGCTGTACAAGCATCAGCAGCTGATCGTCCTGGAGGAAGCGGAAGTCACCGGCTGGGTCCGGGTCAAGACCGACGTATGCGAAGGCTACGTCATGGCTTCCTTCCTGCAGAAAACAGAATAAAACGCGCATGCAGCCAGCCTGCCGGATCCTTCCGGCAGGCTGTTTTTTCTGCCGTGCAAAGCCTTCCGCCCCTTGAAACATAAGGGCGACTGTGTTAGCATTGGAACATACGGGCCGGAGTCAAACGCCCTCCCGTTCAGTCTCTCCATTTAAAAACGGAAAGAAGAAGATACTTCCTATGGCGCTGAGTATTGTAATCCTGGTTATTTCCGCGGTTCTGCTGCTGGGTTTCTCGCTCCGCAGCCGCTACGGACTCCCGCTGTTCCTGCTGAACGCGGGGATCAGTATTACCTCTGTCGCCGTTTTGTTCCAGACCAGCAGCACCTCCATGTATGCCACGCCCCAGGGCTTTCCGCTCCGGTCGCTGGACCTGGAGCTGTTCCAGCTGATCAGCCATATGCGGCTTCCGCTGCGCCAGGCCCAGACCCTGCGCAATTTCGGTACGCTGATCTTTTTCTTCGGGATCGTGCTGATGCTGATGCTGATTGCCCGGAATATCAAAATCATCCGGCACAGAACCTTCTGGGAAATCCTGTTCGGCACTTCCGTCGGCCTGTTCATGACGGCCTACATGATCTTTTTTTCCCCTTCCTGTGCCTTCCGCCTGTACATGAGATACTACCAGCTGGAAGGGGCCGCCCGCTCCTCCTTTGTGCAGCTGGTCACCCTGGCGGATCACCTGTTCAAAGGGCTCATCCTGCTGTTCGTAATGTCTCCGGCATTATTGCTGACTATACAGTATATCCGGAAGAACATTACCTGCTTCGGCGATACCTACTTCCTGCTGCTGGGCATCACCAGCCTGTACGGTTTTGTTTTCTTCGTTGTGTTCCATACCATCCCGCTCGCCCTGAGCAGTCAGGCCGTATTCCTCAGCGCCTTCTGGTTCTTCGCGAACGGCTCCTGGCTTCCCGGATGGATCACCCTGTTCTTCCTCCTGTTCTCCCTCCTGACGCTGATCCTGATCGTGGCCAGCGCCAACCGGGTTTTCAGCGGAGACCTGGTGCTGCTTTCCCGGAAAAAAGCCATGAAGAACAGCATTGAGGATCTGAACCGGAACCTGAAGGACGTTTTCCATTCCGAAAAGAACCTGATGTTCAGCATGATGATCCTGGCCAATGAGGCCCGGTCCTCCTACGGCACACCGGAAGGCCTGGAAAAGCTGGACCGCCTGACCGAGATCGCGAAGGACCGCATGGAGATGATCACCTCCTCCCTGAACCGGATCCGGGAGCTGCATCTGCACGCGACGCCCACAGATATGCGTACGCTGGTCGGCCAGGCACTGGACACCCTGGCCCTTCCGGAGGGAATCCGCTGCGAAAGGCATTACTGCGAAGAGCCTGTCCGCTGCATGGTGGACGAGTACCACACGCGGAACGCGCTCAAAAATATCTTTGTCAACGCGGTGGACGCCCTGCAGCTTTCCGGGCGGGAAGACAAATCCATTTCCGTCACCGTAAACGCCAGCCGGGCCTGGGTCTGCCTGTCCATCCGGGACAACGGCCCCGGCATCCCGAAGCAGGAACTTCGGCGGGTCATGATGCCCTTTGTGTCCACCAAGTCCAAAACCAGCAACTGGGGCATCGGTCTTCCCTATGCTTTCCGGGTGGTCAACGCCCAGCTGGGCCAGATGCGGATCCAGAGCTGTGACCAGGAAGGCAAATCCTATACCCAGGTAGATATTCTCCTTCCCAGAGAAAGGAATGAAGCAAAATGAAACCGATACGGGTCATGATGGCGGACGACAGCCCCGAAATCCGGAGCTATTTCTCCAACATCATCAGCCATGAAGAAGATATGGAGCTGGCCGGAACCGCCTCCTCCGGCGTGGAAGCCGTTCAGCTGGCCCGGGAGCTCAAGCCCGACATCATCCTGATGGATATCCAGATGGAAACCCGGGTGGCCGGTATCTCCGCGTCCCAGCAGATCCTGACGGAATTCCCCGGCACCAAGATCATCATCCTGACCATCCTGGAGGATGATGACCTGCTCTTCCAGGCCTACTGCGCCGGCGTGATCGACTACATCATCAAGACAGACTCCGTCCATCAGATCCTGACCTCCATCCGGAACGCCTATCATAACCAGATGATCCTCCGTCCCAAATACGCGGAGAAAATCATCCAGGAGCTGAAGCGGGTCCGGGAGGAACAGAATGGCCTGCTCTACGGCCTGAACATCCTCACCATGCTGTCCAACAGCGAGTTTGAGGTGCTGAAGTGCCTGTACCAGGGCATGAACGCCCGGCAGATTTCCGAATCCCGCTACGTCTCACAGGGAACGGTCAAAACCCAGATCCACAGCATCCTGAAGAAATTCGACATGAAATCGGTCAGTGACGTCGTCCGGCACCTGAAGGAAATCCGGTTCGACCACATCATCGAAACAATGCACCCCGGGAACTGATCCCGGGGTGCTTCTTTTTTATTCTTTTTTCCGCTGATCAGAACAGGCCGCTGATCTTTCCGTTGTCATCCACGTCAATCCGTTCGGCGGCGGGAGACTTCGGCAGGCCGGGCATGGTCATGATCTCGCCGGTCAGGGCAACCAGGAAGCCCGCGCCCGCGGAAACCTTCAGGTTCCGCACGGTGACCACAAAGCCTTCAGGCGCGCCCAGCAGGGTGGGATCATCGGAGAAAGAGTATTGGGTCTTGGCCACGCACACCGGCACCTTGTCAAAGCCCAGTGCCGTGAGACGTTCCGCCTGCTTCTTCGCGGCAGGAGTCAGCACAACGCCGGCGCCGCCGTAAATCTTCTTTGTCACAGCTTCCAGCTTCTCCTCGATGGAGGCATCCAGCTCATAGGAGAAGGTG
>Ga0310786_10007826_pt1 | contig 13845 bp, 16 predicted proteins | sample AusTroGonzalo_MG_FD_203881 | JGI IMG/M metagenome (GOLD analysis project Ga0310786, IMG submission 203881) | Bovine rumen microbial communities from tropical cattle in Woodstock, Queensland, Australia - Gonzalo_03 (v2) (version 2) | ecosystem: Host-associated > Mammals > Digestive system >... | reverse complement strand
AAGGCAATCTGACAAGTGGCCGTACTTCTCTGCTTTTTCACCAGTATCCATCTGAACTTTCTTCTTTTCCTTAGTTCCATCAGGATTCTTCTTCTGGTAGGTCAAGTCCTCAGTCAGTCTCCTACACCTCACATCTATGACAATATTCCAGCCCTCATAACCGTCAAAAAGCTCATTCACGAACTCCAATCTGGTTATCTGTGACGGTTGTTTGTCGAATAGCTTTGTCTCGGTCCTAAAACCGCCACTTCTCAACGTATCAGACAAGATGGTGAAATTGTTCACACCTTGTTCTGTCTGAGTTGACCTTGCACGTCCGGCTGGATCACCAGTTAGGATGATGCCGCCAATATGACGTATCTCTCTCATAGACTTGACCAAATGACGAGACATTGCCGGTGTGTTGTTAAGCTTGTCCTTTGCATAGCCGACATATTCTGGAAAAACATAGACGTGCTTATCAGTATAGTCAATCTGAACTGCCAGACAAGACATATACGGATTCACATTGAAGTCAAGAGATAAGATAATCGGGTTCATCGGATTGTAATACTTTTCCCTGACATTCATGGCTAAGTGCTTCTCCCCGTCAAAGTTCCAGTATGCAGCCATCGTATTCTCTGATGGATACAGCCAGTTACCATAAAGCAGTCTCTCCCTGGTGGCCTTGTCACGTATCTTCTTTAGCCTGTTGATATAGACGATACGGAAACCCTCATTAGGATTGTCAAACACTGAGAACGGCACATACCTATAGCCTTTCTTCAATACGACTGGTTCGCCGTCATCATCCATCACAAACGTCTTACGTGGCCATGCCTGCGTCGGGTTACATGACATGAACAGCTTACCGACAACAAACGTCTCTGCCACCCTGTAACGAATACGTGAAGCAAGGACTTCTATAGCCTTTTCTGGGATTTCCGCAACCTCATCGACAAAGGCACCAGTAATTTCTATAGAACCGAATCGGTTGTAGTCTGGGTCCTGCAGTGATGGTGAAAGCTCCATCATCAATATCGTAGAGCCATTCCAGAAAGTCAATGAGCCAGCCTGATTATTGATGTGGTAGTTCACATCTTCTTTCAGCCCCCAATCTTTCAGTACGTTCAGCAGGGTTCGCCATGTAGATTCTTTCAGAGACTTCAACGTAAGACGGCCAACAGCCATCAGGATATTCGGGAATGTCATACAGCTTATAGCAAGCCAACAGCAACCAAGATATGACTTTCCTCCACCAGCTGCTCCACCACCAAGAATCTGTTCTGGAATGTCAGTATTGCCACACTCAACACAAGTTGCCTCATATACTGGAAATCCCTTCTCATCCACTCCATGCTGACGCATTTCAATACGTCCACCACACTTGTCGCACTTTGCTGGCTGTAGCTTCTCCCACAACTCCAGCTGCCTTTCAGACGGTGCAAAATTGATGGTTACATTTGGAGCATATAATTTTCTTGCCATGTATTCGCTTTTTATAGATTATAGTGTCATCGACATATCATACGTTTCAAAAATGCAGTTAAAAATTAAAAAGAGAGCCGCCATCACTGGTGACTCTCTTCAAAAACAAACTACTAACTAATCTACTAACCTTAAATCTAATATTATGAGAAATTTGCTAACCATTTATCTATGCCTTTACGGACTTGACTTTCTTCATCTTCTCGCTTTCATCACCGACTTTCTTCATCAGGTCCTGAAAGCCCTTCTTCACTTTCTTTTCCATTACTCTATCACGTCTATAGTCTGCAAGCTGGAAATCGTAGCGTTTGGATTGTGGTTGATGACCGTTGTCTTTTCAAGGCTCTTCCACTTGATCAAACCAAAGAGTATCGAGTGTTTCTTCTGAGTGACTATCAGTGACAAAGAATCCCTGGAAGCGTATGCAATGGTTGCAAGACGCTCTGGATTGATATTCACTGAAATGTCGATAAACTGGTCTTTGTAGCCAGTCTGCAAGCCACCAAAGGAATCAACCTCAGTAGGAACATAAACCGTGTCCTTTGCCTCAGTACCGATGATTGCAACGCTGTTCACGTCTTTCTTCTTGATACTGGAAGCTTTCAGCAGTTCGTCGTACTTAGCCTGAATGTTGTCGGCTGTCATCCGTAAATTTTTTACGGTAGCTGCATGAAGCCTTGTGCTGTCATCCATCTGGATTTCAAAACGCTCTATCTTCTGATTCATGTCAGAGATAGTGGTTTCCAGTGTCTCAGACTTCTGCTTGGCCTCATTCAGCTTCTTCGTGGTCTCATAAGAATACCACACAAGAGCAAGGAATACCAGAATGAATATCCCTGCCAGCTTCGATGTAATTGAACCAAATAACTCTTTCATACCTTTATTATATTATAGACCAAAAGACCATCCACGCATCAGAATTGCTCTTCTTTGTGGTTGCCTTTCCATTAGCATCATACACATTGGCATTGTTCCAGCCGACAATACCAGGACACAGCTTACCAGTGATGTCATAATGCCTGATCACATTCGACTTGGGAACATTAAACATCTTCATCAGATACCTCACAAGCTTTGCAGCATTGTCGAGAGACTTATCTGTGAAATACCAGCCGTCATGGTTAGGGAAAGCTGCGCTGGCACCCTTTTTGAGATTGGAGCATATTTCTATGCTGATGGTATTTTTGTTGTTCGCGTTTTTATACAGGCTTCCACCACCAGTATAGGGGTTCTTCCTATCTCCTACAGCCCAACAATAGTAGTTTCTGAGGTCTGGGTTAATCTGAACAATCGTGTCATCATCAACAACAAAATCGGCTGATGCACTGCGCTGCAAGAAAACATTCCTAACAGATAATGCCGTGCCCTTCTTGCTTGTGCTGCCAGCCGTATAGTGAATTGAAATATACTTTATCTTTCTGTTTGGAGAGCGAGTTATATGAGTGTTGATATGGCCATCTACAATAGTAATATTGGCCTTTTGAAGCAATTCCCAAGTCTTAGGGCCAACCACACCATCGTCAACGAGTTTATTGGCCTTTTGGTACTGCTTGACAATCTGCTCTGTCTTAGGGCCAAACACACCATCAACAGCGATACCCAAAAGGCTCTGCAGAACACTCACAGCATCACCAGTGCTGCCCCTTTTTATTGTTTCCATTTATATATCGAACGATTTTAGAATTTTCATATTTTTCTTCTTGTAATAATACTCTTTCGTCCTTACAGACTGGATGGGGATGAACCACTCTTCCGCTTCATCAATGTCATTCAGGACTCTTAGCCAAACACCTGGTGTCTTGGTGCCCTTTGCCTTTATTTCGAGAACTTCGCCCATCCTGTTCACCAGCGTAATCAGACCCATGTCCGCAAGCTGGTAGGAATAGACGATCTTTACTTTATCACCGACTTTAATCATTCATTGTTTCTGTTAGCTTGTCTCGCACGGCTTGGAGTATAATGCCCGTTAGCCATCATGTCCTCCAGCGTAAGACGTATATCTCGTATGTCACCCGACATCTGTGAGAACTGCTTGATAGTTGCCTCAAACACAGATTTGTCGAGCTTTATTTCATCGAGCTTTGAGTATTGCGAATCGAGCCTGCCGTCAATTCTTGAAATCTCACGCTGCAACTGTTCAATCTTCTCGGTGTTGGCTCTGTGTTGAATGTATAAACCAACCAAGAATGTTGCAATTGTCACCATCAGCTTGAAGTTCTGAGTGATGAAGTTTACTGTTTTGTCTGCCATTATCTTAATGTATTAAAGTGATTCTCCAATGTTGTCTTTCTTCTCCGGCACGACAAGGTTGAAGGTGATGCCCTGACCATCCTCCGCGCCAATCTGAATCTTCTGGATAGTATCTTCTTTAATACCATTGATCTCGGCAACCATCTTGGCTGCACTCACTGACACACTACGCAATGCAGCTGGTGACAACTTCGTCTTGTAGCGATCGCTGTACTCAGCATCTGCACACTCATCCATAATCTTCAACATTGTAGCAGTAATCCTGTGCTTCAATGTTGCGCTATCGTAGAGGTTTACTTTTTCAAGTTCCTCTATCCGCTTCTTCACTGACTCCTTTTCCAGAAGCTGCTTTGCTTGATAGGCAGCCTTGGACTTACTCAAAGCATCGCCCTCACCATCCAGGCCAAACACCTTGACATAACATTCGGTGGCGTTACCAGCAAGCGGTGCTGGTGCATCAACGTACAAGAGGCAGAAATTAGCCTCGTCATCAGTTAATATCTGGGTGTTCTTGTCAATATCCATTGTATTCAGCATTAATAATCTTTTTTATTAATGATAGTGAGAGGTGCTGCTGTTTCACTATTTAGGACTGAGCGCCTTTTCAAGGATGATAGTTCTGAAAGCCTTTTTCAAACCCTCCAAAAACTGCTCAACCCTATCCATGCTATTCAGTTCCTCCATGTTGAAGTTGATGTCGAGGCCATAGCCAGCAATATAGCCCATTACCCTATTAGTGTCGTAATCGGTAATCTGTACTACTGACAAATCACTCTTCTCACGAAACTTGACCTCACGCTCATTGACAACAACATTAGGTTTGTTGCTCGGCACGTCCTTAATGATTGACCTGCCACTCTTGATAACTGGAACGGTGGCTGGCCCATTTACCTTTTGCACATCATCACTGGCCGTCACTTTCTTCTCCAGACCATGTGCAAGGGCATTTACTGGCTCCATCGTTCCAGTTATCGGATTGAATTTCCACTCTTTACCTGCCATAGATGTTATGATTTCTTTACGTCTTTATTTTGGCCAAAAGAGTTATAAATTTGCTGGTCAATGTCGGCCAACCAGTCTGTACGGTTGTTGATAACGTCCAGTGCTGCGCCTATTCCACTGATGCAATCGGTAACGGCTTCGTCGAACTCTTTGGCATGGGCCATCTGCAACTGGATTTCATTCAGCTGGGATTGCAGATCCCTGATGTCCTTCCTGTTCTCCTGACACATGGCTCCAACACCAAGCGCAACCACTGTCGTAAACAACGCGCCGATTACACAGATAACCAGCAATACTACTAATAATACATTACTCATCGCTTATTCGGTTTTTATTTTGAAATACATTTGTTCAAACACCATAACGAAAGCAATCGCACAAAGTGCGCATCCGATAATTTCCAGCAACCCATCCATAACTCAAATCTTAAAGTGTTCTCTTGTTTTCTCTTTCTTAGTTACCACTGTGCTGCCATCAGCGTCATCCACCTCTTCATTTCTTGATCTGACAGTTAGCAATCTCAACACCTCCTTTGTTGCAGTGACATCAGCATCGGCATCATGGGCATCGTCCAACTCAATACCAAGCAGTTCGCACAAGTTAGACAGAGACCAGCTTGTAACATTGTCTCTATGACAGAAAGCAAGCTGTGCAAAAATAATCGTGTCAACATAATAAGGCTGAAAGTTCCCGAAGAAATCCTCACTGCCCCTGAATATCTTGGCAACCTCTTTCCAAAGGCCGCAATATGTCATAATCTGCTGCAGGAAACCAAGGTCAAACAAAATGTTCTGACCAACAAAGATTGGCTTCAACTTTCTGGAAGTCGTTAGCGTGTACTGTTTGAAGAAATCAATCAAGTCGTTACATACAGCTTCCAGTTCTTCACCCTTATCATAGAGCATATCCATTGTGATAGCGGAATACTCCAGTGCCACCTTTCCATATTCCAATGTAGGCTGCTCTTCCTCTTCCTCATATTTGTTCCTGAGAACCTTTCTCTTGGGCTTACCAATGTCCGGCTTACTCTGATATGGATAGATGTACTTGGTAAACGTACCCATGACCTCAAAATTATCAAGCCTGATAGCGTGTACTGAAATCTGGGTGGCGGCGCATTTCTTGCAGTCTAAACCGCCAGTCTCGAAGTCCATTACAAAGGCTGTAATGACCTGTGATTTTTCTTTCGGTGCTGCCATAATACTACTTGTTTTTTATTTCGTTATAAATGCGCTCTATATTTAAGAATAGTTCTCTTTTGGTGCCATTGTTCTCAATAACATAGTTATAAAAACTTAAATCGAACAATTTTCTGTTTTTATCCCTATTCATACGCTTGGAATCAATGCCTCGCTCCTTTCTCAGAGCCTTATCCCTGGTGATGTAAACTGAGTAGATTTCATACTCATCAGCATGACGTTCTTTGAGGTCTCTGATACCTTGCTCATCTATGACATAAACGGTACAAGGACCAAACACCTGACTCTTCATAGCATAGTATTTGTACTGACCGAAATTGGCAAATGCCAGCAACTCTTCCTCTGGTGGCACAATGTCAATGAAATGATGGTCTCTGCCCTCAACCTCGGTGTCTCTTGGCGGTCTTGTAGTGTAGGAACAGATTACATTGGCTCCACACTGATACTTCAAATGCAGGGATGCAAGGGTCTTTCCAGTACCCGATTCCCCAACGATACATAAGATTCTCTTTTTCATATTGTCTTTGTTTAAGTAATTCCTAACTCTGCCAGCTATTTCCTCTTGCAGGATTTTCTTCAAGCCTGCTTTGGTGACACGTCCACGATGTCTGCTTGGCAATCTTTTAAGCCCCTCTCTCAGATTGGCTTTCAACTGACTGATTTGCTGGAAGTCTGGGTCGTTTTTCTGACGCTCATTATTCCTTCGATCCAACTCTTCCCTATGCTGCTGATAGTATTCTGCCTTTCTCTCAGTGTTATTGCGATACCACTCACGCATCCTATTCAGTTCCCTCTCACGGTTCCTGCAATAGTATGCGAGTTGACGGTTGTATATCCTGTCACGCTCCGCTTCATCGAGACTGGCCAGCTCTTTCAGCTGCTCATCAGACAATTCTTCAAATTCAAACATTCTCTACAAAAGCTCCTTTGTTAATCTGCAAAATGTTCTTCTCATCATAATCAGAGTATTTCACCTGAACAACGGCAACGACAATACTTCCACGCTTGTCTTTGAAATTCTTCTTGCAGTCTATCCAGGCATCATTCCAAATCACCAGCTGCATCATGTCGGTGTTCTGCTGCAGCATAACCTTACCAAAGTGCTTCGTCTCTCCAGTACGCTTGTCCTTATAAGTCTTTTCGTCAATCTCTGCGATAGTGGCACAGATAGAAGCCGTATATTTGTCTGGCAGGTCATTGGTGAACTCTCTCAAATCACTATAGTGGTATTTCTTGACGGCATTAGGCTTATCCACATTATCATAGATACGCTTGTAGTCAATTGCTCCTATGCCGGCAATGTCAATCTGCTGCTGCGACCAGAAATAGTGCTTATCCTTTAATTCATCTGGGAACTGAGATTCACTGACCTCAAACCCAAGCAGCTCTGAGGCTTTCACGATGAGGCCATAACGCTCCATCACAGAACTGATTCCCTCAACATGATCAAAGGCTCCAGCCATGATGAGGTGCTTTACACTACGAGAATTGACAGGACACCTTTCTGATTCTGGAAGCTTCTCGTCATTCTCAGTAAACTTTCTCTTGAAAATGCGCTTGATAAAATGTTCTAAGCTGGTGTACTGACCAAACAACTCTCTGTCATCAACAATATACTTAGCCTGTTTTGCACCTATCTGCTTGATGCGACTGAGCGACCAGTAGATTTCATTGGTCTGGAAATTGGTGACAAAATCAACTCCTGAGATATTGATGTCAGGCTGGGTAATGGTGGCATTTCCTATCTCTCGCATTTCATTCATCAGTGTCGGCAACTTGTCCTTGTCAACCCACTTCAAAAGCACGGTATAGAAAGCTATCGGGTAATGCACCTTTAGCCATGCACCAATATAGCCAGTCAAACCATAGGCTGTAGCATGGCTCTGATTGAACAGATAGCTTGCACCAGCCTCCACAATCTCCCAAATACGTTCTGCAGCTTCTTTCGGACAACCATTTTCCTTGGCTCCCTCAAAATACTTGTCCTTGAACTTACGAACCTTTTCAATCTTCTTTTTGGAAAGAGCCTTGACCAAATTCACACCATCACCAAGACTGAGATTACCAATTTTCTGGGCAATCTTCGACACCTGTTCCTGATATATCAACTGACCGTATGTATCTTTCACAATCTCATAGGTTCCCCACAAATACTCAGGCTCCACATCACCACGCTTGCAGTCGATATATGCCTGTGAAGAACCAGAATCAAGTGGTCCTGGACGGAACAGAGCAACCAAAGCAACCAAATCATTGATATTGCTTGGCTTCATTTGCTTAATGAATCGAGTAATACCATCACCAGACATCTGGAATACTCCCTGAGTGAGACCTTTCTTAATAACTTCATAGACTGCTGGCTCATTCAAATCTCCCTGCACAATGCTTTCAAGAGAAATGTTAGCATGATAGTTTTCATTGACCAGTCGGATCATGTTTGCAATTCTGGAAAGCTCTGCAATTGCAAGAACGTCACATTTCAGCAATCCCATTTCATCAATGTCAACACCAGTAAGCTCAGACACCAACAGTCCATCCATCTTCTTGATAGGCAGAATCTCATAGCAATTTCTCACTTCTCCCTTGATATACTCTGGTGAAACGATAACTGCTGACGGATGTACTGATGCAGACCTTGGCTGTCCTATAATAGGCATTATTTCCTCAAACAAATCTGGGTATTTCACGATAAAATCATACACCTTCTTATTATTGTATGCCAAATTCATCAAGTCAGTCCATGTCATTTCATCATCCTCAAATATGGCAGTAATATAGTTGACAGTACCGGCATTAAGTTTGCGGATACGGGCTGCATCCTTGACAGCAGACTTAATCTTCTCAGCAGAAAAAGTACCAGCAGAGAAAACTCGCTCCAACTTGTTCACATTGTATCGACGCTCCAGATATTCCTTTACATCTGGCCTGCGCTCCGATTCAAAGTCAATATCTATGTCTGGCAGTGATCCGTGCGCTCGCTTCACATACCCCCTTTCCACGAAGCAATCCAAGACCCTTGTCAGCTTCGCATTTTCCACATGCTTTATACTTTGGACTTTCATAACTCAATTATTTCTCGTTAATAGTAAACAGTTCGTCTTTTCTGTCCCAAAGAATGTCATCACCCTCCTGCAGTTCATCAGCATAGACTTCAATCATATCGTCACCACGCTTCACTCTGAATTGGGCATCATAATCGAATTTATAGGTACGACCATTCTCCAATGTCAATTCGATGTAATCATGTGCTGTCACTTCTGGCTGCATCTTAGTTACATCATCAGGCTCCAGGCCACCACGCTCCGGCAACAGGAAACGCTCAAACAGCAATCCCCACTTAATCGGGTCAATCATCGTAATATGAAGAAGCCATGAGATAACACAGCCACCAGCAGAACCACGACCAACACCGACAAGAATATTGTTCATTCTGGCCCAATTCACCTGATCCCAAGTGATGAGATAGTATTCGACATTATCCGTACTCTCAATGACATATTTCTCATATTCAACTCTTTCACGATAGATTTCTTCCTGACCCTTTGGAACCAACTCCTTGAATCCTTCCTCGATAAGCTGGCAGAACATGGTATGAGTGTCACCATAGCGAACAATCTCATCCTCTGTCATAATATATTTCGGTGCATAGTTCTCAGTCAAATCGTATGCTGCATCAGAGTTTTCAGCTATCTCACATGTACTCTCACACATATCGAAAAACACATCATCCCCATACTTCTCAGAAAACAACGCCCTGAACTCATCGTAAAGCTCATCCAGTGTTTTCATATACTGGCCGTAGCTCTGCTCATGGGCTGCACCAGTATCTATCTTATTGAGGACTATCTTGTTCATCCAATCATCCGCATCCAAATAGTACACGTCCTGAATCAATACTGGACGCAAGTTATACTTATAATTGATATGCGAACATTCTGGGTGCTGCTCATAATCCCAATTTGTACTGCTCATATAGAAATGGTCGAAGAAAGCCTTAATGCTATACAACGTCTGCTCATCAATCCTGTTGGCCCTGAACTCAGTAGTATCAACCTGAAAGTAAACAAACCCATCAAAAGTCTCCATAAAGCCCTCAATCTTGTCCTCATTCTCCGCAAGCCACTGACCAGACCATTTATCGAATACAAGACAGTTACCATCAGCATACTGAACCAGCTTGGAATAGTCAATGATACCGTCCTCTCGATCAACACAGACAACTTTTTGGATTCTCAGCATATTCTCAAATCCCCGCTGGGTGTTAGAATAAATCTTGGCTCCTACCTTTGAATCACCAACTGAGATAGTCAGCGAGTAACCGAACACATGGCTCAACTCCAATTTGGCCGCTTCTCGCTGCAAATCAAGCGTAGCGGCCATCGTACATCTGTCAGCTATACCAAGACCCTTGTAACCCAAGAATTTAGCTTTCTTGCACCAATTAACGAGCGACCCACTACCATTCAGCAACTCATAGCCAGTATGAATGCCAAGCGGATAGAAATCACACTCAATGGTTCCTTTCTTAGTGGTGCCGATATACTTCAACAACTGGAAGTTCGGCTTGCTCTCACGAATGTCCTGATAGAAGAACCTGTCCCCGAACTTGAATACGACATAGAATATCTCGTCTGCAATCAGAAATTCCTCATTCTCCACACAGCGAAAGACGGTTTTCCCGTCTTTATCAGTCTTGAAGATATGCTCACGTTCCGTCATGTCCTGAAACAGAGCCTTACCCCATCCAGCGACAAAGATAACGTCCTTCCGCACATTATACTCGATATGGTTATTATCCAACCACTGCAATAACTCATCCATAACCTTACCTTATTTCTTCTGCATCAGCCCATTCAGAGTAACGAATACCGCCATCATGGGCCACAAATGCTATTCTTTCCTTAGTATCAAACATAGCTTTCAACATCTGTTGACGCTTACCGTAACCCCTGCCGCCACCAGTGATTATTACATTGCCATTATCACTTATCGCCATAATAAAACTCTCTTGGTGTAACAATATGATTAGCGAACACATCATACATTTCATCCTTGCTCATATCCCCAAAGTCCTTGCCAAACTCATCCGGGATAGCAGCAACATAGACATCAAAATAGGAATCGAGATCATTGGCCACCTTATTGATGGCACCCCTGCCAGCTTCATCGGCATCATACCCCAAAACAATAGTCTTTACACCTTTCTCCTGCAGCTTGTAAATCTGAATCTCAGACACGGCCTTTCCGAATGTAGCAACCGGCACTATAGACTTGTTATCGTACAACTCCAAACCTCTCACCAGCCCAACGACATCGAACGCACCCTCACAAAGAATGACGGTATCGGTCTCATATTTCTTAACCATATCAATGTTGTATAGCAGCTTAGAGAACCCATTGCCGCCATCTTTCTCGGTGGAATTAAGGTATCGGCGAATCTGGAAGCGATGACGGCTATTATATTCGTCTATCTCGTCCTTACTCCATGTATGACGGGCAATCCAACCGACATAACGACCAGCGTCAATGACTGGGATGATGACGTAATCCTCAAGCTTTCTCTCCATACCTCTATTGGTTCCGACCTCAAAACACTCAAAGTCATCATACAACCAACCGCGTGACTTGAAATACTTATTCTTGTAAGTGCGCCTATAACCCTTAGGCATAGCAATCTCAACCAACGAATCGTCAATCTCATCCTCAAAAAGATGCAGCTCATCATCGGCATCATCATCCAGCTCAACGGTTTTCTTAGGCATCAGTTCCTCATGTCCCAATGCTTTCAGCGTATCTTCAAGGCCCCTAAAACCCTTCCCACAACTGAAACAATTAGAACTCCCGAAAACCTTGTACTTGCTCTCAGGACCGACATAGATGCCGTACTTATATCCAGTATGCCCACAAAACGGACAAATACTAAGAACCACGTTTTTTTGCAGCCCATCTAATTTGGCTCCATCCAACGTAGCAACCAGTTCCTCAACCAGCTCGTGCTTCACTTCATTTGACAGCTCCATAATCAGTCCTCCTTCGGCAAATTCAACGTTCTGGTCCGATCGAAAAAGCACTCATGCTCATAGTCAGTACATATCCTGAACGGCTCGCCCTTCCTAAAGAACCTTGACTTGGCCACATTGATACGCATAGTCTGTTCTTTGGCCTCCCGGTCACTCTGATTAAGGGAGATAAGATGGGTACAAGGTCTCTGCAAACCCTTACATTCAGCCGTATTGTAGCCATTCAGCACGTTCTTCTCATTGTTGACCCACTCAGTATCTTCAATGGTGGCCTGATAGGTGGCAACAACCCAAGCGTTAATCTCAGCTGCCAAATCCTTCAAATCCTCAGCTACGGCAATGCGCATGAATCTGAGGCTCTTGTTATCCCAATTCCTGCCAGAAGAATCAGCCAACAAGTCCATAGAATCCACCACAACGACATCTGGATATTTACCGTAAGCCTCCTTATATTCCTCACAGGCATTTCTCACATCGATGGTACTGTTTTTCTTACCGAACTTGGAATAGGCACGAACTTTCAGCGTACCGGCAAAACTCTCAACCTGCTTCTGAAAAGCCTCAATGGTATGCTGGTTAACACAGCCACGCTCATACTCCAGTGTTGGCGAACGGACAATAGAAGCGGAATAAGCATCCAGCGTCTCATTGGCACTACCCTCAAATTGCAAGTGCAAAGTGTCAAGTCCACTGGTATAGGCAGCATTAGCACCTATCCAACGAGCCAAATGAGACTTACCAACACCAGACATGGCAATGAATACAGAAAGCTGGGTGCGCAAGTTACGACCATTATTGCGTGCATCCAGCTCATCAATATAGAAGCTGGTGACGGCCTTTAGCTTGTTATCTTCCTCATGCCTTTCCTTATTCTCACGCAATCTTGTCTCAAAGGTAGCGGCAACATCTACGAACTTGTCAGGAGCCAGCGAGAACTTGGATAGCTTCTGAGCCTGCAATTCAAACTCCTTGACTGCATCCATCTTATCGCCGCTCTTGAACTTTTCGTCAATCTGCTTGAAAATCTGCTTGAACTGGACCAGTTTAAGGTATCTCTCAAACTGCTCCCTGATACTGTCAGGGTCAGCACCCGATGCAAGCTCCTTAATCTCATTCAACAACTCAGATACGGCACGAGACGATACCAGCATCTGCTTAATGATACTGAACTTCGGAGCCATGTGGTGCTCACGATAGTAATCTTTGATGGCATTGTTCAACATCTGGTAATCTCTGTCAGGCAGAAACTCATCCTGCATATACTGACAGACTACAGAACACAAGTGGTCATTGTTAATAGCACAGTTATACAACTCTGCAAGGAACTCTTCTGACAAAACGTTGACTTCACTTTTCTTACTCATAACTCAATTTTATTTCAGGTTTTTATCATTCTCATTTAGCCACCGTTCCCGATGGTTCACCATCGGTCACAACAGCCTCTCTTCTTAATCTCAACAATTCTGGAACACTATGCTCCAAATAGTCAATACACTCATCGGTATGCCGACACAGCTTACACGTTTCCGAAAACGGCGACCAACCAGTAGTCCGCATCATACAAAGGACATGGCCGCCCTCCATCGTAACAGAACGTCTCTTAATCTGTTCCTCAGATGGCATATAGACATACTTCCTCAACGGATGCTCTTGCGGATCACCGATTTGCCTGGTCAGTTTCTGACGGTCTAACTGACCCTCTTGCAGCCACTGGTCAATGTAGTAGTTCATACCGCTCTTTCCATCTGCATCAATAAACTGCTTCTTGTACTTCTGAACTGCATTGTCAGAAAAACACCATGAAAGGTTCCAACCCTTTTCAAACCCACCGATAATGTCACGATAGCGGTACAACTGATAAACCACGAAATCCACAATACGGTCATCTGCCATTTCAGAATATGGGT
>Ga0310786_10007824_pt1 | contig 13846 bp, 19 predicted proteins | sample AusTroGonzalo_MG_FD_203881 | JGI IMG/M metagenome (GOLD analysis project Ga0310786, IMG submission 203881) | Bovine rumen microbial communities from tropical cattle in Woodstock, Queensland, Australia - Gonzalo_03 (v2) (version 2) | ecosystem: Host-associated > Mammals > Digestive system >... | reverse complement strand
TGGGGATATCCTCGGGCGCGTCCCTGGGAGCGACATTCGCCGTCCTCATGGGCGCGACGGTGCTCGCCGGCACCATGTTCCAATCCTTCGGTGTGGAGGCCTTCGCCTTCATCGGCGCCATCGGATGTTCCGCCTTCGTGTTCATACTGTCCTCCATCGGAGGGAAGATGACCACGACGAAGCTGATCCTCTCGGGAGTCATCATATCGTCCCTGTGCGGCTCGATATCGAACATCATAGTCTATCTCGAGCCGGACGCGGAGGGCATGAGGTCCCTCACGTTCTGGCTGATGGGCTCGCTGTCCACTGTGGACTTCGAGGCCGTCAAGCTCACCATCATACCCGTCCTCGTCGGACTGGTGATCTTCAGCACCCAGATGCGCAACCTGAACGCGATGATGCTCGGCGATTCCACAGCCACCACGCTGGGGATCGACCTCTCCAAGCTCAGGATGTTCTACATCATCATCACCTCTGTCATCATCGCGTTCATCGTGTGCAAGTGCGGGATCATCGGATTCGTGGGATTGATCATACCGCACATAGCGCGCGGACTGGTGGGCACTAACCATTGGAAGCTGTTCCCGATTGCGGTCCTGCTCGGTGCGATATTCATCATGCTAGCAGACATAGCGGCGCGCACGCTGTCGTCCACGGAGATCCCCATAGGTATCATCACCTCGCTATGCGGAGCCCCCGTGTTCGCCTACATCATGCTGAAGAAATCCTATGGGTTCGGAGGAGGTAGCAGCCGATGGACATAGAGACGAAGGACCTCACCATATCCGTGTCGAAGCCCCCGAAGCGCATCGTCGATTGCGCGAACATCCGCGTCGACGAGGGCGAGTTCGTGGGGCTGCTCGGACCCAACGGCTCCGGCAAGTCGACCATCCTGAAGACCATATACCGCACGATGAAGCGCGAGAGCGGGGAGATCTACCTCGACGGCAAGATCCTCGACGAGCTCAGCCTCAGGGACACCGCGAACATGATGTCCGTGGTCACTCAGCACAACTACTACAACTTCGAGTTCAAGGTGGAGGAGGTAGTGCTGATGGGGAGGACCCCGCACAAGAAGATGATGGAGCTCGACAACGACGAGGACCATCAGATCGTCGAGGACGCCCTGAAGAAGGTGAACATGTGGGAGATGAGGGACAGGGGGTTCTCGTCCCTGTCTGGAGGGGAGCAGCAGAGGATCATCCTCGCGCGCGCCCTCGCCCAGCAGACTCCCTGCATGATCCTCGACGAGCCGACGAACCACCTGGACATCAAGTACCAGCTGGAGGTGCTCGACATCGTGAAGGGGCTCCACTGCACCACCCTGTGCGCCCTGCACGACCTCAATCTCGCGGCCATGTACTGCGACAGGATCTACATCATCTGCAACGGGAAGATCGTCAGGGAGGGCACTCCCGAGGAGGTCATCACCGAGGAGATGATCGCGGAGATCTACGGCACCAAGGCGACGGTGGAGCGCCATCCGAAGACCGGGCTGATCAACATCGTGTACCATCCCGGCGTGAACAGAAACCGATTATCTAATCCGGCGGGGAGACCCGCCGGACCCTTTTTTGAAAATTGGAAAGACGGGGCCGGAGCCCCGTGGTTTATCCTCAGAAGTCCTTGGGCTTCGAGGATGCGTAGAAGGCGCAGACGGCCTTGTACAGCATGTACACGTCGGCCTTGGAGACGACCTCCACGGGCGCGTGCATGGACAGCACCGGCACGCCGATGTCGACGGTGTCGATGCTGTGCACGGAGATCTCCGATGCGATGGTCCCGCCGCCGCCCTGGTCGATCTTCCCGAGCTCGCCGATCTGCCATGCGACCTTGGCGTCCCTGAAGATGCTGAGGATGTAGCTCATCATCTCGGCGGAGGCGTCGTTGGTGCTGTACTTGCCCCTGGCGCCGTCGTACTTGGCGATGCAGGGCCCGCAGCCGAGGTAGGATGCGTTGGTCCTCTCGTAGACCTCTCCGTAAGCGGGGTCGTATGCGGATCCCACGTCGCAGCTCAGGCATGCGGATCTCCTCAGGACGTCCCTGACCTCGCAGCCCTCGGCCTGGGCGAGGTCCTCCACGAAGTCCCTGAAGAAATAGGACCTCATGCCGGTGACCCCGTCGGAGCCGGTCTCCTCCTTGTCGGCGAAGATGGTCATGGTGGTGAACTCGGGCTTCTTGGTGGCGAGCTCGGCGGCGAACTCGGCGTAGGCGCAGGAGCTGTCGTCCTGCCCGTACGCGGCGATCATGGACCTGTCGAATCCCATGTCCCTGGGCTTGAACGCAGGCACGGCGCAGAGCTCGGCGGTCTCGAAGTCGTCCTCGGTGATGCCGTAGCTGTCGTTGAGGATCTTCATGATTGCCAGCTTCACCCTGTTCTTGGCGTCCTCGTCGTCGAAGGGCCAGGAGCCGATCAGGATGTTCAGCTGCTCCCCCTCGACCACCTCGGAGGCGGTCTTCCTCATCTGGTTCTGGGCCAGGTGGGGCAGCAGGTCGGTGATGCAGAAGGAGGGCTCGTCCTCGTTCTCGCCGATCCTGATGGTGACGGAGGTCCCGTCCTTCTTGTAGACGATCCCCCTCAGCGAGAGCGGGATGGTGGTCCACTGGTACTTCTTGATCCCGCCGTAGTAGTGGGTCTTGAAGAATGCCATCCCCGTGTCCTCGAACAGCGGGTGGGGCTTGAAGTCCAGCCTGGGGCTGTCGATGTGCGCGACGGTCACGCGGATACCGTCGGAGACGGGGCGCTTGCCCTTGGTGCACATCATGATGGTCTTGTTCCTGTTGACCCTGTAGAACTTGTCGCCGGGCTTGTACTGGGTGCCGGGGACGTACTCCTTGTACTTGTTCTTCTTGAGGATGGGGAGGACGTACTGGATGACCTCGCGCTCGGTCTTGTTGCCGAGGAAGGCCTTGTAGCCCTCGCAGAACTCGATGGATTCGGAGAGCAGGCCGTTGTCGGACTCCCCGAGGGACTCCCTCTTGGTGAGGATCTCCTCGGCGAGCTTCTGCCCTTTGGACTTCTTCGCTGCCATGGGGGGTCAGTTGCCTTGGGTGTACTTGAAACTGTCCCTATAATGGTCGGAATCTGCGCATCCGACCCGTCCATCGGGGCTCGGAGCCTGCGGGCCTCCATCATCCGCTCGACATCGCGGATGATGTCCGCCAGCGGTATGGCGGCGATGCGGTCGTCGTCGACGAACTCGTAGCTCTCCGGGGGCTCCTGCATGACGTAGCAGCCGGCCTCCTCCTCGCCCAGGTCCGTCTCGACCCTGAGGGTGAACATGCGGTAGGTGGGCACGTCCTCCCAGGCGTCCATGCGGAGGACGTCCTCTGGCTCGGCCTCGAAGACCACGCCCCTGACCTCGCCCCCGTCGAACGGCACCAGCGTGAAGTAGTCCCATCCGCAGGCCTTGCGGTAACCGCGCAGAATGGCGGGACGGGTCCCGACCGGGTGGCCGAGGACCCTGTCCCTTATCAACGGCTCGCACAGCGTGCCGTAAGAGAAAATGAGCATCTCAGATCGCACCGCATCCCTTGGCGGCCTCGATGCACTCGGTGCATCCGTCGGCCTTGATCCTGGGGAGTCCCTTCTCCAGGAGGTGGAGGACGTTGTCGAGGCACTTGGCCATGGTCTTGATGACCATGTCGATGTCGACGGCCTCGTCCTTCCAGACGTCGTAGTCGGTGACGGTGGCGAGGGAGCAGTAGCACATGCCGAGCTCCCTGGCAAGCTGGCACTCGGGGACCACGGTCATGCCGATGATGTCCGCGAAGTTCCTGTACATGGCGCTCTCGGCCCTGGTGGAGAACCTGGGGCCCTCGATGCACATGTACCTGCCGCCGAGGTGGTAGGACAGCCCCATCTCCTTGGCGCAGTCCGCGAACACCCCGTTGAGGTAGTTGCAGAAGGGGTCCGGGATCGAGATGTGGACGATCCTGTCGTCGAAGTAGGTATACTCGCGCTTCTTGGTGAAGTCGATGAACTGGTCCGCGATGACCAGGTCGCCGGGGGCGAACTCCTCCTGGAGGGACCCGACGGCGCAGGCGGATATCACATACTTGCATCCGAGCTCCTTGAGCGCCCACATGTTGGCCCTGTAGGGGACGCCGGACGGCGGGTGGGGGACGGTGGTGCCGTGGCGGTGCAGGAACGCTACCTCCACGCCCGCGATCTTCCCGATCAGGATCTTGTCGGACGGCTTGCCGTACGGGGTGTCGGGGAAGACTTCCTTGATGAGTTCGAACGTGTCCGGGTTGTAGATACCGGTTCCTCCGATGATTGCTATCTGCGGCATGCTATCACTTCATGCGACCCTGCGGGCCGCCTCGTAAGGCGTTTTGTGGAGGGCCTGCTCGGCCTCCTCCCTGGTCATGCCCGCCCCGAGCGCCACTGTGAGCGCTGCAGCCTCGTCCATGAGGTTCTCGGGGGCGTGCGTATCAGAATCGATGATCATCTTGGCGCCGACAGCCCTCGCCACGTTGACGACGTGGCCGTTGGTGATGTTGTGCCCGGCGCGGCCAGTGACCTCCAGGATCACGTCGTTGTCCTTCGCAGCCTGGGCCTCCTCCGCGGTGATGAACCCGGGGTGCGCCAGCACGTCTATCTCGGGGTCCTCCGCGGATGCGCGGTTGGTCCCGGGCGCCACGGGCTCGGTGACGGTCTCGCCGTGGACGACGATCCACTGCGCGCCGTGCTTCCTCGCCTGCATCGCGACCTTGTTGATCTTGCCCGGGGGCACGTGTGTGATCTCCACGCCGGGGATCACCTTGATGTAGTCCTCGCAGAGCTCGACGGCCCTTGCGACGCTCGAGGCCACGTGGGCGACGTTGGTCATGTCCACGTGGTCGGTGATGGCGATCATGTCGTGCCCCAGGACCATCGCCCTGCGCACGAGCTCCGCCGGGATCAGCTCGCCGTCGCTGAAGACGGTGTGGGTGTGCATGTCGGCCCTCATTGCGCCCTCTCCCACAGCTTCCTGTAGACCTCCTCCATCGGGAGGCCCGTCTTCTCGATTGCCACCATGGTGTGGTAGATCAGGTCCGCCAGCTCCCATGCCATCTCGTCCACGTCCTTGTCCTTGACGGCCAGGGCGAACTCCCCGGCCTCCTCGATTACCTTCTTGCACATGCGGGTCTCGTCGTCGAACAGCTTGCACGTATAGCTCTCCTCGGAGGGGTTCTCGTGCCTGTCCTCGATCACGCGCCTGAGCTCGGGAAGGATGGCCATGGTCTCCTCCAGCTCCCCGTACACGACCTCGTTGAAGCAAGAGGGCGTGCCGGTGTGGCAGGCGACCCCGGTCTGCTCCACGCGCACCAGCAGTGTGTCCGCGTCGCAGTCGGTCTGTATGGACTTTATCTTCTGGACGTGGCCGGACTCCTCGCCCTTCTTCCACATCTTCTGCCTGGACCTGGACCAGAAGTGCGTGTATCCGGTCTCCTTCATGAGGTCCACGGCCTCGGCGTTAGCCCAGGCCACCATGAGGACCTCGTTCGTGAGCCAATCCTGTACCACTACGGGGATCAGCCCCTTGTCATCGTATTTCAGCTCTGTCATCTGACGTTCACTCCCATGTCCCTCAGGTACTCCTTGACCTGGCCCACGGTGTACTCGTTGTAATGGAAAATCGATGCCGCAAGTGCGGCGGAGGCGCCCGTCTGCGCGAACACCTCGTAGATGTGCTCCTTGGAGCCGCATCCGCCGGAGGCGATCACGGGGATGTCCACTGCATCCGCGACGGCGGCGGTCAGCAGGATGTCGTATCCGGTCTTGACGCCGTCGGCGTCCATGGATGTCAGCAGGATCTCCCCGGCGCCCAGATCCTGGGCCCTCTGCGCCCACTCCACCGCGTCGATGCCGGTGGGCTTGGTGCCGCCGTGGGTGAAGACCTCCCAGTGGTCGCCCACGCGCTTGCCGTCGATGGCGACGACCACGCACTGGCTCCCGAAGTCGGATGCGCACTCGGAGATGATGTCCGGATTGGAAACCGCGGCGGAGTTCACCGACACCTTGTCGGCCCCCGCGTTCAGGGCGTTCCTCATGTCCTCGGCGGTCCTGATGCCGCCTCCGACCGTCAGGGGCACGAACAGGCTGCTGGCGGTCTCGGAGACGATCTTGAGCATGGTGTCCCTGGCCTCCAGGGATGCCGTGATGTCCAGGAACGTTATCTCGTCGGCGCCCTGCCTCTCGTACTCCGCGGCGAGCTCCGGGGGGTATCCGACGTCGCGGAGGCCCTTGAAGTTGATTCCCTTGACGACCTTTCCGTCCTTCACGTCCAGACAGGGGATTATCCTCTTGGCCAGCATCTCGGACCCTCACTTCGGGGCGGTCCTTGGTGCTCAGCTCCCTGTCCGCGACCTTCAGGGCCTCCTTGAGGGCCCTGCCGAGGGCCTTGAACGACGCCTCCACGATGTGGTGGTCGTCGAACCCGCGGATGACCAGGATGTGCAGGGTGATGCCGGCGGTCATGGCGAAGCTCCTCATGAAGTGCAGGTAGAGGGGGTCGGGGCAGTCGATCTCGGCATAGGGGCGGTCCACGAGATCCAGCGAGACCTGGACCATGGCATCGTCCATGACGACCGTGGAGGTGGCCATCCTCTCGATGGGCCTGCCGTCCATGGCCTGGACCATGGCCTTGCCGATGGTGATGGCCGCATCCTCGATGAGGTGGTGGTCGTTGTCCCCAGTCGCCTTCATGGCGATGTCGAACGAGGCGTACCTCGCCAGAGTCTCTACCATGTGCTTAAGGAACTGGATGTCGCACTCGACGTCGAACTTGCCCGTGCCGTCGATGCTCAGCTCCACGGAGATATCGGTCTCGCGCGTCTTGCGCTCCACCTTTGCGGACCTGCCTGTCATAGCACCCGCACGCGCGTACGTGCTTATTACCATTTCGCGGTGTCAATGGTTGGTCCTCAGGATATATGCCATCTGGTTCAAGTCGCCTAAATCGTTTTTCTTGAGCTTTCTGAACCCATAGCCAGAATAGTACCCAACCAGCCTATCATCACAGTCCACGCGGACAAGCCTGCAGCCGACGATATGGTTGGCAGTCCTTATCAGGCCCATAGCATCGGCCATGAGCATGCCCCCAAACCCTTTCGGCGAGGTCTTTGATCTGCTCAATTGTCCAATCAGATATGACTGCGCAACTTTGGTTTCTGGGTCTATATTCATCATCTTGCTGAAATCCTTGCTACCGCCATCGGATTCTTGAAGCTTGATGCATCTGAGGCCTACGCTGAAATAACCTAGAATGTGCCTTCCATCATCTACTGCCAGGTATGTCCGGCAGATGTTCTTCTTCTCCATCATGATGGCTTTATCGATTAGAAACGACTCCTGATCCGATTCAATACAACCCTCATATCCGCGAAGATAATCTAGCGTCTTTACCTCGCCATTCCTGAGGAGATAATCGTCCAGAGGGACTATCTGGTATGTCATCGTATCTCAACGGCAAGTCGACGTCAACATCCGACTGAAGAGGACCGCTCATCCCAGCGAGAAACATCGTTAAAGATGATTTCAATCCAATCTTGTGAGCCTTTCGAGTTCCTCTGGATCCGTCACGGGCTTATGGGCCTTGGAGAGATCCATCCCAGGTGCGCCTGAATCCGCCTCCTCGAAAGCATCCCAGAGACTTTGGATCTCCTCCTCGGTCTCGAGTATCAGGTCCTTGTAAAAACTCTCCGTTGCCATGATATCTTCCATTTCTCATTAGGATCGAACCGCATATAAATTATAGTTCTCAGGCCACAAATGATTGTGGATGGGATTGGATAATGGCAATTCTTGCAATCGGGGCCTCTGTGCAAAGAAGTCATCGGCGGTCGCCGAATATGCATCTGATCTCCCCTGCGGGCGCTTGGGGCCCCATGATGCTGGCGACGATGCCTCTGGAACGGCAGAAGCCGCAGAGACTACAAAAAGCCTGGTCGACAGGGACCCCGCCGGCTATCATCGCCGCGACCTCGCGGTAGGCCTCCCTGCACCCCTGGGACATGTCTTCCGGTACGTCGAACCCTGTGAACCCGCGCACGCCGCGGATGTACTGGGAGACGGCTGACGGGGTCACCCCGAACAGGCGTGCCACCGTCCTCTGGGTCATTCCGTAATCGTAGATGAGGATCTTGGAGACCTCGGTCCTCGCGGTGGGGAGTATGCGGTTGACGAAAACCTCGCAGGGCAGCTCCATCGGGGAGGGCGAACGCGTCCCCCCATATAACCATATTCTTGGTTACGCCTTCCAGGGGGTCGCCCATTCCCAGGGCCTGATGACATCGGTGTAGAGGGCCAGCCCGACAACGGCGCCCTCCGCCCCGGCGTCGGCCAGGATCCTGGCGTCGGCCTCGGACGTCACGCCCCCGCTGGAGATGACCCTGCACGGGCAGCCCTTGATGAAGCTGCGGGCCTGGGCCTCGTCGATGCCCTTCCTCTGGCCCTCGACGTCCACGTTGGTGTTCAGGACGGCCGCGAGCGGCATGTCCCCGATCCTGGCGAACATGTCCTCGACGGTGATCTCGGCGGATTCCTGCCATCCCTTGACGGCGATCCTGCCGGCCTTGGTGTCCATGGACAGGACGATCCTCCCGGGGTGGCGGTCGGCCATCTCCTCGAGCCAGTCGGGCTCCTTGACGGCCCTGGTCCCCAGGACTATCCTGTCGGCCCCGGCGGCCACCAGGTCGTCGATGACGGCGGCATCCCTGATGCCCCCGCCGATCTCCGCTGGCACATCGAATTCCCTGATGATCCTCTTGAAGACCGCGCGGTTGTCCTCCTTGCCGAAGGCCCCGTCGAGGTCGACCAGGTGCAGGTACTCCGCGCCCTTGTCGATCCACATGCCCGCGACGGATACCGGGTCGGGCATGACGATCTGCTGGCTCCCCGGAACTCCTCCGACGAGCTGGACCACCTTGTGGTCCATGACGTCGACCGCGGGGATGATCCTCACAGGCACCCCTCTGCGAACCTGATGAAGTTCTCCAGGAACTTCCTGCCGGAGACGCTGCTCTTCTCGGGGTGGAACTGCGTCCCGTAGGTGTTGCAGCGCCTGAAGAACGTGGGGAAGTCCTTGCCCTCGTACTCGGTGGTGCCCCTTACGATGGCCTCGTCGGAGGCGTCCCCGTAGTAGGAGTGGACGAAGTAGAAGCTGCGGTCTGATATCCCTTCCATGAGGGGGTCGTCGGACTCGACGGTGTTCCATCCCATGTGGGGGGTGACCCTGCATGGCAGCTTCCTGACCCTTCCAGGGTACATGCCGATGCCTGGCTCCTGGCCCTCGTCGGACCCGCCGAACATCAGCTGCGCGCCGATGCAGATGCCCAGGGTCGGCGTCCCGGACTCCATCTTGGCGACCAGGTCCTCCCTGACGGGCTTGAGGCGCTCCATGCACTTGTCGAAGGCGCCGACGCCGGGGAGCACGATGCACTCAGCATCCAGGAGCTCCCTCATGTCCGTGACGACCTTCACCTCCACGCCGCACATCTCGAGGGACCTGCGGATGGAGTAGAGGTTCCCGACGCCGTAGTCGGCGACGACCGCTTTCAGCGGCATGACTCGATCACCTCCGCGGCCTTCTCGAGCAGGATCGCGTTGAGCTCCGCGGTGCCGACGGTGGTCCTGACGCAGTTCTCCGTCCTGCGCTTGGCGCCGAAGTCCCTGATGAGGACCCCGCGGGCCTTGAGGCCGTCCACGAGGACCTTGTGGTCTATGGGCGACCTCGCCATTATGAAGTTGGAATCGGAGGGGAAGGTCTCGAAGCCGAGCTTCCTAAGCCCGGCATCCAGCAGGGGCCTCTGCTCCCTGACCATGGCGACGCTCCTCCTGATGAAGTCCTGGTCCTTCAGGGCGGCTATCGCCGCGCCCTCGCTGACCATGTTGAGCGAGTAGGGGATCTTGATGCGGAGCATCATATCCATCAGCCTCTTGTTGGCAGCGGCGTATCCGACGCGCATCGCGGCCATGGCGTAGGCCTTGGAGAAGGTCCTCATGACGACGAGGTTGTCGAACTCCTCGACCCTGCCCATCATGGAGCCCTCAGCGTACTCGCCGTAGGCCTCGTCCACGATGACGACGCCGTTGAACCTCGACAGGATGTCCTCGACGTCCTTCCTCCTGAAACAGTTCCCGGTGGGGTTGTTGGGCGAGGGCATGATGACGACCTTGGCGCCGCTGCGGACGATGTCGTCCACGTCGAGCTGGAAGTCCTCGGTGAGGTCGGACTCCACCGTGCATCCGCCGTTGAGCCTCACGAAGTAGTCGTAGAGGGTGTAGGATGGCACGGGCACGACGCACCTGTCGCCCCAGTTGGTGAACGTCTTGAAGGCCACGTCCAGCATCTCGTCGGAGCCGTTGCCCGCGAGCAGGTTATCCCTCTCCAGCCCGTAAAGCTCCGCCAGGGCGGACCTGAGGCCGTTGGAGTACGTGTTGGGGTAGCCGTTGAGGTCCCACCTTCCTTCGGCCAGGTACTTGGTGGCCGCGGGGTTGGAGCCCAGGACGTTGGTGTTCGTGTCGAGCCTGATCTCGCCGTGCAGCTCCGGGTTGTAGTAGACCTGGAAGTCCCTGGTGGTCTCGCGCATCGGGTTCTCGGGGAGGGTCATTCCACCAGCCTCTCGATGGCCGTGGTCAGTATGCCCTTGGCCCCGATCTTCTTGAGCTCCGATATGGCGCGGAAGACCTTGTCCGAGTCGATGACGGCGTGGACGGCGACGTACTGGTCGTTGCCTGCGATGTCGAGGACGGTGGGCCCTCCGATGCCGGGGAGGATCCTCTCGGCGTCCGAGAGCCTGTCCTTGGGCACGTCGGCCATGATGTACTTCCTCTGCTCGGCCATGAGGACGCTGGCGATGGAGCTGGCGATCTCGTCGATCTCCTCCCCCTTCTGCGCCATGGCGGCCTCGGAGGTGATGAACGCGGCCTGCGACTCGATGATGGTGCCGACCTCCCTGAGCCTGTTGGTCCTCAGGGTGGAGCCGGTGGACACGAGGTCCACGATGTAATCCGACATGCCGAGGTACGGCATGATCTCCGCTGCGCCGGTGACGACGAGGATCTCTACGTTCTTCCCATGGGACTCGAAGTACCTCCTGGAGAGGTTGGGGAAGGACGTGGCGATCTTGCTGCCGTCCGGGATCTGGGAGACGTCTGTGATGCCGGAGGCCTCCGGCACGGCGACCGCCAGGTGGCAGTACCCGAATTTGAGGCCCATGGAGACGACGAGCTCGTGGCCCGACTCGGCCAGCTCGTCCAATCCGGTTATTCCTGCATCGATGGCACCCGCGGCGATGAAGCTGGGGATGTCCTGGGCGCGCACGAAGACGACCTCGATGTCCTGGTTGCGGATCTTCACGTAGAGCCTGCGCCCTATGTCCTCTCCCAGGTCGAGGCCGGCCTTCCTGAGGATCTCGATGGTCCTCTCGTTCAGCCTGCCCTTGTTCGGTACACCAATCTTTACGGTCATATTAAGTCCCGTGCGACCATATTTATAAGGTCGTAATAAAGGCAACGCATGGGAGAGGCCGTCATTCCTCTTCGGACGGCTCCTTTTGGGCCTCTTCCGGCGCCTCTTGGGAGACCAGGTTCATGCCTATGATGCCCGCGATGACCACGGCCAGGCATATCCAGCCGAATATTCCCAAGGTCTCGCCGAACAGGATCAGGCCGGCTATGGTGGCCAGGATGGCCCCCACGCCCACCCAGACGGCGTAGCAGGTCCCCATGGGGAGCCCCGCCTTCAGACCCTTGTTGAGGAACCAGACGCTAAGCAGGATGAACACGACGGTCCAGAAGTCCCAGAACAGGTCGCGGAACGCCTCCGACATCTTCATGGTGAGCGCCCATGCGGTCTCGAACGCCCCTCCGCTGATGACCCAGTACCACGGCTTCATATCCCCAGCTCCGTGCACATCTCGAGGCCGGCCACACCTGCCACGATGACGAAAACGAACAGTATCTTCATCCTGTCGAGCTTCTCCTTGAACAGGATGACGCCGGAGACCAGAGTGAAAACCGCGCCCAGGCCGGTCCAGAGGGAGTATGCCACGCCGACGTTCATGCCCTGGTCCATGGCGAACGCCAGGCACGCGGGGCTGAGGAATATGAACGCGATGGCGAATATCCCCCAGAGGATGCTCTTGGTCTCGTTCCACTTCTTAAGGCCTATGACCCAGAGCGGCTCGAGGAACCCCCCGAATATAACCCAGAGCAAGGCCGTGTCCATGCCTGCGGAACCTGCCAATCCGTTGATATATGTTGCCATCAGAGGCCGCTTATCGCGGCCTTGATGGACCTGGCGTACTCGCCCACCGGCCCGGCGGCGGACCTGCCGTGCTGGGCAAGCAGCTTGACTATGGCGGACCCGATGATGATGCCGTCCGCGTGCGCGGCCATGGCCCTGGCCTGCTCCGGCGTGGAGATGCCGAAGCCGATGGCGCAGGGGACGTCCGTGGACTGGCGGATCAGCGATGTCATCGCGCCCACATCCGTGGTGATGCTGCTCCTGACGCCCGTGACGCCCAGCGAGGACACCACGTAGACGAAACCGCGGGCCTCCGATGCGATCATGGAGATCCTGGATTCTGAGGTCGGGGCGACCATGGAGACGAGTGACAGACCGCGAGCGGCGCACTGGGGCTCGAAGTCGGCCTTCTCCTCGTACGGGACGTCCGGCAGGATGATGCCCTGTATGCCGACATCCACGCACCTGTCCAGGAAGCGCTCGGTGCCGTAGGAGAACACAACGTTGGCGTAGGTCATGAACACCATCGGGATGGTCACGTCGCGGCGGACCTCCGCCACCATGTCGAACACCTTGTCGGTGGTTGTCCCGGCTGCCAGAGCGCGCTCGTTCGCCGCCTGGATAACCGGTCCCTCGGCGGTCGGGTCGGAGAAGGGTATCCCCAGCTCTATGAGGTCCGCGCCGTTGGCTGCCAGCGAGCGGATGACCTCCGCAGTGGTCCCCAGGTCGGGGTCCCCGCATGTGACGAACGCTACGAAGGCCTTGCCGTGGTCGAACGCCTGCGCAATCTCGCTCATGGAGCTCGGCCCCCCTGTACCTGGCCATGGCGGCCACGTCCTTGTCCCCGCGTCCCGACAGCGTCACGACGATGATCTTGTCCTTCGGCATGGTCGGCGCCACCTTCATGACGTACGCCAGCGCATGGGACGATTCTATGGCCGGGATGATGCCCTCGGTCCTCGACAGGTACTCGAAGGCCTGGACGGCCTCCTCGTCTGTGATCGCCACATACTTGGCCCTGCCGATGTCGTGGAGCCACGCATGCTCAGGTCCCACCCCGGGATAGTCGAGCCCCGCCGAGATGGAGTACACGGGCGCTATCTGCCCGTACTCGTCCTGGCAGAAATAGGACTTCATGCCGTGGAATATGCCGAGGCGACCGGTGTTGATGGTCGCCGCGGTCTCGAACGTGTCTATGCCCTTGCCGGCGGCCTCGCAGCCCACCAGCTCAACCTGCTCGTCCTTGATGAAGTCGTAGAACGTCCCGATGGCGTTGCTGCCTCCGCCGACGCAGGCGACGAGCATGTCCGGGACCCTGCCCTCCTTCTCGACGGACTGCTCCCTGATCTCCTTGCCTATCACGGACTGGAAGTCCCTGACGATCGTCGGGAACGGGTGCGGGCCCATGACGGATCCCAGGCAGTAGTGGGTGTCGTCTATGCGCGAGGTCCACTCGCGCATGCACTGCGACACCGCGTCCTTGAGGGTGCCGGTCCCGGTCTCGACACCGCGGACCTCCGCCCCCATGAGCCTCATGCGGTAGACGTTGAGCGCCTGGCGCTCCATGTCCTCCACGCCCATGTACACGACGCACTCGAGCCCCATGAGGG
>Ga0310786_10007822_pt1 | contig 13848 bp, 13 predicted proteins | sample AusTroGonzalo_MG_FD_203881 | JGI IMG/M metagenome (GOLD analysis project Ga0310786, IMG submission 203881) | Bovine rumen microbial communities from tropical cattle in Woodstock, Queensland, Australia - Gonzalo_03 (v2) (version 2) | ecosystem: Host-associated > Mammals > Digestive system >... | reverse complement strand
CTGTTGCCATTTCCCAATGGTCTGCCTTGCAGGTCATAGTGCATCTTTGAAGGGCGATGATTGTTGCGCGTATCGATACCGGTTGCTTCTTCAGTAGCAATAGTATATCTCAAAACCTTTTCAGGACTATCACCATCGCCTTTTCCAAATATGGAACCCGGGTTTTCGGCTACCAATTTTTCGAATTCATTCTCATCCAGAAGTCCGATGGTTATATAACATCTGAAAGGTTCCATCAACTGATTTTTGCCAGCGTGGATGAAGTATTGCTCCTGCCCCCTATAATAACGGAAGTCGAAAGCTTCTTCATATGCTGACGTAGTGATTCCTACGAAACTGAAAGGCGTTCCGTTGGCAATGGCAGCCTTTGTCTCTTTCACGGTTTTGTTCTCTCCGCAGAAAAGTATCTGCGAACCGTAGGCTGCGTATTCGAATTTCACCATGTAGGGCACACAGGCTGTCAATCGTTCCGCATTCGTCAGGTTGAATAACAGCATCTTGTCCTCATATCCGCAATAATTCCACGCCTGAAGCCATCCTTTGGGCATAGGACCGTCTGCATCGGCAGGAATCACCAGATCAGCATCGAAGGGTAGTACGACTGTCTCATAGCATGGTTGATAGAAATAGGCTTCGTCCTCCCCGTCGTCTCTCCGTGGTGTGAATCGTAGCATGGCGTCGGTAGCCGTGAAGGCCATAGGACAGTAGAAACAGGCCTCGTCGGTAAGTAGTAGGCCGTCGCAGACACCATCACATACCACATTTGCACCAGGCAAACCCTCTACAGACGTTGCACCATTAGTATAGTATAGGCAGTTGGGATTGGCCGAAGTGCAGTCTAATGTTATGGCTTCGACATCGTGCAGGTCGATGGCGGCCACCGTATCAGGTATTTTCAGCAGCCTGTCTTCTGCGGTCAGTTCCATTTGCTGGCCATTGGTCTTCCAACAGGTAAACGCTGTGGTTTGCCCCTGTGACAGGAGAGGCAGACAAGCCATCATCACTGCTATGAGAGTATGCTTCATTTCCATCATCTTTATGGTTTTACTATTATGATAGGCGAAAGCCCAAAAGACTGCTTCGCATTAAGTTTTTTTATAGTTTTTCTTTCCGTTTCCGAGGGTTGGGGGATAAGCCGGCCCTGCAAGTCATAGAATCGGCAATTGGCAAAGTCACGCTTTTCAATTCGTATTCCGTCAATGCTGTTTCTTGGCGTTTGCACAAGTGACCACTGCTCGCCTAAGCTCGCTGGCGTGGAGCTGTATTGTGGTGTCTCTTCCCGTCGGTCGTGTTGATAGGCATAGCTGAAGGCCTCGGCCATGGATATCTGACCGTCGCCATCAGTATCCGCATCAATCGCATGACCTTCCGGATCGTGACCGGCCACCGCGCACGTCCACTGGTACACAAACTCATCGTATGGCTTGTCGCGACATGCCCATGAATCCTCGTGGCCTGCGCAGCTGGTGGCAATGATACGGTTCTCACGTTGCAGGTCATCCATAAAACCGCCTGAGTGACACATGCCCAGACACAAACTCATCGAGGCAACGTGAAAGGCATCGAGGAGTTGGGCCAGATGAGTATCATAGAGCCGTCCGCCACCCCACATAAAGGCATACGACTCCCTCAGACCATCTTCACTATCGCCGTGGTCGATCATAAAGAGAAACAGACGGTCGTTGGTGGTAAGTTTCGAAGCCAGTTCCGTCAGCGTGGCATCCACCTGTTCCAGAGTGGCAGGCAACCAGACATCGCGCTCGCCATCGCCATCAAGGTCTGCGGGCGATGTGGCAAAGCCACTACCATCGGCCAGGAGCATGTCACGCCCTGCTTCACCGCCGTCGCTGATAAGCAGCGTGATGTCTTGTTTCGAGAAATGGTAGTCCTCGCGTAGGGTGCGGTAGAGAAAGGCGCAGTCGTTCCAATAGCGCTCGTGGTTCATCAGCTTACTCTTACCACCGCTGATGATGACGGCATGAACATGCCCCGTGGCCTCCTGTGCGCTGATGGCGCAACAGAAGACCACGATCATACAAGCTGCGATTATAATTCTATTCAATACTATCTGTCTTCACTTAATCACGACCTTTCTGCCACCGACAATGTATAGCCCCTTCTTTAATTGGCCATTGACCACTTTGCGGCCTTGCAGATCGTATATTGTTGGATGGTCTGTTGTGATGATTGGGTTCTCAATATGATCTGTGCCTCTGGTAGATTCGCCCATATACTGGCCGATGAAGAAGATGCAGCCCGATGACTGTTCGCTGATGATGTATAGGAACGGGCGCGTGGCATAGAACTGGCTATAATGGGGCATACCCGAAGTCTCCATCCCTATGATGGTGATAGCGGCTGCCTCTGTGCCTTCCTCGTTGACTATGATCCTCGCCACCTGTTTCATTAAGCCGATATAGGTCGGAATGTTACAGAATTCCGAGAAATCTGCATCATTATGGCTGAAGGCTGTATGCATGCCTAATGCCGACATGATGGGTATCAGGTCGAGGTTCGTGTCGATCTCAAAGCGCGGCAGTTTCAGATCCACATCCGGACTGCCATCCTTGAACCGCCAGTTCCTGCCGTCCATCTGATTGAGCACGTCATCGATGGTCTTGTCTTCACGAGGCAGAATGACAGTCATCAGATAGGCACCGTTGCCGTAGGGCAGCCTCACGGCCTGATACAGGTCGTTGTCGGTATACTGGAACTCATGATAGATGTGCATCATGGGCACGACATTGCCACCATTAAACGGTTCGTCTTTCGTATTGTCAGGATTAAACTTGTTCGCCCACGCCCCTTTGAAATAAAGGGCATTCAGCAGATAGCTCACGGCATCTTCGCGGAACTCATCCTTGGTGAGTATCTCCTTGATCATGCCTTGCGTGTGGTCGCTACCCCATTGGTTGATGACATCACGGGTCAAGCCGTCAGAGAAGTCGCGTGCCTCAGGCTGTGCGTCGTAATAGTCATTGGCTTTCTGCACGAACGGCTCCTTCAGTTCAAAACCCCAATAATTGTTTAAGAAGATAGTATTGGCAATCTCGGCTTTGGTCTCCTGGTCGAGTGTTGGTGCCTCGTTGAGCATCTTCCGGCAGAACTGGTTGATGCCATCAGCACCTGCCTCACCGAAACCTAATACGTCGTTGATCTCCTGCTGCGTCTTGCCCGCTGCGCCGTTGTTCAGCATACCCAAGGCATAGGTGATGCTCAATGGTGACAGGATGCTGCTCTTCTCATCGCGTGCCTCACGGAAAAGACGGAAGGCAAATTCGTTGTTACTCTCCACGAGTTGCTTTTCTTCGTCGGTAAGGCTGATGTCATGGCGTAAATTCTCGATGGGCTCGCCCATGTATTGGCCGATGAAGAAGATGCTGCCCGTGGAGCGTTCGCTGATGATGTAGAGGAATGGGCGGTCGGCAATAAACTCTGCGTAATATTGGGGCGAGGCTTTGTCTGCTACCCCAATGACAGTCGCAGCAGCTGCCTCCGTGCCTTTCTCATCGAGCTTCAGATGGGTTTTCTGGCGCATCAGGCTGATCCAGCACGGGTCGGAGTTTGCCTCATTGTCACCTGCGTAGCAGAAATCCATAAAGCCGTGACCATTGTATTTCAGGAAGGCATTCTTCATACCCAGCGAGGCCATGATTTCTTCCAGATCCTGGTTGGTGTCGGTCTCGATGCGAGGCATAGCCAATATCACATGATAGTTCTTGTATTCGGCAGCGTTCCAGTTCTTGCCGTTCATGGCTTCCAGCATATCGTCGAGCGTCCTTCCATACTGTGGCAGGAAGACGGTCATCTGGTAGGAGCCGTTGCCGTAGGGCAGGATGACGCTTTGGTAGAGGTCGGTCTCTGCATAACGGAAATCGCTATTCTGAATCATCATCTCAGCCGTACGCTGCTTGTTGTTGAAATACGCGTGTTGTGTGTAGTTCTTGTTGAACGGACTGGCCCACGCACCTTTGAAGCAGATGGCATTCAGCAGGAAACTCACAAGGTTCGGGTCTTGCATGTCCTCAGGCTTCAGCAGGTCGCGGATCATGCCATCAGTCTGGTCGGTGGCCCACTGGTTGATGATGCCCAACGAGGCCTCGTCGCTGAAACTGAGCACGAAGGGCGAAGCGTCGTAATAGTTCGCTGCGGCATCCTTGAAGGCCGACTTCAATGTGATGTCCTTACGGTCGCCGTTGAAGAAGATGGTGTTGGCAATGGCCACGCGTGTATCCTCGTCGAGCAGGGCACTCTCCGTGAGCATCTTACGGCAGAAGGCGTTCATCGTTGCCACATCGGCATAGTCGGTCTGTTGTCCACCCGACAGCACCTGACAGATCTCCTCGCGGGTGATGCCGTCAGCACCATTGTTGAGCATGCCAAGGGCATAGGTGATGCTCAGTGGCGAGATAACGTGGCTCTCTGTGTTGCGCGTCTTGCGGAACAGGTTAAAGGCAAAATCGCTGTTTTGCTCCACCAGCTTACGCTCTGCATCAGTCAATGTAATCGTCTTCTGCCCACCACCCTGGGCGAATGCCGTTGTTACCATAAGGATGGAAAAGACTATGAGTACAATTTTCTTCATAATGCCTCTCTGTTTTGTTATTATCTGCAAATATAATAATGTTTTTCTATAATAGATAAAAAAACGCCAAGATGACTGCATGAATCACGCGATTTTTAACTTTTTTTCTTGTTTTACGGTCTGCAAGGCCGATATAAAAATGCAGTCCGTAAGGATTGCAGCCCTTAAATAAAACCCCTCAATCGTTTTGTCGGTTTTGGGTTTTTTATTATCTTTGCACCAAAAATCAAAAGACAATGGCAAGTAATGCGGATTTTGTACAGTACATCGCCGACCAGTGTAGCGGTGCGGGAGAGATTGTGACCAAGAAAATGTTTGGTGACTACGGCATTTATTGTAACGGGAAAATCTTCGGGCTCATCTGCGACGATTGTTTCTATCTGAAACCGACGGAGGCTGGCCGGAAACTGTTGCGAGTGGTGGATATGCGTCCGCCTTACGAAGGAGCCAAGGATTACTTCTACATTGGCGATGTAGACGACAGCGACTATCTCTCAGAACTTGTCCGCGAGACGTGTAAGGAACTTCCTATGCCAAAGCCAAAGAAGAAGTAAATATTTAGTTGTTCTTGACGGCTTGGGGCGTCCAGTTCTTGAAGAATTGCAGCACTTTCTCCTGATTATAGCCCTCCCCTTCTTCCAGGAGACCCGAATCCTGAATATGAATCACCTTGCCGGCATCGTCAAGGACAACGAACACGGGATAGCCGAAACGACCGCAATTATTCAGTCGCTTCATCAATGCGGCTGCCTGCCGCTGCTTCTCCTCTCCACCTGATTTGCGGGGATTATAGTTCACGTGGATATACTCAAAGTTGTCGTTGATGAGCTTGCTGATGGTGGTGTCGTTTGTGATGAAATCGGCAAAGCGCAGGCACCAGGGACACCAGTTCCCGCCCACCTGACAGATAACGAACTTTCCGCCAACCCTGGCCTTGAAGACGGCCTGGTCGATCTGCTCGAGGGGGTTGATATCTTCGTTATAGACCTTTTTCAGCGCTGTCTGAGCCTGAACGGATAATGATATGAACAGGGCTATTAAGCCGAATAATACGCTTCTTTTCATCATAATCTTTATAACTTTCCTAAACTGAGTGCAAAGATAACAAAAATCTTCCGATTACAAAAGAAACATAAAAAAATATGTTCTTATGTACATATATCTGAAAAAAAATATATCTTTGCAGCCGGAATGAAGAAGTTCTGTCACATCTTACTGTCGATGCTACTTTCGGTGACGCTGTTGTTTATCGGAAGCGGTGTTACCATTACGCGCTGTGCTCATACAGGAACGCTCAAGGTAATGACCGTCTTCAATAGTGGCGGTATGGACGGTATGAGTTGTAATATGAACGCCGATTGTATGTCGGTGGAGCATGTGGAACTGTCGCCAACAAATATGGCGCAGACCGTAAACTATGACTTCCACGTCTTCCAACCCCTTTTGTCCATTCTGCCAAACCTTGTCGCAGAATGGCAGGTAACGACAGAGAACAAGGTCGATGTTCAGTTTGTTCCAGAGGTCTGGAAAAGTCCACCTCGCGACTATCTGAACATCATACAAGTGCTGTTGATTTGATTTTAATGTGATTCCGTGTTTCAGGGGATGGCTTTTTGCTGTGTCCTGACTTTTTATCGTATCATATTAATATCAAAGAATAACACCATGAGATTATTATTGACAAGCATCGTTACGATGCTAAGCCTGTCTGCTTTTGGACAGGATATCGACTCGTTGCAGGCCGACACGATGATGACGCAGAGCCTCGACAACGTGACGATCACCTCACGCCGTTCTGGTACCCGAAGGATGGGTGGCGCCGTGAACGGTGTGCTCATCAACCGCGAGGAACTATTTAAGGCTGCCTGCTGCAACTTAGGCGAGAGCTTCACTACGAACCCCTCTGTCGACGTGAACTATAGTGACGCTGCGACTGGTGCCAAGCAAATCAAGCTCTTGGGACTGAGCGGCACCTATGTACAGATGCTTACAGAAAACCTGCCCAACTTCCGTGGGGCTGCAGCTCCCTACTCGCTCGACTATGTGCCTGGTCCTTGGATGAACAGCATCCAGGTGTCGAAGGGCTCCTCATCTGTCCGCAACGGCTATGAGAGTATCACGGGCCAGATCGACATAGAGTATCTGAAGCCTGATAACGACGAGGGTGTGACGGTAAACCTATATGGTGGCACCTTAGGACGTCTGGAGGCCAATGCCGATGCCAATGTCCATCTCGATGACAAACTGAGTACGGAGGTGCTCGTTCATTATCAGGATGACTTCGGACACCACGACGTGAACAACGACGGATTCCTTGATCAGCCCAACGTGCGCCAGTGGAACCTTCAGAACCGTTGGAAGTGGAAGGGCGACCATTATCTGTTCCACGGCGGCTTTGGTATGGTGAAGGAGAAACGTGAGGGCGGACAGACGCATCACACAGCGCCCGATACGCATCGTCTGTATGAAATCGGCGTCGAGACCGAGCGTTATGAGGGTTATATGAAGCACGCCTTCATCCTCGACCCAGAGCATGGCACGAACATCGCTGTCATGGGCAATGCCTCGATGCATCTGTTGGATGCCAATTATGGCAACAAACACTACAGCGTGAACCAGAAGAATGCCTATGCCCAACTGTTGTTTGAGACCAACTTTACTGAACAGCATAACCTCTCAACGGGTCTCTCGCTGAACTACGACTATCTGACAAAGGAGGACAAAGAGACAACACCTGGTGCCTATGTCCAGTACACCTACAACCTGAACGACAAGGTGGTGGCAATGGCAGGTATTAGAGCAGACCATAGTAGCCGTTACGGCACATTCGTCACACCCCGTTTCCATCTGAAACTCACACCCAGCGAGATTGTCAGTCTGCGTCTCTCAGCAGGCAAAGGCTATCGTACCGTGCATGCATTGGCAGAGAACAATAATCTGCTGGCCAGCGGACGCCAATTAGTGATTGATGATCTGGAGCAGGAGCGCGCCTGGAACTACGGCATCAGCAGTTCGTTCTATATCCCCCTGTTCGGAAAAACGCTGAAGCTGAATGCCGAGTATTATCACACGAATTTCAGTCAGCAGGCCGTCATCGACTACGACAGCAATCCCTCGCTGATACGTATCACCAACCTCAACGGTAAGTCGTATTCGAACACTGTTCAGATAGATGCCACTTATCCCGTCGTACAAGGACTGGAGCTGACAGCCGCCTGGCGTTGGAACGATGTGAAATGTACCTATGGCGGCGAACTGATGGAGAAGCCGCTGACGAGCCGATACAAAGGTCTCGTCACCGCCAGCTATAAGACACCCCTCGGCCTCTGGCAGGTGGATGCCACGCTGCAACTCAACGGTGGCGGACGAATGCCTACTCCTGTTAATGGTCTTTGGGACGAGCGCTTCCAAGCCTATGAGCAGGTGTCAGCGCAGATCACCCGCTGGTTCCGCCATTTCTCCGTCTATATCGGCGGAGAGAACCTGACAGCCTTCCGCCAGAAGAAGACCATCATCAATGCCGAAGATCCATGGAGCGCCACCTTCGATCCCACGATGGTGTGGGGACCCGTTCACGGTGCCATGTTCTATGCCGGCATCCGCGTGAATTTCGGAAGACTGTGATAGTGAATCGTTAAAAGTGAATAGTGAACAATTTAAAATATAGGAATTATGAAAAAAGTATTAGTATTAAGCGCCATGATGCTGACCGCTGTGGTTAGTATGGCAAAGGACATTAAGACCGTCGTTGTTACCACTCAGCCAGTGATGCACTGCGAGAGCTGCGAGAAAAAAATCAAGGGTAACCTCCGATTCGAGAAGGGTGTCAAACAGATTGAGTGCAATATCGACGAGCAGCGTGTCACCATCACCTACGATGCTGACAAGACCAACTCCAATGCCATCATCCAGAGTTTCGGCAAGTTCGGCTATAAAGCCACTGAAATCAAGGCGGAGAAGCCTGCAGAAAAGAACAAGAAGTAATTAGAACTTCACGATAATCTGTCGCAAAGATTGGCTTTTTATTTCATTTTTCTGTAATTATGCAATGTTTTTTTAAAAATATTGTATCTTTGCACTCAAATGAAATACGAAACACTCTGGCGCAGACTGGCAAGCATCTATGATACGGACGAGGCGAAGGCCATCGTCCGTTGGATGCTTGACGTCAGGTTCGGCCTCTCGCTGACGGATATTGTCTGTGGGAAAACGGATGAACTGAACGAGGAAGAGTGCGCAGAACTGGAAGGGATGATGCAACGGCTCGAAAAGGGTGAACCCGTGCAGTATGTAATGGGCGTTGCTGAGTTCTGCGGAAGACGGTTTCATGTGGAGCCTGGGGTGCTGATTCCGAGGCCGGAAACGGGGGTGTTGTGTGAGATTATTTCAGAGGCAAGAGAATACCAAAGAGATGATCAAATACTTGACATTGGGACAGGGAGCGGATGCATCGCTATCACATTGGCACTCGAACTGCCTTGTGCGAAAGTTACAGCATGGGATATTTCCGAAAAAGCATTGAGCATCGCAAAGAAGAATGCCAAAGCCCTCGGAGCAGAGATAACTTTTGAGCAACGGGATATCCTTCAATACAGGGAAAACTCTAACATATTTCTTACCATTCCCGAGCAAGACTCGCCCACCCGTAGCCTTTCTCATCTCTCGCCTCTCTCCTCTAAATATGACCTCATCGTCAGCAACCCGCCCTATGTCTGCAATCGGGAGAAAGCGACGATGGAACGGCATGTATTGGAGCATGAGCCCCATCTGGCGCTGTTTGTGCCTAATGACGATCCGTTGCTTTTCTATCGGGCCATCACCCACTTTGCGAAAGAAGCCTTAAAACCCAATGGCCTGCTCTACTTCGAACTGAACCCGCTGTATGCTTGTGAGACTGAAGCGATGGTGCGCGAGTTGGGCTTCTCAGAAACAGAAATCAAACTGGACATGTTTGGTAAACAACGATTCCTTAAAGCTAAAAAGATATGAAAAAAGAAATGACCGAACAAGAGGCTTTCCTCCAACTGGCCTCATTATGCGCCAATGCTGAACACTGTCAGTATGAGATGCTCGAGAAAATGCGGAAATGGGAGCTATCAGAAGCCGTACAAGCCAAAGTGATGGCACGACTCGTGAAGGAGCGCTATGTGGACGATGAGCGTTATGCCCGTGCTTTTGTGAAGGACAAGATCCGCTACAACAAATGGGGTCGCCGTAAGGTGCAGCAGGCCCTCTGGATGAAACGTATCGACAATGATATCCAACAGATGGTGCTTGACGAGATCAGCGACGAGGAATACTTGAAAGTGCTCAAACCCCTGCTGAAACAGAAGAGCAAGAGTATTAAGGCTGAGAGCGACTACGAACGCAACCGGAAACTGGTTCGTTTTGCCCTTGGTCGGGGCTTTACCTTCGACATCATCCGCCAATGCTTGAACGTGGAGGATATGGAAGAGATGGAAGAAGAGAGTTTATAGTTTAAAGTTTAGAGTTTATAGATGATTTGTTTCTGGAGCCGATTGCTCGACCTGATATCGCCACGACTGTGTGTCGTCTGTGGCGAGCGGCTCGCTGTGACTGAAGAAACATTGTGCAGCAAGTGTTATCTGCATCTGCCGCGCACAGACTTCGGCCGTGATCTCTATGAGAATGTGATGGCCAAGCTGTTCTGGGGACAAATCGTCCTCGAGAAAGCCACTGCCCTTTTCTACTACGAGCCGCATGCCGAGACAGCCAATATCCTCTATGAACTGAAATACAAGAACCACCCTGAGATTGGCGTGGTGATGGGAAGGATGATGGCTAAGGAACTGATGCGTAGTGGTCTTTTTGACGACATCGATGTCCTCGTGCCCATACCGTTGGCCAAGAAACGAGAGCGCGAGCGAGGCTATAACCAAAGTATGATGCTGGCAAAAGGCGTGAGCGAAGTGACGAGTCTTCCCATTGCCGACAAAGTGATTAGGCGCACAAAGTTTGCAGGGAGCCAGACACAGCGTGGCCGTTGGGAGCGCAATGAGAATGTGGAAGATGTGTTTGAGCTCACTGATGGCAACAGCATCAATGGAAAGCATCTGCTTTTAATCGACGATGTGGTGACCACGGGTGCCACCATTATTGCCTGTGCCAAAGAAATACAGAAGGCGAGCAACGTGAAAATCAGCGTGCTCGCCCTCGGTTTCGCAAAATCGTAAGGGAAGACCCTCTTACATTTTACTTCTTCAGTTCTCCCGCAATAATCTGAGCCATTCGGCGTGCACCCTTATCATCGGGATGGATACCGTCGGTCAGCATCTTGTCGCCATCATTGGCATAAAGGGTGTGGAGGTCGATAATCTTCAAACCGTATTTCGCAGCCACCTCTTTCTGAATAGGAATGATACCGTTGACAATCACAGAATCATTGATATTCCATGTAGACTTAAAGGCGGGGATAGGCGTGCAGAGATAGATCTGAGGCTTCACAGGCTCTACGGTCTGACCTTTCTTGGCTTTCTTTCCCTTCTTGGCGGGCTGGGCCAAAGACGGACAGAGAGAGGTAATCATCTGCTCGAGATCCTGCTTGAACTCGGCATTGTATTTCCAGTTCTCTGGTTTCGAATCGTTAGTACCAAGTTTGATAATGACAATATCGGGCTTGAAAGCAAGAGCATCACGCCAAGCCAGCTCGTTCATATAAGGATAATCACCCTTGTTAAGCATGGTGCGGGCGCTTACGCCGAAGTTCTTCACATTATAATCATTGCCCAATATCCTCTGCAACTGGGCGGGATAGCCGTTGCGGGGTGCGAGATCGATGCCATGACCATCAGTAATGCTGTTGCCGATGCAGGCCACCTTGATAGCATCAGGTTTAGGTGCCTTCAACTGGTCGAGCCACTTGCCAAGGTTAGCGAGCATCTCATCGTGATAAGCGAAGAAAGGAGCGAAGCCATAGCCATGACCGCCTGAAGGATAGAGGAACAGGGCGCAGTCGTTGCCGGCATTACGCATAGCGGTATAGTAAGTCAAACCATTAGTGAGCGGTGGTACCAAGTTATCATCGCCCGACATAATGATACAGGCAGGCGGTGTAAGGTGGCGGCGTACAGCATTGTTGGTCGAGAACTTGCGGACCATCTCAGGATTCTTCTGATCCTCGCCAAGGAAGTTGCGGCACGACCACATGTGAGACACGCGCTCATCCATCGAAATGACAGGATAGAACAGGATGGTGAAGTTGGGACGCACGTCGTACTCGGTAAGGGTGGAGATGACAGATGCCAAGTGACCACCTGCCGAGAAGCCCATGATGCCCACGTCGTCAGGATTGATGCCCCAAACAGCTGCGGAGTCACGGACAATACGGATACCCTTTGATACATCGCCCATTGGAATGGTACGGTCACCTTCGGGCATACGATAGTTCACCACGAAATAGGCAATGCCTTTCTTGTTGAGCCAATCAGCCGCCATCGTTCCCTCGTGAGTGTTGGAGAGTACGGAATAGCCACCACCAGGAACACCAACGATGGCTTTACCTGTCGATGTTGTTGGCAGAAAGCACACCATCTGTGCCTTACCATCTTCAGTCAGGTCAAGCGTGAATTTCCTCGCGGTCTGGTCGGTGAGTCCGGGCTCTGCCATCCGCATCATCTGTGGTCTCTGCGCCTGCACCATCAGTGCTGCACAGAACAACGTTGTTAAAAACAAAATCCTTTTCATAATTGCTAATAATAAGTTATGGTTATCTATATCTGGGTGCAAAGATACAAAAAGTTTATAGTTTATAGTCGATAGTTGATAGTTTTTTTGTACCTTTGCACGCAAATAATTCATTCAATTATGGATATCAAGCATCAATTAGCACGAAAACTGATGGATATCAAGGCCATCAAGTTACAGCCCAACGATCCGTTTACATGGGCCTCAGGCTGGAAATCACCCATCTATACCGACAACCGCAAGACACTCTCGTTCAGCGATGTGCGCTCGTTTGTGAAACTCGAGCTCTGTCACGCCATTCAGGAAAATTTTCCTGAGGCCGAAGCAGTGGCTGGCGTTGCCACAGGAGCCATCGCCCAAGGCGCGCTTGTAGCCGACCAGCTGGGACTGCCTTTCTCGTATGTGCGTCCGAAGCCGAAAGATCACGGCATGGGCAATCAGATAGAAGGTGAAATCGAAAAGGGTGCCAAAGTGGTGGTTGTCGAGGATCTGATTTCTACGGGAGGTTCATCGCTGAAGGCCGTTGCTGCTTTGCGCGAATATGGCGTTGAGGTAGTAGGTATGGTGGCATCGTTCACTTACGGCTTCCCCGTAGCTGAGAAAGCTTTTGAAAAGGCGGGCGTAAAGCTCATCACACTGAGCAACTACGAGGCAGTGGTAGAAGAAGCCGCGAAGACCGGTTATATCAAGGAAGAAGATAAGGCTGTACTTGCCGAATGGCGCAAGAGCCCAGAGACGTGGAAACAATAAAACCAAGGAAATATGGGATTATTTGGAAGTGAAAGCAAATTTGAGAGTAGCGTAAAGCAAATACCCTACCCTCAAGAGGCCGTGTATGATAACATCAGCGATCTGCGTAACCTCGCGAAAATACAGGATCGTGTGCCTGAAGATAAAGTCAACGATTTCACATATGACGAAGATACCGTCAGTCTTAACGTTGCCCCTGTGGGTGAACTGAAGTTACGCATCTGCGACCGCGAGGAACCCAAATGTGTGAAATTTGAGACGGTACAGTCGCCCGTGCCCTTCAACGTGTGGATTCAGGTTCTGCCCGTCGATGAGCTGAACTCGAAAATGAAGGTGACGCTGAAGGCTGAACTCAATCCCTTTATCAAGGCGATGGTAGAGAAACCCCTGCTGGATGGTGTCGAGAAGATTGCCGATGCCCTTGCACAAGTACACTATGTATAATTTGTTTATAGTTGAGAGTTTATAGTTTAAAGATGGTATGAGCAAACTTTGGGAGAAGAATTTTGAGATTAACAAGGAGATTGAGCGGTTTACTGTAGGCAGAGACCGCGAAATGGACCTTTATCTGGCAAAATACGACGTCTTGGGTTCAATGGCCCACATCACCATGCTCGAAAGTATCGGACTTCTGGAGAAAGACGAGCTGACAGCACTGCTGGCTGAGTTGAAGATCATCTACCACTTGGCAGAACGCGGTGAGTTCATCATCGAGGACGATGTGGAGGACGTACATTCTCAAGTAGAGATGCTGCTCACCCGCAAACTGGGTGATATGGGCAAGAAGATCCACTCGGGCCGTTCACGCA
>Ga0310786_10007821_pt1 | contig 13849 bp, 9 predicted proteins | sample AusTroGonzalo_MG_FD_203881 | JGI IMG/M metagenome (GOLD analysis project Ga0310786, IMG submission 203881) | Bovine rumen microbial communities from tropical cattle in Woodstock, Queensland, Australia - Gonzalo_03 (v2) (version 2) | ecosystem: Host-associated > Mammals > Digestive system >... | reverse complement strand
TGTGCAGAAGTCTCATCGCCATCAAAATAGTCATCGGCCATCAGGCGGTCAGCGACACCGAGATCAGCATCGTCAGCACTCACAAGAGTGATATTCTTCTGACGACGCACGAAGTCAAGACTTTCATTAATGGCTATTCGTGAAAGCCATGTCAGCAACTTAGCGTCACCATGGAAACTATCAAGAGCCTGCCACGCCTTGATGAAGGCATTCTGTAGGACATCATTGGCATCATCATGGGTGAGGACAATACGGCGAACCTGCCAGTACAACTGTTCGCTGTATTGGCGTACGACCGTCTCGAAAGCGCGTCGTTGCGTCTTGGGGTCTCTTAACTGCTTGAGCAGCAGTTGTTCGTCAATAATCATAGTTCTCTCTGCTCTCTCTTTTTCTCTACACTATTTTCTGTAAGTCTCCAGTGCCTCGGCCAAGACATTGTCGTAGCCATAGACATCCGGATAGACGGTAAGAGAACCGCCTGGAACAGGGAAAAGCGTATAATATGTTATATATAAAGGTACGCGAGGCTCTACTTTTTGCCAGCGTATTAATTGGGGTTTCTCGTCGGGCTGCAGTTTTCTGACATATTGTCGTCCTTTTTCCGTTGTGGGAGCCATGCCCATCGTGATGCGCAACTTGTCGAGTGTCCACTCGTCTGGTAACTCATGGAAAAGGAAACAAGCCAAGTCAAAAGGACGCTGTACACGTACACATCCATGACTAACTCCTCGGTCATCACGTTGGAAAACGCCAGGGCTGGACGTGTCATGCAGGAAGACGGAGAAATTGTTTGGGAAGCGGAAAATGATGCGGCCAAGGGCATTTCCTGAGCCACCCTCCTGTCCTACTCGATAATTGCCGCTCATCAACTGACTGTAAGAAACATTGCGAGGGTCAACACGGTTACCATTCTTACGGTCAGCCACAAAATAACGATGACGGGCAAAGTAAGAGGAATCACCGGCATGGCGGGCTATATCGTTCTTTATGATACTATGGGGGATAAGCCATTGAGGATTAACCTCCATGTGGGTAATCTTACTGGTCAGCAAGGGCGTCTTCGTCTTCTGTGCTCCACAGGCAGCACGCATATCGAGAATGGAGTCCGGTGAGACACCCCACAAGTGATAGGCAGGAACATTGACTACAACATATTTCTCTGCTGACCCCATAGGATTATGTTCACGCCAGCGGCGACGGTCCATATTAACAAGCAGACGCTTACGCTGCTGATTGTCGGCAGTACTTAGACGAGACTTCATCTCCATATAAATATTGTCGGAAGGAAGAACCTCGGCAAGATACTGGCCAAGACTATCGTTACGAACCTTACGTAGGGCGACATATTCGTAATACTTGTCAGGATGTTCCATGTCTACATCAAAGAGATTACGATAGCCTAAAGGACGCCCCAGACTATCTGTCTCGCGAGCATCAAGACGGTTAAGGAGTCGCACGGGATTGGTAAAGCCGAAACGCTGTCCCATGACATAACGTAGGTAGGCTTTCGTAAGATTGTATTCTAGACGAGCAGCTACACGGGAAGCACTATTTTCTGCAGAATCGAAGTCAAGACTGCGCATACGTTCCAAATCACATTCCAACTGTGGAACACAGAAAGAACGTTCAGTAAAACCCATATCGGTGACGCGACGATGAAGCTCTTCTATCAAAGTGTCAGCACGGTCGTCAACCCCCTGACGACTAATCCATACCAACGGCTGACAATGCCGATAATAATCCTTCGTCCTGAGGTCAGCTGTCGTAGCATCACCATCGGTAGACAAAAGATGCTCTAAACTCCCGCGAATCTGGAAGGAGCTCAAAGCATAGCAATCATTTCGCCAAATAGAAAAGTCGTTGATCGCCACGTGATCAATAGTCTTACGACTATCATCACAACCGGCCATAAGCATCAGAAAAACAACTATCAGCGGATAGTAACCTTTCTGACAATCTTGCCAACCTTTAAGATATAACACCCTTTGGGAACGTTTAGGTCTATACGCTGCGACGGACTGTCAATACGCACCGTCATAAGACACTTTCCCGTCAGCGATACAACTTCGAGCGTCTGACCAACAGCACCAGAAACGGTCACCGAAGAGTTTTGGACGCTCAGAACCGGCTCGTTCTGCTCTGTTCCCAACTCGGGAATAACCATCTCCGAAGCGATGGTGACAACGGGCACTGCTATCGCCAACAACATGGGAAAAGCGTATCTGAGTATCGTTTTTGTCATAAGCATTTCTGTTTTATGCTGCAAAAATAGGAAAAATACTGCTTACTTCCAAATTTTTTTGAAAAAAAATGCAATTCAAACGTCAATCACCATCATTTCTTGTGACAAAAGGGTATTTGGGAAGAGTTTAATAGCTTCTTTCAACAACATATTCTCGTCATCATAGCGAGAACTATAGTGTCCCAAAAGTAATTGGCGGACGTGAGCATCACGGGCAATCCGAGCGGCATCAGAGGCTGTGCTGTGATTGTACTTCTCTGCAAGAATACGGTTGTCGTCACCATAGGTACTTTCATGATAGAGTGACGTCACTCCTTCGAGCAAAGGAACAAGCTCTGGCATATAGCGAGTGTCGCTGCAATAGGCATAGCTGCGAGGAGCATCAGCTGGAGTGACAAGAGAGGTGTTGGGGATGACCTCTCCATCGGGAGTCTGCCAGTCGGCACCATTCTTGATATTCATAATCTGCGACGTCGGTATACCATAGAAATCTATCATCTCCCGGCGCAAATGAGGGAGTAAGGGTTTCTCTCGAAACAAGAAGCCACAGGTAGGCAAACGGTGACACAGAGGAAGACTTTCGACAGTAAGGGAGCGGTCTTCGTAAATCACTTGATTGACTGTGGTATCAACAGGATGGAACTCTACTTCATATCCGAGATCCCGACAAAAGAACTGAATCTGGTTATGGAGCATATCACCAAGAGCTTCAGGGCCATGGACATGAAGTGTTGCCGTACGCCCAAGGAGTCCAAAGGTGCTAATCATACCTATCAATCCAAAACAATGGTCGCCATGAAGATGAGAGATAAAAACGTGGCTGAGCTTCGTGAAACGGGCGTGGCAACGGCGTAACTGCATCTGAGTACCCTCGCCACAGTCAATCATCATCAGCTTGCCACGGATTTCAACAAGCTGAGATGAAGCATAATGCCGCAGCGTGGGAAGAGCACTGCCACAACCAAGAATATGAACACGGAATGGCTCCATGTGCTACATTTTGAAATCGTCGAACGACGACTCTTCTAACTTCACCTTGTCAATATGCTCACGGAGCTGCTGACGACTATATTCAAAGGTTTCCTCCTCGTCACGAGGTTTACCGACAGTCTTATAGACCAATGAGTCATTGCCGAGGTTGAGAATTTCGTAGAGGTTCACTTCTTCCTCATCGACACCGCCCTCACGGGTAGAAACTATTTCAAGCAGGCCATTGTTGATACGCCATGTACGATAGATAATCACCGACTGTTCAATGCTTTCGGCTACACCACCTTCACGGATGCTTATGCCCGTCTCATCTGATCCATCAATAGGATTAGGCATCACCCAGTTTCCCAAAAGGGCGCTCTCGTTAATGACAAGTGTTGCTTTTGTCCTCTGTCTGTCCGTCAGTACAGCCATGCGGTCACCAACACTATAGCCGCCAAGAACGTGATTCTGTTCCTGAGCATCGACAAGACTAAGATTCAACGTATCACCAGTATCGGTAAGCAACTGAAGGGTGTTCATGGCGGAACCTTCGCCACAAAGACCATAGATTGTACTATCCTCATTAAGGAATACCTTTGCAGGCAGATCCTCAACATCATCAGCAGCCTGATGATTCTTGTTCCCGCCTCCACAACTGGCAAAGACCAGAATGACAGAGGTTGAAAGCAATAACGGTAATGATGTTTTGTTCTTCATCATAATTATCTCGATTTGTTTATTCTTTCTCTTGCTGTTTCGCCTCGTCCCATAAAGCATCCATCTCTGCCAGAGTCATATCTTTCAGTGGACGACCGGCACGAATAGAGTGCTGTTCGATATAGTTAAAACGACGAATGAACTTCTGGTTTGTCAGTTCCAAGGCATTATCGGGATTAAGTTTGTAAAGCCGGGCCGCATTGATGACGGAAAAGAGAAAATCTCCTAACTCCTTTGTCGAACGATCACGGTCTTCACGCTTTAATTCAACCTCCAACTCATCGAGTTCTTCGCGGACTTTAGACCATACATCCTGACGGTCTTCCCAGTCAAAGCCCACGTTACGAGCCTTATCCTGAATACGATATGCTTTAATAAGAGAAGGAAGGGCTGACGGAACACCGGAAAGGACGGTCTTGTTACCGTCTTTTTCCTTCAGTTTGATCTGTTCCCAACTCTCCAAGACTGCCTCAGCATCCTTTGCCACAGCATCACCATAGACATGAGGGTGGCGGAAAATCAGCTTGTCACAAAGACGGTTACAGACGTCGGCGATATCGAACTGTTGCTTCTCCTCACCGATTTTTCCATAGAAGACTACGTGAAGAAGCACGTCGCCCAACTCTTTACATATCTCCTGCTGGTCGTCACGAATCAAGGCGTCGCACAACTCATAGGTTTCCTCAATAGTATTTGGACGCAAGCTGTCGTTCGTCTGCTTTCGGTCCCATGGACATTCAGCACGCAGGCGGTCCATCACGTCCAGCAGCCGCCCAAACGCAGCCATCTTTTCCTCTTTTGTATGCATATCTTTGTCGTTTTGCAGCGGCAAAGTTAAGCATTATTTTCTATTCTGGCAACTTTTTGGCAAAATCTTGTAACGTTTCACAATAAAAGTTTAAGTTTCCGTGAGAAATTTAAAAAAAATGAGTAACTTTGCACCCGTTTTAATAGAAGGCATATGGAAATAGCAAGTAAATATGACCCTAAAGAGGTCGAAGGCAAATGGTACCAGTATTGGCTGGACAATAAACTTTTCAGTAGCAAACCCGACGGCAGAGAGCCGTATACGATTGTCATTCCGCCACCAAATGTGACTGGTGTGCTCCACATGGGACACATGCTGAACAACACCATCCAAGATATCCTTGTTCGCAGGGCACGTATGGAGGGTAAGAATGCCTGCTGGGTTCCCGGCACCGACCACGCTTCTATCGCTACAGAGGCTAAGGTCGTCAAGAAACTGGCCGAGCAGGGCATTAAGAAGCACGACCTGACACGTGACCAGTTCTTAGAGCACGCTTGGGACTGGACGCATGAGCATGGCGGTATCATCCTGAAACAACTCCGTCGTTTAGGCGCCAGCTGCGATTGGGACCGCACGGCATTCACTATGGACGAAAAACGCTCGGAGAGCGTCATCAAGGTTTTCGTCGACCTCTATAACAAAGGGCTTATTTACCGCGGACTGCGCATGGTCAACTGGGACCCCAAGGCACTGACGGCTCTGTCAACTGAGGAGGTTATCTACAAAGAGGAGCAGAGCCATCTGTTCCACTTGAAGTATTATGTAGACGGTCTGACCTCTCTTGACAATGAGGAGGCACTGAAGACCGAAGGAAACATTATTCATAAGGATACCAAAGGCTACTATGCAGTGGTAGCTACTACTCGCCCCGAGACCATCATGGGCGATACCGCCATGTGTATCAACCCCAAGGATCCGAAGAACCAGTGGCTCAAGGGTCGTAAGGTCATTGTTCCCTTGGTGAACCGCGTCATTCCTGTCATCGAGGACCGCTACGTGGATATCGAGTTCGGTACCGGCTGCTTGAAGGTGACACCCGCCCACGACACCAACGACTATATGCTGGGAAAGACCCACAACCTTGAGACCATCGATATCTTCAATCCTGATGGAACCATCAGTGAACAAAGTCCCATCTATGTCGGCATGGATCGTATGGACTGCCGCAAGCAGATTGCCAAGGACCTGCAGGAGGCAGGACTGATGGAGAAGATCGAAGATTATACCAACAAGGTAGGATACTCTGAACGAAACCCCGACACGGCCATCGAGCCACGTCTCTCGCTGCAGTGGTTCCTGAAGATGCAGCATTTTGCAGACATCGCCCTCCCCCCCGTGCTTAATGGCGAGATGCACTTCTATCCTCAGAAGTATGTCAATACCTATAAGAATTGGTTGGAGAACATTCAGGACTGGTGTATTTCACGCCAACTCTGGTGGGGACACCGCATACCGGCATACTATTACAATGAGAACGACGACTATGTAGTTGCCGAAACTGCCGAGAAGGCTCTTGAACTGGCACGTGAGAAGAGCGGCAACAACAATCTGCAGCTCACTGACCTTCGTCAGGACGAGGATGCCCTTGACACATGGTTCTCATCATGGCTCTGGCCCGTATCCTTGTTCGATGGCATCAACAATCCCGGCAACGAGGAGATTAACTATTACTACCCCACCAGCGATCTTGTGACGGCTCCTGACATCATCTTCTTCTGGGTGGCCCGCATGATTATGGCTGGCGAAGAGTACATGGGCAAGTTCCCCTTCAAGAACGTTTATTTCACGGGTATCGTTCGTGACAAACTAGGTCGTAAGATGTCAAAATCGCTGGGCAACAGTCCCGACCCAATCGAACTCATCGAGAAGTTTGGCGCTGACGGCGTGCGCATGGGAATGATGCTCTCCGCTCCTGCCGGTAACGACATTCTCTTTGACGAGGCTCTTTGCGAACAGGGCCGTAATTTCAACAACAAAATCTGGAATGCCTTCCGTCTGGTTAAAGGCTGGACCATTAGCGAAGATGCTCAACAGGAGGGAGCTTGCCGCCTTGCTGTCACATGGTTTGACGCCAAGCTGAAAGAGGCAAATGCCGAAATCAACGACCATTTCTCGAAATACCGCATCTCTGAGGCGTTGATGGCTGTCTATAAACTATTCTGGGATGAGTTCTCCAGTTGGTACCTTGAGATGGTAAAACCCGCCTATATCAATGGCAAACAGCAGCCCATCGACCGTGCCACATACGATGCCACCCTACGTTTCTTCGACATACTGTTGAAGATGCTCCACCCCTTCATGCCGTTCATTACAGAAGAACTGTGGCAGGCTCTCTATGAACGACAGTCGGGTGAGAGCATCATGCGTGAGAGCCTTCATCTGGAAGCGCCCAATGACGACGAGAAAATTATGCTCAACAATGTTGAGACCATCAAACAGGTTATCAGTGGTGTACGCACCGTTCGTGCACAGAAAAATATTGCACAAAAAGAGAAACTTACATTACAAGTAGTAAACTCTCAACTTGTCGGCAATTATGGGGCTGCAGTAATAAAAATGGCAAATTTGGAAAGCATCACATCGGTCAGCGATAAAGATGCCTCTGCAAGCACCTTCATGGTAGGCACTACCGAATATGCTGTTCCCTTAGGATCCCTTATCGACGTTGATGCGGAGATTGCCAAGATGGAGGCTCAACTCCAACACCTCGAAGGCTTCCTCATCGGCATCAAGAAGAAACTTTCTAACGAGCGCTTCGTACAAAATGCCCCTGAAGCAGTCGTTGCCATGGAACGCAAGAAGCAGAGTGACTCTGAAGAAAAGATTGCTTCACTGAAAGAGTCTATTGCTGCACTGCGAAAGAAATAGTACATGACCGATTATATCGACATTAAGGGTGCGCGGGTTAACAATCTAAAGAACGTCAGCGTCAAAATTCCACGCAACCAACTTGTCGTCATTGCCGGTGTAAGCGGCAGTGGCAAGTCGTCACTGGCCTTCGACACATTATATGCCGAAGGCCAGCGGCGCTATGTCGAGAGTCTGTCAAGCTATGCTAGACAGTTCCTTGGACGTATGAACAAGCCTGAATGCGACTTTATACGTGGCATTCCCCCTGCCATTGCCATCGAACAAAAGGTTATATCAAGAAATCCCCGTTCAACCGTAGGAACAACGACAGAGATATATGAATATCTGAGGTTACTCTACGCTCGTATCGGTCACACGTTCTCACCTATTAGCGGACAGGAAGTCAAAAAACACTCCACCGAGGATGTTGTACAACAAATGTTACAGTTTCAAAAAGGAACGAAGTTTGTTGTGTTGGCTCCAATTTGTGTACCTGAAGGTCGAACATTTCAGCAACAACTGAAAGCCTATATTCAAGAGGGTTATGCACGTATCTTTGTCAACGGTGTTTTTCTGCGTATTGATGATTATTTGGATGGCTTGGAAAACAAAGAGAGGGATAGCGGTGAAATAATCCACCTCGTTATCGATCGTCTATCCGTTGACGATACCAAGGATGTCATTGCCCGATTGGTAGACTCGACCGAGACAGCCTTCTACGAGGGACATGGCGAATGCCGTCTCATGTTCCTGCCATCGAACATCTGCTATGACTTCTCTATGTGTTTTGAGGCCGACGGCATGACTTTTGAAGAGCCCACCGACCAGTTGTTTTCCTTCAACTCGCCCATCGGTGCCTGTCCCGAGTGTCAGGGCTTCGGCAAGATAATCGGCATAGACGAACATTTGGTGATTCCAAACACCACCTTGTCAGTGTATGAAGGATGTGTGGTCTGTTGGCACGGAGAAAAGATGAAAGAGTGGCAGCAATGGTTTATCCAACACGCTGCCAAAGATGATTTCCCCATCTTCGAGCCATACATGAACCTGACGCAACAGCAGAAGGACTGGCTTTGGCATGGATTGCCGTCAGACCGCGGACAGAAAGAGAAACCTTGTATTGACCAATTTTTTCAAATGGTCAGGGAGAACCAATATAAGATTCAGTACCGCGTTATGTTGGCACGCTACCGTGGCAAGACAACTTGTCCGAAGTGTCATGGTACCCGTCTGAAGCCTGAGGCAGAATATGTAAAAATTGGAGGACGCAGCATCACCGACCTCGTTCAGATGCCAGTCACCAGGCTGAAAGAGTGGTTCGACCAGCTGCAACTGACGGAGTATGATTCTGAGGTTGGCAAAAGACTGCTTACTGAGATTAACAGTAGATTACAATTCCTTCTGAATGTTGGACTTGGATATCTGACCCTAAACCGTTTGTCTAATACACTTTCCGGCGGAGAGAGTCAGCGTATCAACCTCTGCACATCATTGGGAAGCAGTCTTGTCGGATCACTTTACATCCTTGACGAGCCGTCGATAGGACTACACTCCCGTGATACCGACAGGCTTATCCATGTATTGAAAGACCTTCAGGCTTTAGGAAACACGGTAATTGTCGTTGAGCACGATGAAGAAATCATGCGAGTTGCCGACTATCTCATCGACGTCGGTCCTGATGCCGGACAACTTGGTGGAGAAATCGTCTTCAAAGGGCATGTTAACGATATTAATAAGAAAGCACTAAAGACTTATCCCCAAAGCCACACGGTAAAATACCTGCTCCATGTAGAGAATATCCCCGTGCCAACATCAAGACGGCCGTGGAACAACAGTATCGAAATCAAAGGAGCACGCTCCAATAACCTTCGTGGCATAGATGTCAAGATTCCACTAAATGTCATGACCGTTGTCACAGGTGTCAGCGGCAGCGGCAAGTCAAGCCTCATCAAAGGAATACTATATCCAGCATTAAAGAGGCATATTGGAGATGTTTGTGAGACACCTGGGGAATACATCGGATTAGATGGAGACATTGATGTCATCAAACATGTAGAGTTTGTAGACCAAAATCCAATAGGCAAATCCACCCGTTCAAATCCTGCCACCTATGTCAAGGCATACGATGCTATTCGTGACTTGTTCGCTGAACAGCCGTTGTCACAACAAATGGGCTTCACTTCGCAGTATTTCTCTTTTAACGCCGATGGCGGACGTTGCGACGAATGTAAAGGGGCCGGCACCATCACTGTAGAAATGCAATTCATGGCCGACCTTGAATTGGTATGTGATGCCTGTCATGGTCAGCGTTTCAAACACGACATTCTTGATGTCAGGTTTGAAGGAAAGAACATCAACGACATTCTTAATATGACAATTGCTGAGGCGATAGAATTCTTTGAGATATACAATAAGAAAACTATCGTAAGCCGCCTACAGCCTTTGAAGGATGTTGGATTAGGCTACATTAGACTTGGCCAAAGCTCATCCACACTATCCGGAGGTGAGAACCAACGCGTAAAACTGGCGTACTTTATTGGCCAGGAAAGACAAGAGCCGACATTGTTCATCTTTGACGAGCCGACAACGGGACTCCATTTCCACGACATTCATCGGCTCCTCAATTCATTCAATGCCCTTATCGAGAGAGGGCACACTATTGTCGTCATCGAGCACAACCTCGATATCATCAAGTGTGCAGACCATGTCATCGACCTTGGCCCCGACGGCGGTGACAAGGGAGGTTCTCTCGTTTGTACTGGAACGCCTGAGGAGGTTGCATCTTGTAAAGAAAGTATTACAGGACTCTATTTGCAAGAAAAATTAAAATAATTGTTAAAAATTGAACAACGAACCGTTTTTTTTCGTAACTTTGCGCCGCTTTAAAGTTATAATTCCACATAGACGTCTGACGGTCAGATAGTTAAGAAAGTTTTTTAGTTTTAAGATGAGACAATTAAAGATTCAGAAGAGCATCACCAACCGTTCGAGTGAGGCTTTAGACAAGTATCTGGTTGAAATTGGCCGAGCACCGCTTATTAGCATTGATGAAGAAATTGAACTGGCACAGAAAATCCGTAAGGGTGGCCCCGAGGGCGAACGTGCCAAAGACAAGCTTGTCACAGCTAACCTGCGCTTTGTTGTATCCGTGGCCAAGCAATACCAGCATCAGGGTCTGACGCTCACCGATCTTATCGACGAGGGAAACATTGGTCTTATTAAAGCCGCCCAGAAGTTTGACGAGACACGCGGTTTCAAATTTATCTCTTATGCCGTATGGTGGATTAGACAGTCCATCCTTCAGGCTATTGCTGAGCAAAGCCGTATCGTTCGTCTGCCGCTCAATCAGGTGGGTTCACTGAACAAAATCAGTCATGAGATTAACAAGTTCGAGCAGGAGCACCAACGCCATCCGTCCGTTAGCGAGTTGGCAGAAGCCACTCAGATTGACGAGGAGAAGATTGGCCAGTCTATGATGGCCGATGGTCACCATGTGAGTATTGATGCCCCATTTCAGGATGGCGAGGACAACTGCATGCTTGACGTTATGGCAAGCGGCGATGATTCCAGAACAGACCGCCATGTTGACCATGAATCGATGGCTCAGGAACTGAATAGCGTACTAAATAAAGTATTGAAGGAGCGTGAGATTACTATCATCCGTGAATGCTTCGGTATCGGTTGTCACGAAAAAGGCCTTGAAGAGATTGGCGATCAACTTGGACTGACACGCGAACGAGTACGCCAAATACGTGAAAAGAGCATTGCCAAACTACGCGATTCCGGCAATGCGAAAATTCTGATGAAGTATTTAGGCTAAAAATTTTGCGACTTCAAGAATTATTTGTACTTTTGGGGTCGTGAAATGCGCATTAAAGACAATTATCCTACTGGGCATCCTCACAGGGATGCCCAGTTTTTTATCAGCAGAGACTCATAAAGATTCTCTTCTGCTACTGGATCGTATCTTCCAATTTCCCAAACAGGTTGCGCATGAAGACATCAACGGTATCGAGCGCAATGTATACATGAAATTCCGCTATGACATTAAGCAACGTAATGCGACCTTATGGCTGATACCCACGATGTATCCTCTGGCAAAAGGAGGACGACAGTTGTTGATGGAGTCATACAGTAAGCTGAAGTTCAAAACTATCAACAAGTATGAGAATCACCAGCAATTAGTGTGGGGAACAGTACCCCGTTATCGAAAAGCTATGTCTCCTGCCTTGGAATTCCTTACTCCTAACCTATATGCGTCAACTATCTTTGCAGACCATACAGTATCGCCTTTTCACAAAAACAATCGCAGGTATTATAATTATACTATCCGTGATTTGGAAAACGGATTCTCTGTCATTACCTTTCGCCCACGACATCGGCACAACACTCAGCTCATCAGAGGCATGGCATATGTCAATACAGAAACGGGGCAGATTATTCAAGCACAACTTTCTGGTGACTACGATGGCATCTTCTTCAATACAGAAGTAATCATGGGTAGTGAAGGGATCGGTGCTTTCTTACCCGACCTCTGTTTTACGAAAGCTCAATTCCATTTCATGGGTAATAAAATCTTCGTAGATTTTGAGGCAGCTTACAATTGTCCCGTGACATTGTCTGATACGCTTCATAATGTTCATGATCGTGCACTTCTTGACTCCCTTCGTCCATTCCAGTTGGTTGACAGCGAAATGGGAATATACAAAAATTACGACTCATTACATTCCCCAAAGCCCGCAATACCTGATTCATTAAAACCTGTCACAAAAAAAAAGAATAAAGCCCTTTTGAATGCCTTTGATGTCATTGGCGAAAGTCTTGTCGGGAGTATTAGGGCTCGTTCTGAAAATGCCTCGCTGCGTATCTACCCCCTTCTCAGTCCCCAGTATTTGAGCTATAGTAAGCGATATGGCTTTGCTTACAAGATCAAGATGAAGGCTGATTATCATTTCAATGCCTATCGATATTTCGAGTTAAAGCCACAACTTGGTTACAATTTCAAATTCAATAAATTCTACTATACCCTCCCTTTGCGTTTTAATTACAACCCTAAGCGTGACGGATATGTCGAAGTCGTCTATGGTAACGGAAACCGCACAAACCATGCGAGCATCATAGACGAAATACGTCGTGAGCAAGGTGATAGCGTCGATTTATCAAACAAAAATCTCGATATTTTCGATGACAACTATCTGCGTGTTACCAATAACATCATGGCTTTTGACTGGATAGACATTGAAACGGGTTTCACGTATCATCGCCGTAAAGCCTATGAACCTACGAGTATGAGGTATTACGGGAAATCAACAGAATACCGTAGTTTTGCCCCTGTGATGTCGCTAAAACTCAGACCTTTGCGACATGGTCCTCTCTTAACCATAGACTATGAGCGCGGTATCAAAGGTGTAAACAAGTCAAACACCGACTACGAACGCTGGGAGTTCGATGGTTCTATGAAGTACAAATTCCTGACAATGCAGAAAATAAATATACGTTTAGGCGGCGGATTCTACTCTCATAAACGCAAGAACTATTTTGTCGACTACTCCAACTTCCGTGACAACAACCTTCCTGAAGGATGGGATGATGAATGGACTGGAAACTTCCAGTTGCTTAATAGTCGTTGGTATAATAACTCAAAATACTATCTTCGAGCCAATTTCTCTTACGAGTCGCCGTTATTACTTCTTTCCAGGCTAGCTGTTGGCGGTCATTTCCTAGAGCGTGAGCGATTCTATCTGAGTGCACTCAGTATTGAGCACACCCGTCCCTACTATGAGCTGGGCTATGGCTTTACCACTCGTTTCTTCACCATTGGGCTGTTCACGAACTTCCTCAATGCAGAATTCCGTAATTTCGAATGCAAATTTACCTTTGAACTTTTCCAACGATGGTAAATACTCCTCTTACAGTATATAAAGCTTCGGCTGGTAGTGGCAAGACATTCCGCTTGGCAGTGGAATACATCAAGCTTGTCATACAAAATCCACACTCCTACCGCAACATCCTTGCTGTCACTTTTACCAACAAGGCAACTGAGGAGATGAAGATGCGTATCCTCAGCCAGTTATACGGTCTGTGGAAACAATTACCAGACTCACAGACTTACATGAATTGTGTGTGCAGTGAGCTACATCTCGAACCTTCATTCGTCAGCAAACAGGCTAGAGAAGCATTATCAAACCTCCTTCACAACTACAACTACTTTCGCGTGGAAACCATTGATACATTCTTCCAGAGTGTATTGCGTAACCTTG
>Ga0310786_10007820_pt1 | contig 13853 bp, 10 predicted proteins | sample AusTroGonzalo_MG_FD_203881 | JGI IMG/M metagenome (GOLD analysis project Ga0310786, IMG submission 203881) | Bovine rumen microbial communities from tropical cattle in Woodstock, Queensland, Australia - Gonzalo_03 (v2) (version 2) | ecosystem: Host-associated > Mammals > Digestive system >... | reverse complement strand
AGAAGAATCAAAAGAAGTTTATGACAAGTGGTGTAACTATGAACTGTAATGGAGATGATAAAACAATGATATATTTAGATAATGCTGCTTCTACTGTACCATCAGAAGCTGTAATAAATAAAATTAATGAAGTTGTTCAAGCATATGGCAATCCATCTTCTCTTCACAATATTGGAATGCAAGCCCGTAATTATATAATTGAGGCAAGACATATTATATCTGAGAAGATGAACTGTAAGGAAAATGAATTGTATTTTACTTCCGGGGCCACCATGAGTAACAATGTATTTATTCAAGGCTTCTTGCGTAAATATCCAAATGGTAGATTGATCATCTCTGCTATTGAACATAATGACATTATCATGCTTGCTGATTATTTAGATTCGATTCATGGCAAAGGTTGGGTACATCGAATAAGGGTGACAAAGCATGGTCAAATTGATTTTGTCAAATTAAACACTTCTCTTATTAAATTAACCAAGAAAAAAGTTCCAGTCTTATGCTGTGTTCAATGGGCCAATGGTGAATGCGGTACGATTCAAGATATGGAATGTATTAGTAAACTTATTCATCAATATCCGAATACGTATCTATATACTGATGCCACACAATATGTTCCATATTTTAAAGTTGATCTAGATAAATATCAGATTGATGGATTAGGAATGTCGGGACAGAAAATTAATTGTATTAAAGGCACGGGGTTATTGTATATAAGAAATGGCGTTGATATATCTCCCATTATCTTTGGAGAACAAGGATTAATAGGTGGTACAGAAAACGTTGTGGGTATAGCAGCTCTTGGTGTAGCCTTTAATGAGTTGAAATATGATAATAGAGAGTTATACGAAAAAAGAGATTATATATTAAAAGAGCTAAGTAAATGTGGGATGATTATTGGTTCGTTTAAAAATAGATTGCCAAATAATGTCTGTGTATATTTTGATAAATATGATGGTGATTATTTTGTAGTTATGTTAAATGAACTAGGCATATGTGCTTCATCTGGTTCTGCTTGCAGTTCCGGTAATGGTGAGCCATCTCATGTTATCTTGGCTATGGGATATTCCCCAAAGGTTGCTAATTCATGTATTCGATTCACTTTATCAAAAGATAATACTGAAAAAGAATTGCATGAGGTATGCGAGATTGTGAATGAGATTCTGAATTACTAATCAATTGGAGGAAATAATTATGGAAGATGCAATTACCACATTAACGACATTAGATTATGTCGGAATAATTGGCGGTGCTATGATTGGTATTGCCGCCTTTAAAACTGTCGTATCTGGTATTGAATGGTTCTGCCAGAAGTTCGGTATCAGATTTAAATGGATTGAAGATAAGAAAGCAGATCATGAATTATTAGAAAGAACAGTAGAATCAATTAATGAGCTTAAAGAAATCGTTGTATCTGATGAGGAAAAGTTTAGACATAAAGATGAAATATTAGAAAAACAAATGGATGAATTTAGAACAAAGCTTAAAGATTTGTCTATAGCTTCTTCTAATATTCTTAATAAAGTAAATGGATTGGAAAGCTCAAGTGAACTTCAGAAACGTGCGGTAGTTGAAATGCTACACGGAGTAATTGACGGACAATGTGATAAATATATAAACGAACTTAAAGGAGTTCCGTCTTACGAAGTAAGCTGGCTTTCAAGTAGATTTGAATTATATAAAAAAATGGGTGGTAATCATGGACTAGAACATAAAGTAGATTATTGTTTAGAGAAGTTGCCAATACTACCCGATTAAGGTAGGTGAATAAAATGAGTAAGATTAGTCATGTTCAATATTTTACGCAGGAACGATTAGATAAGATTAATCCTGAGAACATAAAGAAATATGATAAGTATCTTCAGTCTTGTATTATTCGTAATAAAGATGTCGAGGGTACAACCTATAATGTTTATAAGAATTACTTTAAACAGTTCCTTGTTTATTTATCAGAGAACTGGAATAATATTGATCTTTATTCGGAAGAATTTATGGAAGACGCGGTTGATATTATGGAAGGCTTTATGTCGTTCTGTCAGGATACTTTACTCAATCATAAAAAGATTATTAATACAAAGCTGTCTGCTATAAGCTCATTTTATATCTGGTCTGCAAAGCGTGGATTAATAAAGTATCATCCATTCCAAGGCAAACTCGATCGTATGAAAGGTGAGCGAGAAGAAACTATTATCAGTTCATATTATCTTACTGAAGATCAAGTACAGACTATCAGACAGACTTTAGCTAGTGATAGTAAGTATGATATTCAAGATCAGCTTTTATTTGAGATTGCATATAATTCTGCAAATAGAATTGGCGCATTAGATAGACTTACTCTTACATCTCTTGACCTTGATGAAATGGTATTTAAGAACATTAGAGAGAAAGAGGGCTATATAGTTGAGGTAGTGTTTGAGGATTTAGCTAAAGAACTTCTTGAAGAATGGATCAATATGCGTAAGGACGATTATGATAAGCTTGCGATTGATGCCGTATTTATTACCAAGACGAATGGTGAATGGAAGAAATCAAGCAAACTGACATTATATAACAAGATTAAAAGATATGGAAAGATTATTGGTATAGATGATTTTAGGCCACACTGTATACGGAAGTCTCGGTTAAATAATATTTATGAGGAAACCGGAGACCTCGCACTGGCAGCAGAATTGGGCAACCACAAGAGTACGGAGACTACTCGTTCATTCTATACTCGAAAGAAATCTAAATCTGAAGTTAGAGATAAAATCAATGCATTAAAAAATAAAACCGAATAACTTATCTACCATGTGTAGAATAAGACCCCGATCTTCGTAATGCGAAGGTCGGTTTTTTAATTTAATAAATATGGAGGTAAACAAATGATATCTCAGATTATAGATGGCGTTGAGCGTCAAGTCAGCTCCGCTTCTTCTGGTCAGGTAACTCAGTATGCGATTATGCCTGCTTATACTGATTTTACTCTTGGAAAGATAATTCAATATACTGGCGTAACAAACGCCAATTACACCAAAGGATACTTTTATGTAAGAGGCACTAATGGATGGGAACCTCAACCTGTTCAATCAGGCAACGTAATAAGTGTCAATGGTAAGACAGGAACTGTAGTGCTTAATGCGGGAGATGTTGGTACGTCACCCACAATTGTAGCCTATAGGGAGACATCACCGGCGACAGCAGCACACGCAGTAGATACTTATATATACTACGATGATACTACATATAAAGTTAAAACGGCAATTGATATTGGCGATTCTCTTGTAGTTAATACAAACATTGAAGCGCTTAATCTCACAGAAATGGAATCTACTGTAATTTATATTCCCGAAGATGAGGGTGATACTCCTGTTTCAAATCTTAGTGATCTTGGAGATGTGTCTTTATCATCTCTCGCTAATGGTCAAGTTCTCAAATATAATTCAACTTCACAGAAATGGGAAAACGTTTCGTTGGGAACGGCAGCTGCAAAGGATAGCACTAATGTGGTAACTCAAAACTCAACGAATTTAGTTGAAAGTGGTGCTGTTTATACAGGTCTTTCAAGTAAGGCTGATTTAACCGATCTCGCTCCTGCATTTAGTTCTGTAAATGCATATGCTATTGGAGATTATGTTACTTACGATGGAGATTTATACAAATTTACTTCAGCTCACTCTGCTGGTGAATGGGTTGCCGCAGATGCAACTAAAGTAGCTGTAGCTACAGAAGTTTCGGGAAAAACTGACAAAGTCACCTCCGCCACCTCAGGCAATCTTGCCAGCCTTGATGCAACGGGCAATCTGGCAGACGCAGGGGCGGCATTGAGCGCGTTACAGCCCAAAAACATGAGCGCACCTGCTGTTATCGGCGGGGCAAGCCAGACCACCGTTGAAGGCGCGATAAATGCACTGAATACATTTAACAATCCGGGAACCTATCTCAGGTTGACTGATCTGGGTACGTCCTATACTGCGGAATTAAAACAGGATATCTCATCTGGCAAATTTGAAATTGCAAAGGTTGGCGGCTATCTTACAATCAATAGTCATGTGTACTATATCGCACATCTTGACTATTGGCTCCATACGGGAGGCACGGAATGCACGACACATCATGCGGTCGTTGTTCCGGCATCATCTTCGCTCATAAGCGGAAAGATGAACAACAGCAATGTTGTCACCGGTGCATATGCCGGATCAGATTTCAAGACCGGTGCTAATAGCAACACGGCTCTTGCTGACATCAAGGCGATCATCCAAGCTGATTTTGGTTCCGCAAATATCCTTACACACAGAGAATTATTTGCAAATGCCGTTGATGGAAATAGTGCATCATCCGGCTGGGCTTGGGCTGATTCGGATATTGATCTCATGAATGAGACAATGGTTTACGGTCATTGTGTATGCTCGAAGCCTGGAACATACGGTCATCTTTATGAGGTCGGAATCGACAAAACCCAGCTCGAATTGTTTGCGAAGCGTCCGGATCTCATCACAACTCGCGGTTATTGGTGGTTGCGTGATGTAGTCAACTCGACGGATTTTGCTATTGTCATCAGTTACGGTAATGCGAACGATTACAACGCATCCGGTTCTTTTGGCATTCGCCCGGCTTTCGCAATCTGTTAATCTCCGGGGCTTGTCCCCGGACATAGGGAGGTTAAGAAATGAGTGTTCCCGTAGGACGGAGAAAACAATCGAGATTTGAAGCTCAACACCAATTTTATAAGTTGCGTACAGAGGTCACAAATCTCGTAGAAAATGCATATTGCTCGTGGATGGCTGACTATTCCCGAATTATGTCGAAAGACCAGATCAATCACATGAAAGAGCTATACAAGGAATTGTATGGAAAGGAGCCAAGATGGAAAAAAGGTACACGATAACATTATCGGACGGGACGGAGCTTTCCGGTCTCGCTCTGAACGGTAATAATTTCATTTCGACCGAGGAAGTCACCGAGGAGACATTCGAGGGTAAGCTCACGGAGGTCACGATCTCGGACGGAGAGACCGAGGAGGTCATTGAGGATGCGGAGCTTATCCAGATATCGACACTCGTTCCCGGTGAATGGTGGTTCATCATTCGGAAGATCCCGGAGGATGTCATGCGTGAGAGACGGATGCAAGCCAATATCGAATATATTGCGATGATGGCGGATGTCGATCTCGATGAGGGGGAGGTGTAAATTATGCACAGCAAGCATTTTGAAAAAGTAAAAAAATATTACGACACAGGACTTTGGAATAAAACAAGGGTAAGAAATGCTGTTATCAAAAATTGGATAACAGAGGAAGAATACGAAGAAATCACGCACGAAATATATGCAGCATGACTTTCAGTGTTCGGGGATAACCACGGTAAAAACCCCACCTACCGAGGAGGTTAGGTAGCATGACACGAAAGCAGAGTAACGTGATATTTGAGCCGAGAGGTAGCGAAAATGGTGAACATAATATAGACCTGAATAGGTCTTATTTTTTTGAAGACAAGGAGACAAAATGAATAAAGCATTATTTAGTACAGGTAAAGATGATTGGGCTACCCCCCCCGCATTGTTTAATGCATTAGACAAAGAATTCGGTTTTACTCTAGATGCTTGTGCAAATGAAAGTAATAATAAATTAAAGCATTACTATTCTGAAACTTCAAACGGTTTAATTCAAGATTGGTCGGGCGAAGTTGTTTTTTGTAATCCACCATATAGCAGAAAAGGAAAGCAATCAGAATGGATTAAGAAATCATATGAAGAAAGTCTTAAAGGAGCAACGGTTGTTATGTTAATTCCTGCTCGGACTGATACAAAAGCATTTCATAATCTTATATTCAATAAGGCTGCTGAAATTCGTTTTATTCGTGGACGAGTAAAGTTTGAAGTAGACGGACAACCCCAGGATGCTGCACCTTTTCCCAGTATGATTGTGGTATTTAGAGGAATAACTAATAGTACTGTTGTCAGTACATATGAGTATAAGGAGAACAAATGAATACAAAATTTGTAAGTTGTGATACTTCTACCACATGTACAGGCATGGCTCTGTATGTGGGTGGAAAATTAAAAGATTATGCAGAACTTAAACCCAAGAATAAAGATATAGATCAACGTATGTATGATATGGCCGAACTCATTACCTCTACATTATCCAATTGGAAACCAGATCTTATTTATATAGAAACACCGCAAGGTCACGGAGCTAATGTTAAACTTGCTCGTAATCTAGGTGAGATGCTTGGGGTTGTTATGGGTTGGTGTGCTGAACATCATGTAGAATTTAATGAGGTTGCGCCTAGTCAATGGCGATCATGGGCTGGATGGAAACAAGGCAAGCTGACTCGCCCGGAGTTAAAGAAGTATAGCATCAGCGAGGTTAAGAAGCATCACGGCATAGATGTTGGTGATGATGTGGCTGATGCTATTAATCTTGGGTACGGAGTACTGCAATGGTATGAGAATAATGAATTGTTTGAATAAGGAGACAGATAAATGAATACAGAATTTTTTGTAAAGCAGATCGCAATGAATAAGGATAAGGAGAATTATCTTAGAGAGAAGCTTACGGCCGCCTATATTCCGTATGAGGATAAGGTGGCGAGCTGTGAGAACATAATAAGAAATACGTCTTTTATAAAAGATGAAGCGAGTGGGGAGACATTCTATAAACGTAACTCTCCTGCTTGCACTCTCTTCTTTAACCTTACTCTTATAGATAAGTATTATGATATTGATATAGATTTCAATAATACTCTGGTCGATTATAATAGGTTGCAGGAGAAAGGTTATATAGATCTGTTGCTTAAGAATATTCCAGAGGGTGAATATATTGAATGGCAGAATATTTTAAATATGGTGGCAGGCGACTTTATGGAAAATGAAAGGTCGCTTGTTTCGTTTTTGGAGACAAGGTTTGGAGCAATGAATAAGTCATTGGCTTCTATTGCGGAAATAATTAAACAGATACCTACTGAGGAGAATCAGGGGGAGTAATACTACTCCCCCTTTAGGGGGAGGATAAAAAATGAAAATAAAGACAAAGATAGAAATCAAAGATGATTTAAAAAGAGAACTAAAAGATTTTGCTAAACAAGTATGTGTAGGGGCTGCGGCGTATACAAGAGACGCATTAACAGATGCAGCTTATGAAGTTTTTGAAAGATTCTATTGTAGTTATACTCCTAGAGATGGTAGTATTAATACTACATATGAATGGAAGTTTTATACTCCTGATGGAGTACCATTTAGTTATCATCGTACTTACAATATATTATTAAATGGTATTAATAAATTTTATGAAAATAAACATGGAAAAATTATACGTGGTGGTGTGGAATTATCTCCGGAAAGTATGAAAGATTTATATAATATTCCTACCATTGATGTATTTAATCATATAATAGAAGGTTATCATGGTTTACCTAGCCAAGGATTACCAATCATGAAACCGTCGCCAAATGAAATTATAAACAATAAACAACAAGAATTAATCAATAATCTAGGCAGTTGTTCTGATGCAGGAATTAATCGTGCTAAGAAAAGGAACTATGCCTATCTACAATGGTAATTGACATTACTATAATAACATAATATACTCAATTAGATGGGAGGTATATTATATGGGGAAATATATTGCTGAAAATAATTTAATTAAATTATTTTTCGATAATGAACCAGATGAAATAACTAAGAAAATATTAAAAAGATTTAATTGGAAATATAGTTCTTTCCAAGAATGTTGGATAAATAAAAACACTGACTCTAATATTAATATTGCAAAAAATAGTCTTAAAGATGTAGACAAAGATAAAAGCGAAAATAATTTAGAATTAGATTATAATACAACTGTTTATATTTATAATAAAAACGAACATTCTAATCACAAATTAAAACGAATGAAAGTTCGTATAAATATTTGTAATCAACAGGGAGTTTTACAAACAAATTTATATTCTGTATTATATTGTTCTGAATGTAATAATTATTTTATTGAACAAGTTATATTAGATGAACTAAAGGATAGAGGTGTTCCATTAATTCGTTTAATAAAGAATGATAATTATAATTATTCTCTTCGAGAAGAATCATTATTACATTCAATGGGTTATAATGTTTCTCAAAAAGATGGATTAACAAAAGCACAACGTCGTTTTATATTACGTTATATATTTGAAAATAACTATTTGTCAAAAGATTATATTATATATCTTTTAAATTATTTTCTTTCTAATCCTGCTTATGGGAGATCAGCTCATAAAAAATGGAAAGATGATATAGAATATTTAGAACATTATGATCAGATTATAACGGTATATCAAATTGAAGATCCCAAAGAATCTTCTATAAATCGTTGGGTTTCTTGGGATAGTAACAAACAAGAATATTGTTTAAGTCAAAAACAGAATTCTGTTTTATTTGAAGTACCAGAAGAATCTTTGATTTTACTAACTATACATTTTCCAGAATCAATATATAATATTATTAAATTAAAATGTCGATGTTATAATAAATCTATTAATGACATTGAAATAGTTGATGATGATGGACAAGTGTTAGATATAGATACGAGTGAATTTAAATTAATTAGTTATACAGAAGGAGATTTTTCTACACATCTATTACCTTATTGGTGGTGGAATAATATAAATAAATCATGATGCCGAATTCATCGGCATCTTTTTATTTGTTAGGAGGATAAAATAATGGCCGATAAAAACGGAATTGTGATTAATGTCGGATTTGATTCCGATATTAAAGATTACATAAATAGAATAGAAAATCAATTAAAAACAATCGACTGGGCTAAAGTTATTGGATTATCAGATTCTTTTGATAAAGAATATAAGAAAATAACAGAATCTCTTCAGTCCCTAAAGAGAGAAGTTAAAGAGTTAGGAGTACTCGATCTTGATACTTTAACTAATGGATTAAATAGTATTACTCAAACAACTAATAGATTAACCCGCCAGTTTGATGCGCTCGTTTCATCTTTACCTTTAGATGTTCAGGCAAAGATGAATAAATCTCTCGGCGGAGTTATAGATACATTAGGAGCCGTTGGAGATGTTAGTAATGCTGTTACAGAATCATTAGGTAATTTAGCTAAAGCTGCAAACAACGATGTTGACGTAAAACATTACGAAGAATTAGTTAATTCTTTGAAAAATATACAAAAAGTTACAGAGAGATTAAGCGCAGATCTTAAACTAGAATATAAAGGAGATAAATTTTTTAGCGAAGAAGATATAAAAAATATAGATTTTGTTCGAAAAAATCTTGGTTCGTTATATAATGAATATCAAAAATCAATTAGTAAATATAAAAAAGATAATAATTTACTTGATTTTGAAAGTGCAACTAAAAGCTGGTATAAATTTAGGTATCTTGCTAAAGAAGTAGCTCATACATCATTTGGTATAATTAATGAAAAATTATTATTGCCTGATATTGAAGAAAATTTAAGACCACAAATATCTAAAGCTTTTAATGATATAAAAAAAGAATATGATGAATTTTATCAAAATCTATTAGATGAATCTAACAGAATACAAGAAGAAGCTGCACAACATGGATGGAATCTTACTGAAATAGTAAAAGGTGGAATTAATGATGCTGAAAGAAAAAAGTATGATACTATTCATATACCTGTCGCAATAGATGAGACATCACAAAGAAATCTTGATACACAATTAACTACGCTAATTGAGACAACGCAAGCATTTGCTAATAAGAATCCTATACATTTAGCAATTGACGTAGCAGCTAAACATAAGATTGCTACAGATCAGAAAATGCTTGAAGATGTGAAAAGACAATCTGAAACAGTTATTCAATTGTTGTCATCGGAGATGGGTAAAGATTTTACCGCTCAAGATGCTGCAGCTATAGAACATTTAAATACAATGGCTAAAGATCTTGAAGATTTATCAACTAAGTTATATTCAAGTCTTGATGAAACATATACTGTCCAAATTGCCGTTCATACTGATTGGGCAGCAAAACAAGTAAAATTATTTATTGAACATACTAAAGAACAATTACAATCTTTAAAAGAAAATATTGTTCTTGGCCCCGAAATAAAAATAGATGAACAATTTGAAAAACAGCTTGAAGAATCAACACAAAAAGCTATTACTAAATTACAAGATCTTACAGAAAAGATAGAAAATTCTCTTAATACAATAAAAGACTTCTTTACTAATGGAAGTAATATGTCTAGTGAAAAATTTCTTCAGCCAGAAAAAGTAGCTCTTGGATCACTTTATAATGATTTGAAACTGGTAGCTTCTGAAGTAACTAAAGTAACCGATGCATTTAAAATAATGCGCGGAGAAGCCGATGACGAATTAAAGAATGGATTAGTTGGTTCTTTAAATAAAGCAATTAATTCCATAAGTGATCAACTTGGAGATACACTTGAAAAGAAGCTAGATATTAAAATAAAAGATAAAGAAGTTCTGCAAAATGCTTTAACTGATTTAAAAACTGATATTGATGATTTATTTGACACTAATAATATAAGCGTTTGGGAATCTCAGTTTTTAACAGCTATAAATAAAATCGACAATGAAGTTCAGAAGATATTTGGAACAACAACAAATAATCAAAAAGTATTTTATCATTACGGAAATTTAGCTGGCGGAGCACCATCTCATCAACTTGGTGATGAAATAAAAGCTTACTTTGATGGAAAAAGAAATGGTGGTCGTGGATGGTCAGATGGAACCGGAACTTATACTACTGCAAATCCCGATGAATATTCTGTTGGTGATTTTAATGATGCATTGAAAAAATTTTATGCATTTGATGTTTCGAAATTAAACTTGTTAGAAAAGCATATAGAAGAAGACGCTGAAGCATATTATAACTTCGCTCATAATCTTGAACAATACTGTTATAAAATTGGTTCTGGATTTTCTGGCTTTGATGAAAATCTTAATGGAATAGATACCACTTCCTTATATAATAATCTTCAAAAAGTATTTGGTAAATCAGCTATTACTTTTGAAAGATTTAATTCTTTTATAGATGAGATGACAAATCTTGTTAAAGAGATGGGTGTTAAAGAAGATGGCTCGATTAATGCCGCAGCATTGTTTAAAGCAAAAAAGCAATATGGAACAGATGATATTAAAACTAGATTTTTAAAACTGCTCGGATATCAAGGAACGGATTTTTCTGGAACTTCTTTTGATGCACTTAAAACTGGTTCGGTTATATTTGATTCTGTAAATTTACAGAATTTAATTATTGAAACCGGTAAAACTATAAGCGATGTTATTCAAAAGAATGTTAATAATATCCAGAATAATACAAGAACAATTGATGTTTCAAGCATGGCATCTTCTTTAGAACAAACAGTCGCAGACAGATTAAGTAATGGAATGTTATCAGCTGGTAATTCAGAATTAATTACTCAAGCCATTATTAGTGCTTTACAATCTACGACTATAACTGTTAATACTGATGCTATCGTTGTAGCTATTCAAGATGCCATAGCTAATTCTACAATCAATGCAAACATTTCAAATGAAGCACAGATAAATGCTTCAAATATCCATATAGATATTTCTGAAATAAATAATATAATCAATAGTGCTTTTGAAAATTATGCAATAAATATAGGCGAAGTAATTCGATCAGCAATATCTTCTATTGATTTAGGAGATACTATAAATAGAGCGGTTAATTCTTTTGAATCAAAGTCAATTACTATTGATGCAAATACCATTACTGAAGCAATCCGATCAGCTGTAGATATTTCTTCTATAACTGAAATGATAAATTCAGCATTATCTCAAAATTCTATTAGAATTGACGGTAATGTTATAACTGAATCCATTCGTGCCGCTATTGATTTATCTCCTATTACAGAAGCAATTAGTAATGAATTAAATAAACAATCTGTAAAAGTAGACGGAAGTACTTTGTCCGAAGCCATTTCTTCTTCAGTTGATTTATCTTCTATCTTAGAAGCCATTAATTCATTACCTCTCAATGAAATACAAAATTTATTGCAGGAGATTATTTTATCACTTAAAATCTATTCAATAAGTAATCAGAGTTCTGATTCAATACAGTTATATATAGATAAACTTGATTCAGAAATAAGCGACATAACAAATAAAATAAACATTTTAAAAAATCCTGTTATAACTAAACCAGAATCTATTAGATCATCTGAAGATTCTCAAAGCCAACAAACTTCATATAGAATAACAACTATTTCAAAAGCTATTGTTGACGCTTTACGTAGTGTTGAGGTAAATGTAAATTTTGATCCATTGACAAATATTATAAGTGATGCAATTAGAACGGCTGTAATAAATAATGATATATCAATAAATGAAAATAATGGATTAAGTAATTTAGTTCAAAAGGCTATTAAGGATCAAAATATAAAACCAGAAAATATTAGAGATTCTGTTAATTCGGTAATTCGTAATGTTTTTGGTTCAAACAATAATGGACTTGATTTATTGGCTTATTTTGCAAAAGATTTAGCATTAAGCGATAAAGCCATTATTCAAACCGGTAGAACAATTGACAAAGAAGAAATAGCAAAAATATTAAGTTATTATGGAGTGCCTACTGGTAATAATCATGCGGTTGTTACTCGTTATATTAATGGGAAATATGAAAGACAATCGCATGAAATTGAAGATTTTGTTATTAATAATAGTACAGAACATGCTGGAATTCTTACTAATGGAATGAAATTATTTGGACTAACTGCTGCAGATGCTGCACATAGTAGTTCGTTTAGTAATCCAGAAGTATGGCGTAAAGCAGGCGTTGATATTGCAGAAGGTATTCTTTCTATAATTCATTCTCATGCCGGAGACGAATACTGGGTTCCATCGGTGGCAGATTTTAGAAATGCAGAGTCATCGGCTTCTATAACTCCATTCTCAACTACTATCTCTAGACAACAGATATCTGTTATGGATACTTCTAGAGTAAAAGATTTATTTAAAAATTATACTGAAAAAGATTGGGATACGTTAGGTAAAGAAGTAGATGCTTTAGCTAAAGATATTGTTAAAAATGGTTTCAAGAATTTGCCATCTGATATTAATCAAAAAGTAAAAGAATTAATTAAATTAAATACATACAGTGCAATTGATAATCCTGAAGCATATAAACGGAACACAGAAACATTACCCAGTAATTATGCTGCTCTCGAAATATTATTAAGAGAAAAATTTAAAGGTAAAGGTCTTGATTATCTTGCAAAAATATATGATATAGATAATTTTGTTTCTAGCGATCCTTATAAGAATCCTAATGCAAAATATATATCTAAGAAAACTCAAAGTATTTTTAAACCACGTAGCATAGATTCTACACCTATTGAAGATGAAGAAGTGCTACAATCTCTTGAACAAAAGAAAAATGAATTATTAAAAGAACGAGAAATAATAACTGAACTTTTAAATAATTCATCAAATCAGACATCTTCAGAATTAAATAAGATTACAGATGCTTTTGATTTTAGTTCAATCAATTTTGATAGTCTTAAATTATTAACTCAATTCCTCGAATTATATTTAAAAATAATTAATAAACTTTCTAATAATGATTCAACTGCAAAAGTTGCAAGTAATATTAATACTCTTACTACTGCTATTTCAAATGTACCTTCCGGTAATAATGAATTGCTAAATCAGATAAATGCTATACTTGAAAAAAGTAATGAGCTTAAAGCACTATCTAATGTTTTGAAGAGTAGTTCAAAAGATATATCAAATGCATCAAAGGGTGTTAAATCAGATAAAGGTTCAGCCGATCTGTTATCTAATGATGTTGAATATATTAAAGAATTAACTGAATTATATTTTTCTGAAAATGGAAGTACTTTATTTTCTATAGAAAATCTCAAG
>Ga0310786_10007818_pt1 | contig 13854 bp, 8 predicted proteins | sample AusTroGonzalo_MG_FD_203881 | JGI IMG/M metagenome (GOLD analysis project Ga0310786, IMG submission 203881) | Bovine rumen microbial communities from tropical cattle in Woodstock, Queensland, Australia - Gonzalo_03 (v2) (version 2) | ecosystem: Host-associated > Mammals > Digestive system >... | reverse complement strand
GTTCTCCAGCTTCTCCTCCTCGTAAGCGTGACACATGATAGAGAGGAACATACGATCGACACCAATAGAGGTCTCGATGACATACGGGGTGTAGCTCTCGTTGGTCTGAGGATCAAAGTACTTGATGCTCTTGCCAGAGTATTTCTCATGCTGCGAGAGATCGAAGTTCGTGCGAGAGTGGATACCCTCTACCTCCTTGAAGCCGAATGGCATCTTGAACTCAATATCAGTAGCAGCATTGGCATAGTGAGCCAGCTTGTCGTGGTCGTGGAAACGGTAGTTCTCAGCACCAAAGCCTAAAGCCTGGTGCCACTTCATACGAGTCTCCTTCCACTTGGGGAACCACTGGAGCTCAGTGCCGGGCTGTACGAAGAACTGCATCTCCATCTGTTCGAACTCACGCATACGGAAAATGAACTGACGGGCCACAATCTCGTTACGGAAAGCCTTACCAATCTGGGCGATACCGAAGGGAATCTTCATACGACCAGTCTTCTGCACGTTCAAGTAATTCACGAAGATACCCTGAGCGGTCTCAGGACGGAGGTAAACCTTCATCGAAGCATCAGCAGAAGCACCCATCTCGGTAGCGAACATCAGGTTAAACTGACGCACGTCAGTCCAGTTCTTGGTACCGCTGATAGGATCAACTATTTCCTCGTCGAGGATAATCTGCTTAAGAGCCTCGAGGTCTGGTCCCTGCATAGCCTCGGCATAGCGTGCATGCAGAGCGTCGCGCTTCTCCTTAGCTTCCTTAACGCGCTCGCTGGTCTCCATGTACTTAGCCTCATCAAAGCTGTCGCCAAAACGCTTGCGAGCCTTCTCAACTTCCTTCTGAATCTTCTCGTCGTACTTGGCAATCTGATCCTCGATCAGCACGTCAGCACGATAGCGCTTCTTTGAGTCGCGGTTATCAATGAGGGGATCGTTGAAGGCATCAACATGACCAGAAGCCTTCCATATCGTCGGGTGCATAAAGATAGCGCTATCGATACCCACGATATTCTCGTGCAGCATCGTCATAGCTTTCCACCAATACTGCTTAATGTTATTCTTCAACTCCACACCGTTCTGACCGTAGTCATACACGGCGCCTAAACCATCGTAAATCTCACTTGAAGGGAACACAAAGCCATACTCCTTACAGTGGCTTACGATCTTCTTAAATACATCTTCTTGTGCCATAATAACGTTAAATTTGCAAATTTGGCTGCAAAGTTACACAATTTAATTAAGAATTAAGAATTAAGAATTAAGAATTAACAAAAAAACATAGATTTATTTTGTTGTTTCGGAAATATTTACTACTTTTGCATCCGCTTAACACAAGTTAGGGGCATAGCCCAGTTGGTTTAGAGCGCTGCAGTCACATTGCAGAGGTCCCCGGTTCGAGCCCGGGTGTCCCTACAAAAAAAGAGCCGAGAATTTCTCAGCTCTTTTTTTGTTCCAATAGTCCTGTTACTTGAATCCGTGGCCGTTCCACTTCAGGGCCGTCTGCCACTTTTCGCGGCCGTTCTCGCTCCAGTGCGTCACAATGATGTCCTTGCCTACACGTGGTAGCGCATACGAGATGTTGAAGTACTGCACATCAATGCCCATATCAGCGGGCTTCATCTGCCGTGTGGCATTATTGTAGCGGTAGAACGTCAGACCGTCGTATTGTCCGGGGTTCATGCGCTTGCCGTTTTCCGACAACTCTATACACATCGCAAACAGTTTGTGCTTCTTGTCGTCCATGTTCCAGTAGCACATTTCCCACTTGCTCGCGTAACCATCGTGTTTCGACTGCACCAGAATGTAGCCAGCCTTACGGTCAACGGTAATCGTGAAACCCTCTGGCTGAGCCTCGCCTGTGCGGTAACACTCCAGCGACTGCCGCAGTGCGTTCGATGACTCGTCGGGTTCGCTCTCGGGGTCATCGTCATTGGCCGTAGCCCACGCCCATGCAAAATCCATGATGTCGGGCGCCGCACCTAGAAATCCCACCTTGATACCCTCCTGTGCCGACACGGTCATTGTCAAGGCCAGCAGGAATAGAATAGCAACTAATTTTTTCATTGTCTTTCCATTTTAGTTTGTATTATTAGAAGAATCATACCAAATCTCGCCATTTGAAAGTTCATCGAATGCCACCACCTGAGCCGCCGCCACGATGGCCTCCACCACCACCTCGCGAGGCATGACCGCCACCGCCAGACCGACGGCGGCTACCCCTACTGGGCTCCGTGTAGTACACCTTTCGTGTGTGGGCAGAGGCTGCCGCACTCACAAAGCGCTTGATAGCCTCGGGTTCAACAGCGCTATAGGCCAACTGGCTAGCTATCTGGTCCATCTTGAAGTATTCAGGATTGATTTTCTGCATCTGCTTGACGACCGTCGATGCGCAACCGAACAGGGTGGCCCACACCATGTAGTCCTTCCACAGCATCACCTCCTGTACCTCGCGTTCGTCGATGAGCGTGAAGTCCGTCAGGAACTTCTTCAGGCCCAACATCTGAATTGTGTCGGTCTTGTTGCTCGACGGCGATATCAAGTGGACGCCATGTAGTGTGCTGACGAAACTGAATACCTCGGTCATGTTCTTCTCGTTGTTTATGTAGTTGACCAGTTCGTGGGGGTCCATCGTTTGGTCGTCGCCCGCCGCCTTCTGGAATATGCCGTAGATGCTCTGTAGCAGTTTATGGTTCGGCTGGCTCAAGTCCTCCGTCCACGGTTTGACGACAAACCTCGGCTTGCCCTTGCTGCTATCAATGCCTATTGCGCCCAGTTGTACCAGTTTCAGCAGGCTGGCTGACAGGAGCTTGTCGTAGTCGGAGGTCTGATACACGTCGTTCAGCAATGAGTTAGCCTGTGCCAGGTCGCCGCCCAGCGGGATGTCGCGATACCATTCGACGTTGCGGTACTTGTACTTATTCACCAGTCGCGCCACGGGTTCCCACAGCAGTCCGCACAGCGCAAAGAATATCAGGCCGCCGCCACAAATCCATTCCAATGCCTTTTTCCACAATGGCTCGCCATCGTCTTCCTCCTCCATGTAGTCGCTGCCCTCAAAAGCCTTAACCTTCACCGTCTCAAACGACTGCTCGTATTGGGCCGACGGACTGAACAGCCCTTTTGTGAACTCGCACATCACAATCATCACGTCATCATCCTTGAACGCCTCCGTGGTCTCGGCCACTATCGCGCTGTCTCTGAAATGGATGTCGCCACCGTAGCCGAACGCCCAGATATTGGCCACCGAATCGGTCAGCAGCGTGCCGTCTTCGGTCGTGATGGTCAGCTTCACATGCTGTGGCATCGGCTTGAGGTTACGCGTCACAAACATCCAGTTGAAGCCGTCTGACTCGCTGTAGCCCTCGACCATCCCGGTCACCTTATATTTTGCGGTGTACGTGCGCTCGCCGCTTTCGCCCAGTCCCCAGCACAGCTCGTAGCCGCCGTTCGACTTCAGCACCATGCCGCACTTGTTCGTCTTCATGGCACGGCCCCAGTCCACGTCCCAAACGGCCTGCGACTCGTACTGCCGTCCCGTCTCGTCGCTCACCACGAAGTCCTTGACGATACTTCTCCCCGTATTTTCTATATTAATGTAGCATTCCGTGCCCTCGCTGGTAATGGTCATCTGGCGTGTCTCCGTGATGCGCGCGTCGCCATTCTTCGACAGCACCACACGAATGTCCAGATTATGCAAAATCTGCGCCTGCAGTGGCAGCAGAGCAGCCACCGCAAGCAACAGAGTCACGATTCTTTTCCTCATCTTGGCTTTGAAATGAAAATAATCGGTTTCTTGCATTTCTGTTATGTAATGAATCAGTTTTGTTCCCTAGTTTCCACCTTTTTCTCAATCTTGTTCTTGCTCTTTCCCTTCCAAAGCCACACCTCGATATCAGAGCCGATGTGGCTGGTGATGTTAGAAGTCTTCTTGTCTATACCTGGATTGGGGATTTCACGGAAGTTCTCGACGCGGCTGAAGACATAGTATTCTTCATCCCACAGGTAGGCATCGTAATACAGGTCTTTGTTTACGCCATAGCGACCAAGGCAGACCAGCGCATCGGTATGCTTGTCGCCGTTCACGTCGAAGAGGACGACACGACCCACCTCGTTCTTATTGGCAGGTTTACCAGGCAATACCTGGCACAACTGCTGCAGCGGACGATCATAGCCCAGACTCAGATTATAGCGTATCACGCCCTCCTCCTCGTCATCCTCATAGAAAGTCTCATCCCAATACGGGATATACTTTTCCACATCGTCCTTAACGTCCGACAGGTTCAGCGGTTTGTCGTTCTTAAGGTCTGGAGCAAACACCAGTTCGTCGATGGCGTCGTCCTCGTCAGTCGCCTCGGCGGCAACAGTTTTCACAGAGTCGGCAACGGCTGTTGTGTCTTTGACGCTTGTTGAGTCAGCAGCGGCTTCGTCACCACTTGCTTTCTTGCCTCCGCATGCTACGAGCAGCATCAAGGCTGAGACTATCAAGATACCTTTTTTCATATCTATTCTTTGTTTAGTATTTTAGTTTTATTGATTATTGACTGAAAGCTGCTTCAGCTTGTTTTTACCACCTAAGGCGAATATCCAGACGAGGATACCAGCTATCACTAACAACGCAATGCCCACGATGGGACGATAGAACAGCCAGGCGATGGCAATGACTATCAACGACCACACGACGCCTAAGACAGTGCAGATCACACCTACGCCCCATCCTACGATGGTTGACAGGAACGGCACAATCTTCGTGAGTGTTACGACGAAGCCAAAGATAAGTTTCAGGGCTCCGATGACCATTATGATGCCCAGTATACGATACGCCCAAGTATTAAAGGTGTTGGTTTCCTGTTCGTCTTCGAAGAACTGGTCCATGTCCTTCTTGCCCATCACCAGCTTTTCCAACATATAGCCGTTCTTGGCCTTGAAGGGTCCGAAGCCGTCACCATTAACGACGGCGACAACGGTCACCTCATGGCTTGGCGCCACTTTCTCGAACTTGATGCGGACATCGCCCACGGTAGGCGAACCGGGTTCGAGACCAAGATACAACTGGTTGTCACTGACATGTACGTAGTTTAAATCGTTACTGTTCAGGCCTTCCTTTTTAGTATAGTGACGCTCGTACGACGCCTGTATCGTCTTGTCCAACTGACGCAGCACGTCGTCGCTCAGGTCTGGTCTTAGCGGCTCGTAGGTGTTGATGCTGTGAATCAAGCTGTTGTTGAGGCTGTAGGCACCGAAGGACACATGCTCCGCCCACTGCTCGCCATCCTCAAACTCGGCCAGCACCACGTTGACATGGCCATAATGCTGTTTAAATTTGCTTGAGCCGATAGGAGTTGAGCTCCAGTCTCTACGGTAGTCATAGGTGACAATCTTCTTCTCGCTACCATCACTCTTCTCCTTTGTTTCCTCAGTCTTGGTCTCGTGCCACTGATAGTACTCGACCTTACGCTTCATCGAGATAGCGTTGACACTGAGACCGAAGTCCTTGTCGGTGAGCAAGTCCTCAGTGACAGCCATAGCCGTACCGCACACCAGTTGACCTTCCAGGCTGGCGTCCTTCTTGCTGGGGTCCTCCATCACGACGCAGACTCCCTGAGCCTCCTCAAGCATGTCGGCAGTCTTCACGCTGTTACCTTCGTTCCACCACAGCATAGCCGTAGCACCCAGGAATAGCGTGAAGCCTGTCGCAATACTTTTAAACGACTGCTTGACGCGCGAGCCGTAGCCAGTTGTTATAGTTTCTTGATATGCCATACCTTATGACAATCCGAGGTTTATTTCTCCTTGCACGAAGCGATAATCTTGTCTACAAGGGGCTTATATTTAGCCTCGTCGCTCTTCTTGAATTTGAGTGAACCGAGGAAAATATTCTTCTTAGGTGTCAAAATGCCGAACGAGTATTTTACAGCTGGCACTTTATTGTCATCCACTTCCTCCTCGCCCTCAGAGCGGAACGTGAACGTCTTGCCCTTCACAGTGGTAGGGCCGCATTTCCAGCCTGTAGGCTCACCCATCGAACGCTCTATCAAGTACTTCACGCTCTCGGAATACTTCTTCATCTCAGCTGGCGTCATATCCTTGCCATACTCACCCAGACTCAAGTCCATGAACTCGATACCATCCTCAACCTTGGCGTTGAAAGCCTCGTCCAGCCACTGCTCCTGAGCCTCGAAATTAGCAGGATACTGGCAAGAGAACATCTTGCAATCAAATGTCTTCAAACCTTGTGCATTTGCGGTTATTGTCATGGCTGCGAAAGCCAGAATAGCAAAAATCTTTTTCATTGTCTTATACTTTTTTATATTTATAATTTGTTCTTTGTTTACTGGAAATCGATTTACTTCTTTGTGAAAGCCAGACGGAAGCCCGTATCATGGCTATAGCCCGTAGACCAGTAACCTTCACGATAGGTCACACGGCACTTGTCTGCCTCTTCGTCCCATCCGCCGCCACGAACCACGTAGCCAGGATCGTCGCCAGCGGCCGGGCCCTTTGGATTCGTCTGAGCAGCAGCCTCATACTGCCCGAAGACATCGGCAGTCCACTCGCGGACGTTGCCCGTCATGTCGTACAATCCCAACTCGTTAGGAGCCTTCGTCTTCACCGCATGCAAGCCCCAATTGGGAGCTGAACTGTCGCTAAAGTCATCGCCGCAAGTGTCCTTGTTCCATCCCACAGCCTTCACGTCGTTACTGCCGCTGTACTTCATACCCTTGCTCTTCACGCCGCCACGGGCTGCAAACTCCCACTCAGCCTCCGTAGGCAAGCGGAACTCGTAGTCAGACTTCACCATATTCAGACCCTTGATGAACTCCTGAACCTGAGCATACGTCACGTTATGTATGGGCTTGTTGTCGGCAATAAATCCGTCGTGCAGATTGTCGTGATTGCCCATGATGACCGACCATAGTTCCTGCGTCACCTCCGTCTCAGCAATGTAGTACGTGCTCAACGTCACCTGATGCACAGGACCCTCCTGGAAGTAAGCCTCCTTCACGGCCTCAGGGTCGCAGCCCATCTTAAACGTGCCGCCCTGCACCTTAATCATATTAAACTTAGTGCCGCCCACGTTAATCGTCAGCACATTGTCGCCCGATGCCTTAGTTGGAGCCTTCTTGGCCGCCGTTCCCGCAGCCTTCTTAACTGGAGCCTTGCGCTGCTGCGCACTTACTGTCAACGTCATAGCCATCAAGGCAACCATCATCATGATCTGTTTCATTGTTTTTTCTATTTATAGTTTATATTCAAATATCGATGAATTATTTAGCTGCCAGCGTCGATGTAAAACAATCGGTCTTTACTTCCCAGCCGTTAATTACGCGTTGGCTAGTGTTGTTGATGTTGCCATTAACAAAGCCTACTGTCATTCCGTCTTCGTCGAACGTGTCACCACTGATATTGTCCTGTTTAGCCTCAAAACGACCAATGATATTCTCGCCGTCGTCAAACTCCATCACAACCATCAGCACTACGTAGCGACAGAGAACCGTACCATAATCGTTGCGGCGATATTTCCAGCTCGGAGTCTCTGTACCGATGTTTCCTACCTTGAACTTATGGCCGTACTTACTATCGGTTCTAGTATTACTGGCATTGGCAGCAGCCGTGATGCCACCGAACTTCTTATCGAACAACTTCTCTACCTGAGCCTTGTCCAACGCGCCCTCCTTCATCTGCCAATCCAAATAGCCCTCCTTTTGCAAAGCTTCGGCACTCCAGAAACCGCTGATACTCTTATCTCTAACTGTCGAAACCTTGTCGAGCATCATCTTCTGTCCAGCTCCAGGCAGTGTAAAGAATGTGCGAGCCACTGGGCTCTTAGGCAACTCGGCATTAGCGTCGAAAGCCTTAATTCCCTCCTGCTTTTTAAACTCTTCCATCTCAGCTGCCTTTTTCTCGTTCTCAGCTTTGATTTGGTCGTAATACTCCTGACTTGGATCCTTTTTTTTCGACACAGCCTTCTTTGCTGCCTTCAATAGTCCACCGAACTGTGCATCAGCTACTGTACTGAACGCGAACATGGCTACCAGTGCCATCACCGAAATCTTAATGGATTGTTTCATAATCGTTTAAAGTTTAAGTTTATAATTATTCTTATATATCTTGATTGGTTGATATCTTAGTATTTGATTTTAGTATTTCCTTCAATTGACGTTCCACCTCCCATTTCACCATATCGCGCATGGCGAGCAGGAGTCTTGCCTGTTCCTCAGTATAGCTGTTGGCTGCCTGATGCCTGCGCTCTTGTTTGTCGTTTGGTGTCATCTTGTCCATTTGACCTTTTGTACTTTTTTGATTTCGATGGCAAAGTTACGGCAAAAACGCAGCACAACCTTCAGCAGAAAACGCGGAAAGTTGTGCAGAATCTTCCAAAATGCGTCGTTTTAACGCAATTCAAACCTTTTTCCTGTTTTCGGAACACTAATAATTAACGTATTTCGAACTTTATTTCAAATTTCTGATTAGATATTCGCTAGGCGTGATGCCAAAGAAACGCTTAAAGGCTCGAGTGAATGCACCCTGGTCTTCGTAGCCGCAACTCAAGGCAATGTCTAAAATAGTGGTTTGGGGAGAGTTGTTGGCGAGCAGGTGGCGAGCCTTCTGCATGCGAATGTTAGTAATGTAACCCTGTGGGGTCTCGCCAGTAATCGCCTTCAGACGATAGCGGAATTGGGAAGTACTCAAAGCCATCTGCGATGCCAACGCATCAACGTTAACGCTGTTGTTCTCTATCTGCTCGGCTATGATGTTCATGGTACGAGTAAGGAAGTCCTTGTCGCGAGCAGAGAGTTCTTGCTGTTTGTCGGCACACGCATTCTCATATCGCTTGCGCAACTCGTCGAGCGTCATGGCAACTTCATTCAGACGACAGCGCTGAAGTGCCGAGCGACGGCGTTGCATCACCATCAATACGACGGCCACTGCCAGCAACGTTATGCAGATGATGATAATGATAGTGCGAGAATGGCGGGCTTTAGCGTTTTCATCAGTCAGTTTGGTGTTGCCGAACTCGGCATTGTAGCGAGCCAGCAAGTCGGCTGCTCCATTGTTGTAGAGCGAGTCCTTCAGCAGGTCAAAGCGTTCAAGCTCCAATCGCGCACTATCGGGACTAATGGTCCATAGTGCCTGATACAGTCCGTCACGGGCATGCATCTCGTTGTAGGGATTGCCCATCTCGTGACACAGGTTGACGGCTTCGCGCAGATAGGGCACAGCTTCTCGCTCCAAGCGGTGCTTCTTGTCATCGTCACAGTCATCCTCGCGACTTATGGAAAGCAGCGTGTGGCCCACCTTGTTGAGCGATATGGCCAATGACTGGCGATTGCCCTCGCGACGAAAGTATGGAATGATGGTATCGAAGATGGCCAATGCCTCCTGATACTGCTTCATGCCTAACAGGATGGCAGCCTTCTGGGACAGACGCACACGTAGTTTCATCTGTCGCCCGTCCTCACGTTCCAACTGTATAGCTCTCTCGATATACCGCTGAGCCGCGTCAAAGTGATTCATGGTAAACTCCGTCTCGGCTGCCGCCCCACAATACATGGCTATACGTCCACGATGGTTTATCTCTTCGGCCAACTGTAGCGCCTCGAGTATGTACTTCAGTCCCTCTTGCGGCTGTTTGGCATCGACATAGATGGCTCCGATTGTGTTGAGCGATGAGGAAATCATCTCCTTGTCGCCGCTAGCCCGATCCATGGCGTTGCACTCCTTGGCATAGCGCAGGGCCTTATGGTAGTCTGACTGTCGCGAGGTACACACGGCAAGTATGCTAAGTTCATCGGCTACCTCATCCGTCATACCCAGCTGGCGAAGCATGGGCAGAGCCTGTTCGCCTACGATGACGGCACTATCGTAAAGCTGCTCTTCATAGTAACGGCCACTGGCCTCATAGAGTCGCACGGCCTCCTGACGGCTGACCGTCGGTTTGCTATCAGACTTAGGCGCAGCACTAACAGCAATAGAGGCAGTAGAGAGCAGGAGGATAAGCAGAAACTTGGCCAGATAATCGCTTGGGGTCACACCAAAGAAGCGCTTGAAGGCACGTGTGAACGAGGACTGGTCGTTGTAGCCGCAACCTTTGGCCACATCGAGAATCGTCATGTCGGGCGTGGTATCCAGCAAATAGCGAGCCTTCTGCATGCGGATGTTGGTAATGTAGCCCTGTGGGGTCTCACCAGTTGTTGCCAAGAGTCGTCTACGGAACTGCGAGGTGCTCATGGCCAACTCTGAGGCCAACACATCCACATTGACATTGTTGGATTCTATCTGATTAGTGATAATCGTCATCGTCTTATTGAGGAACAGCTTGTCCTGCTCCGACAACTCATGAGTTTCGACATAGTCATTGCTGTCCTGTTGCTGGTGCCCGTACTGCAACTGCAGCTCCTCAAGGGTCTTGGTTTCCTCGCTGAGGCGTTTCTTCTGCAGGGCTATCAGTCGGCGCTGACGCACCACAAGCACGACAGCCACTGCCAACAGCAGGGCACACATTATTATAATATAGATACGCGAACGGCTCACAAAATGGTTTTCCTCCTGCAGTTGGTCGTTGCCAAACGCTGCATTATACTTGGCCAACTGTTCTTTCGAGGCTATGCTATAGAGCGAATCTTTGAGTCGGTTGAAGCGTTCCAGTTCTATACGAGCACTATCAGGATTGAGCGTCCACAGGGCCTGATAGAGTTCGTGACGCGCCTGCATCTCATGATACGAATCACCCATATCGCGAAAATGTTGGGCTGCCTCACGGTAATATGTAACGTCCCGTTTCGCCTCGTCAGCATGAACTGAGAGGAAAGATAACATCAGGGAAAGGAAAAGCAGTAATTTTCGGTTGGCTATTTCCTGGATGATATATATGGCGTACATAATCTTATAGTTTTGGGTGCAAAGTTAGTCAAAAGCTTTCTAAAAACCAAATCATTGACGCTGATTTATCAAACAATGGCATTGTTTTATCAAAGGATGTCATAGTTTTAAAGGGCTTCTCTGAAAGAGATTTCTCAATTCTTTTTTGTTATTTCCGTTATTTTTCATAACTTTGGCTATTCCGAACTTACTTTGCACTCGGAAAAACTCAAATAAATTTGGTTTTTCTCTCGTTTTTTCGTAACTTTGCAGGAAAATTAAAAAACTACTACATCATTTATGGACGACGAAACAAGAGACGACGAAGTATTGGAGCAAGACGCTTCGGTGGAACAGGAAGGCACTGCGCAGGACGACATGGCGGAGGGCCATTCGGACTATAAGCCCGTGAACCGATTCGATGCGGCTGCCGTTCATCACCTGAGCGGTATGTACCAGAGCTGGTTCCTGGACTATGCTTCGTATGTCATTCTGGAGCGTGCTGTACCACACATCGAGGACGGACTGAAGCCTGTGCAGCGCCGCATTCTGCACTCGATGAAGCGTATGGACGACGGCAGATATAATAAGGTGGCGAACATCGTGGGACATACCATGCAGTTTCACCCTCACGGCGACGCCTCCATTGGCGACGCATTGGTGCAGATGGGTCAGAAAGACCTGTTGATAGACACGCAGGGTAACTGGGGGAACATCCTAACGGGTAACCGTGCTGCAGCGCCTCGTTACATTGAGGCCCGCCTGTCGAAGTTTGCCTTAGACACCGTCTTCAATCCCAAGACCACCGAATGGCAGATGTCGTACGACGGGCGCAACAAGGAGCCCATCACCCTTCCTGTCAAGTATCCGCTGTTGTTGGCACAGGGTGCCGAGGGTATTGCCGTAGGTCTGAGTTCCAAGATTCTGCCCCATAACTTTGTGGAAATCTGCGACGCAGCCATCGCCTACCTGCATGGCGAAGAGTTCCACTTATACCCAGACTTCCCAACGGGCGGTTCGATTGACGTATCGAAATACAACGACGGACAGCGTGGCGGCGTCATCAAGGTGCGTGCCAAAATTGAGAAACTGGACCCCAAGACACTCGTCATTCGCGAGATACCATTCTCGAAGACTACGGAAACTGTCATTGACTCGATACTGAAGGCCATTGACAAGGGCAAAATCAAGGCTCGCCACGTGGAAGACCTGACCGCAGCAAAGGTAGAGATACAAGTGCAGTTGGCACCAGGTGTATCGTCGGACAAAACGCTGGATGCACTGTATGCCTTCTCTGACTGCGAAATCAACATATCGCCCAACTGCTGCGTCATCGAGGACAACAAGCCACAGTTCCTGACGATAAGTGATGTACTGCGTCACTCGACGGAAAGAACCAAGGACCTGATTCGTCAGGAGTTGGAAATCCACAAGGGCGAACTCCTAGAACAGTTGCACTTCTGTTCGTTGGAGAAAATCTTCATCGAGGAGCGCATCTATAAAGACAAGAAATTTGAGCAGGCGCCCACCATTGATGCCGTCTGCGAACATATCGATGACCGCTTGACGCCCTACTATCCGCAGATGGTGCGTGAGGTGACGAAGGACGACATCCTTAAATTGTTGGAAATCAAGATGCAACGCATCCTGAAGTTCAACAAGGACAAGGCCGACGAACTGATGGCCCGCATCAAGGCTGAGATTGAGGAGATTGATCGCGACCTGGCGAACCTGACGGAGGTGACAGCCCAGTGGTTCCAGTTCCTGAAGGACAAGTACGGCAAAGACCATCCGCGACTGACGGAAATCCGCAACTTTGACACCATCGAGGCCACAAAGGTGGTCGAAGCCAACCACAAGCTGTACATCAATCGTCAGGACGGCTTCATTGGCACAAGTCTGAAGAAAGACGAGTTCGTCTGCAACTGCTCGGACATCGACGACATCATCATCTTCTATAAAGACGGTAAGTTTAAGGTGGTTCGTGTAGCCGACAAGTTGTTTGTTGGCAAGAATGTTATCTGGTTGGGCGTCTTCAAGAAGAACGACCAACGCACCATCTATAATGCCGTATATCGTGACGGACGCAAGGGCTACTATTACATCAAGCGTTTCAACGTTTCGAGCATTACACGCGACCGTGAATACGACATCACAGCAGGTACGGAAGGGTCACGCGTGCTTTACTTCACAGCCAATCCCAATGGTGAGGCAGAAGTCATCAAGGTGACGCTTGACCCAGCACCTAAGCTGAAGCGCATCTTCTTCGACAAGGACTTCTCGGAGGTTCTGATTAAGGGACGTGCCGCCAAGGGTAACCTGCTGACCAAATTCCAGGTACACCGCATCGGACTGAAGAGTCACGGTCACTCGACGCTGGGTGGTCGCAAGGTGTGGTACGATCCAGACGTGAACCGCCTGAACTACGACGAGCATGGACGACTGCTGGGTGAATTCAACGATGGCGACCAGATACTGGTCATCCTGAAGAATGGCGACTACTACCTGAGCGGTTTCGATGCCAACGTACACTTCGAAGACAATATCGACCGTCTGGAGAAATACAAGGCTGATAAAGTATGGAGCTGCGTGCTCTATGATGCCGACAACCAAGGCTATCCTTACGTCAAGCGTTTCCTCATGGAGGCTACGAAACGTAAACAGAACTACATTGGTGAGAACGAGAACTCACAACAGATTCTGCTGACGGACACTGTCTATCCGCGTCTGCTGGTAACCTATGGTGGTAATGATGCCTATCGTGGAACAGAGGAAATCGATGTCGAACAGTTTATCAGCGTCAAAGGCTTTAAGGCCAAGGGCAAACGACTGACCACCTGGCAGATCGCTTCTATCGAAGAGTTGGAGCCGCTGCGTTTCCCCGAACCAGAGGAAGAGCCGGAGGAAACGGAAGAAGAGGAAGAGGATCTGGATCCGGACGCAGGCAAGAGCCAGCAACAGGTGTTCGACGAACTAACGGGACAACTAAGTCTATTCCCT
>Ga0310786_10007816_pt1 | contig 13855 bp, 9 predicted proteins | sample AusTroGonzalo_MG_FD_203881 | JGI IMG/M metagenome (GOLD analysis project Ga0310786, IMG submission 203881) | Bovine rumen microbial communities from tropical cattle in Woodstock, Queensland, Australia - Gonzalo_03 (v2) (version 2) | ecosystem: Host-associated > Mammals > Digestive system >... | reverse complement strand
CGCCCTTTCCGTCCGGACTCCATGCAAACTGCTCTATGCCTCCAAACGGCAGCATCGGACTCTCAAAAGGCTCACCTTCAAGCAGGTCAACAGCCTGGTCCGATACCTTGGAACCGTCAAATCCCGCCACAAAGGGATGAGGTATTGAGGTCACCCATGTATCCCAGTGACGGAACATCAGGTCATCGGCTATCATTCCGCTGGCTTTGGGCAGATCCTCATATTGCCTCTCCTTGACAAGCGGATTAGGCACGCTCATGACCAGAAGCACGTTTTTCATGTCAGGAGAGAACAGAAAGCCCTCCACATCCTTGTCCATGAACGACAGCTGTCTGCGATGCTTGCCGTCAGCGTCCATACTGAATATCTGCTGCACGCCTTTATTTACCGTAAGGAAAGCTATATGCTCATTGTCAATCCAGACAGGACTGTGTTCCGATGCGGCGCTTTTGGTAAGCAGTTTAATGTTGCCGCCTTCATCATCCATCGTATAGATGACAGTATGACTGGCATTCTCCTCTACACTGTAATACGACACCTGATAAGCCACCTTAGAGCCGTCGGGCGAAACGGCCACGCCGCCTATACGACCCATGGACCACAGGACTTCGGGAGTGAACCTGCCGTCCTCTATCTTTATATCGCTCTTTCCGATATATACCTTACTGTCTTCTTTTTTGGTGTTCATTAGCAAAACTGTTACAACGGCTGCCACAAGCAATACGCCGATTATCGTAAAACGTTTTCTGTCCATATCTGCCACAGTTAATCTTTTCGTCTCTTTGAAATGCGAATATATCATTATTTCCTGACAAACCGATACGTGTTTTTTGATTATCTTCGCGACAAATAACATGTAATGGCGCTTTTCACTTACATTCTGGCATTCCTAATGGCCGCTCCTTTCGACATCGGCTCCAAACCGGTATCCGCGACACACCGTCTGGAACAGGTTTCGGCCGATACAATCCGGCTTTCATTCAACCTGAACATATCTCCCGGCTGGCACGTATATTCCACCTCGCTGCCTGGAGGCGGTCCCATAAGCGCCACCCTGGAATTCGACACCGTACGCGGAGTTGAGCCCGCATCGGAGTTATCGTTCAACGGAAATGAGAAAGAAGAGGACGATCCGCTGTTCGGCATGAGAATCCGTTATTTTGAGAACAGGGTAACATTCTTTCAGGATTTCAGAATCTCAGACGCCTCATGGAGCATGGAGGGAGTCTTTACCTTTGGAGCCTGCAACAACGAGAGCTGCCTGCCGCCCCAGCGTGTGGAGTTCAGCCACTCATCGCCCACCCTGTCTGCCGGGAAACCCTCCAACCAGTCGGATGCCGGTTATTCAGGTATAGAGCAGATTGAAGGTTATGACCAGCTGCTGTGGAAACCGGTCAATTATAAATCTTCTTACATTGAAAAAAACGGAGGAGGCCTGTGGGGGCTGTTCCTTACCAGTTTCATAGGCGGTCTGATAGCGTTGCTTACCCCGTGTGTCTGGCCTATCATCCCCATGACCGTAAGTTTCTTTCTCAAACGTTCATCTTCACGCAGAAAGGCCGTCCGTGACGCAATCCTTTACGGACTCTCCATCGTAACGGTCTATGTGGCGCTAGGGCTTGTCATTACACTCATATTCGGAGCCAATGCCCTGAACGCCCTGGCAACCAACGCCATAGTCAACATACTGTTTTTCCTCATACTGGTTGCCTTTGCGCTCTCATTCTTCGGGCTGTTTGAGATAACCCTCCCGTCCCGTTGGAGTACCGGCGCCGACCGCAAATCATCATCCGGCGGCATAGGCGGCATTTTCTTCATGGCATTGACACTTACCATTGTGTCATTCTCCTGTACCGGTCCCATTATCGGCTTCCTGCTGGTAGATGCGGCATCAACCGGCAGCATACTGGCACCCACCATAGGTATGCTGGGGTTTGCCATAGCCATGGCCATACCGTTTACTCTGTTCGCCCTGTTTCCCGAATGGCTCCGCAATATGCCTAAATCAGGAGGATGGATGGACAAGGTAAAGGTCACTCTGGGAGTAATAGAACTTGCCTTCTCCCTCAAATTCCTCTCCGTAGCCGACATGGCATACGGCTGGGGTATCCTGCCGCGTGACCTGTTCGTACTGCTTTGGATTCTCATGGCACTGTTTCTGGGCCTCTATCTGTTTGGGCTTCTGGGACGCAAAAAGAACAGGCACAAGCCCGGCATAGCCGGAATCCTGACCGGAACCGCCTCCATACTGTTCATGGCATGGCTTGTTCCCGGTCTCTGGGGCGCACCGCTCAAAGCCATCAGCGCCTTTACACCGCCCATGAACACCCAGGTTTTAGGACATAACGCGCAAACCGTAGAACCCCAGTTTACTGACTATAGCCTTGCTTTAAAGGCATCGGCAGCCAGCGGAAAACCAGTGTTGATAGACTTTACCGGTTACGGATGCGTAAACTGCCGCAAGATGGAAGCGTCAGTATGGACAGACCAAAGGGTATCGGACAAGATAAAAAACGAATACATTCTGGTGTCACTTTTTGTCGATGACAAGACACCGCTCACCAAGACCGTATCCATCGTTGAAAACGGCACAAATGTCAAGATCCGCACCGTAGGCGACAAGTGGAGCCTGCTGCAACGGTACAAGTTCGGGGCAAACGCCCAACCCTTCTATGTAATAGTTGATTCAAACGGAAATCTCCTGGCCGGTCCCTACACCTTTGATCCCGACCCGGATAAATTCCTCAAGTTCATTTCCGCTCGCGTTTGATCACCTTTTTCTTGCGGACCGACCAGCCAAAGAAACCTTTGGGGTTGGATACGTCAAAATACTCGCCGTGGGTGTAGGCAATCAGATCCATTGCCGCCATGTCGATTTTGTCGTTTTCATCGATGAATCTCTCATCGACAAGCACATTCACCACCTCTGCCAGGAACATGTCATGAGAGCCCAGCGGCTTTATGTCCACCACCCTGCACTCTATTGACACAGGCGATTCCTCAACCGTAGGTGCAGATACCTTCTCAGCCTTTCCAGGGGTGATCCCGGCCTCCTTGAACTTGTCACAGTCACAACCCGAACGTACCCCACAGAAATCAGTGGCACGGGCAAGGGATTTGGTGGTAAGATTTATGACAAAACAGCCGTTCCGTTTTATAATATCATATGAGTGACGTTCCGGACGAATCGACACATAGCACATGGGAGGATTGCTGCATACCGTACCTGTCCAGGATACGGTCAGCACGTTATACTCATCGGGATTGGCGCCACAGCTCACCAGAACCGCTGGCAATGGGTAAATCATAGTACCCGGCTTGAAACTCTTTTTCATTTTTCGGGTGATGTCAGTTTACGGAATACGGCGGGAGTAGGCAGCGTGAAACGCATCAGCTCTCCGCTTACGGGATGTATGAAAGAAAGTCTGTAATTATGAAGCATAAGACGGCGCACGGGATTTGTCTCGGCCCCGTATTTCATGTCTCCGGCTATAGGGCAGCCCATCTCGGACATATGTACCCTTATCTGATTCTTCTTACCGGTAAATATCTCAACGTCAACCAACGCATACCTTCCGCGTGACTGCAGTACCTTATAATGAGTAACGGCAAGACGGCCCTTCTCCTCATCGGACGTAGAGAACACCTGCATGCGGTCATTCTGCGTAAGAAGGCTCTCTATGGTATCTTCCTTGCGGAGAGGGACATTCTCGGTTACGCAGACATATCTGCGCTCCTTTACGTAATAGTCCCAGTTGGCCCGCAACTCATGCATCATATCCTCATCCTTTGAGAACATGAGTATACCAGATGTGTATTGGTCCAGGCGATGGCATACATATAGTTCGGCATCAGGATTGTCATGACGTACATAATCCCTCACGATATGGAACGCATTCTTTTCACGGGCAGTATCATTGGCCACAGAAAGAAGGCCGGACGCCTTTTCTATCACAATCATCCATTTGTCTTCATACAGAACCTTTATCTGGGGATGATTGAACTTGTAAAAAGAGCGTCCAAAGTTGACTTCAACTATATCACCGGGAACCAGAGGTGTGTCAAATTGGGTAACAGCCGAACCTTTGAGCGCAATATGCTTGTACTTAAGCATGGACTTGATCTCGGTACGGCTCAAGCCGGACAGGGTTTTGATCAGGAACGGCAAAAGAGTAGTCTCTTCTGTCACATTATATTCCTTTATATTATCTGCGGTAAACAGTCTTCTGTTTCCTTTTCCGGTACCACCCATATACTATCTGTATCTATGACGGCGCAAAATTACAAAAAAAAGGCATATCTCTTGGAAATAACAAATACGGGCTATATCTTTGCTACGTGTTTTTCATGGTATTAGATTTTATTTTAAGGGAAGCGGAACTGTGAAGTCCCGCTTCTCTGCTTTTTTTTACGTTTCATCTAATAACCTTTTCTATTTTTTCATGGCAACTGGCCACACATTTATTCAAAAACGTGCCATTTTCCTTAAGAACAAGCTCAAAATCATTGTCAAAAACACAAAAAGCACTCCCAAATCATAAATTTTGTAATATCCACAGACTTTTAACAGTAAAAAATAATTGCCTGAATATTTTTAGCATATATATTTGTAGCGCAAACAAGGAGAGAAGATTGGTTGTGAAACCGGTTCATCTAAATTTCAATTATTGGAAAAGGACTATTGAGAACGAGAGACCCGCTGCGTAGCGAGTCTCTTGTTTTGTTTATAAGAATATGTCGTAAAGTATTATTTCCTCAAGGACTTGAGTATTCCCTTTACGGATTGTGATTCAACCTGCCCCGCCAGTCCAGCCATACAAAGCATGAACATGACATACGCCAGGAGAATACAGGCAACGACGGTCAGCATCACGAGCCCCGAATAGCAGCTCTTGCCAAGCACCAGCACCGGAATTATAATAAGCAATATGATCAGCGACATAAGATAAATTACCGGAACAAGCCTGGATTCGCCGCCCTTGAACAGGAATGAGAGGACATTCTTCAACTTGCAGGTGCCGCTTATGGCACAAGACATTATATTGATTGCAAACAGGAAGAAATCCGTAAGCAGGAATGCCTTGAACATATACGTATAGCACGCATAGAACACCATCTGACCGTTATTGTCCAGGAACGGGAACATAGGACCGTTGAATGACAATGATGAAATATAAATATCCGTCGATATGTCAAAACCGGCCACAAAGACAGACTCTATGCCCACCACAAGATGTATCATGGGAATCATGCAGCACAGCTTGAAAAACAGTCCGTATGACTTGTCATTGCCATACTCCCTTACAAGTGAAATCAATGAAGGCACTATAGCCAACGCGCACACCTGCTCAAAAAGAACAAAATGCAGCAACATTCTTGAATCAGCGTTTGAAGAAAGGCTGGCAAAAAGAAAAAAGAAAGACAGTACGGCTACCAAGCGCTTGAGCTTTCTGAAAAAGTCAGTCCTCGGGGTCAGGAACAGATAAGCCACCAACCAACAGAAACCCACCAAAGCGGGAAGCAGCAGAATAAGCGATTGTAAACGCATTATCGATAACAGATTAAATCGGTTGCAAAGGTAATCAAACCAATAGTTGGTTTATTATAACAAATTAGATAAAAAATTAAAAATATGTTACAGCCGATGTCTTGCCTGCAAGCCATTCGGCCTCATCTTCCGTCAGATACGGGCGCAGGGTGTGGTAAACTCCGGCATTGAAACCGTTCAGCCACTCCAACTGACGCCTGTCCATCATTGAGATTACGAGAGGAGACGTATCCAGGTATGTCATAGTCAGCGTGTCAAACTTGAGCCAATGCCCAAACTCGTTCTCACCGGCTTTCACGCACAGGATCATATTCTCATGACGTATTCCATGAAAACCTTCACGATATATGCCGGGTTCATCCGATGTAATCATTCCAGGCAGCAATGGCTGGTTCTTGAGATTCTGACGGATGGACTGCGGGCCTTCATGAACTGAAAGCACATTCCCCACTCCATGCCCAGTACCATGGCCGAAATTACGCATGGACTGCCATAACGGTCTGCGTGCGATGGCATCGATACGGCATCCTGGCGTTCCTTCCGGGAAAACCGCCATAGCAAGGTCTATCATAGCCATCATGTCCAGAGTGTAATCCTCACGCTCCAGGTCGGTCAACGGACCCAGCGGAACGGTACGTGTAATATCGGTAGTACCGTATTTATAATGGGCTCCGCTGTCATTCAGGTAAAGTCCATGGGGTTCAAGCACGGAATCCTTTCCTCTTACAGTAGTATAATGCGGCAAGGCGGCATTACATCCGTATGCGGATATCGTCTCAAAACTCTCATCCAGGAAATCAGGCATAGCGGCACGCAGCTCATGCAGTTTGTCCGATGCATCCGATTCAGTTACGCGCTTGCCGGCAGCCACCGCCTCTTCAAGCCACTTGAAGAACCGCGTCTGCACTATTCCGTCCTGAACGTACGCCTTGCGGAATCCCTCTATCTCCACATCGTTCTTTACCGATTTGGCCAACTCCACAGGTGATTCTCCCGAGACGGTGTTCTCCTGACCAAAGCATCCGGCAATTGCCTTTCCGGTTTCATAATTGAGCGACCCCGCATCAATTAGGATCCTGCCGGTTGCCTTCAACGAGCTTACATACTGTCCAGCCTCGCCATAAGGATGTACCCTGACACTGGCTTTTTCAAGCTCACTCAGCACATCGGCCCCGAATTTTGAAACGTCAGCAAAGAGTTCCACGCTTTCCGGACCCACAAGGGCAAAGGAGATCACGAACGGACAATACTCCACGTCGTTTGACCTTATGTTCAAAAGCCAGGCTATCTGGTCCAGGCAATTCAGGAACATATAACTGCAGCCCAGGCCCTTCAGTTCAGCACGGAGCCAATCCAGCTTATCGGCCCGCGAGCGTCCGGCATATCTTTCTTCATGCAGCCAGACTTTTGCTTGCGGCAGCAACGGACGGTCCGGCCAAAGCGCCTCCAGATAATCAGGTTTGGATATCACCGCGGCACCTTTAGGCCCTATTGCCTTTTCCAGCTGCAAAGCCTCGTTCATGCTCATGCACAAGCCGTCTATCCCCACCTTGCCACTGGCCGGAACAGTATCTGCTATCCACTTGATCCAGTCCTTGTCCTCAACCGACACCATCTTGTGCAACTCAATGCCACTGCCGTCAAGTTCCTTTGCGGCCTGTATCCAATAGCGGGAATCGGTCCACAATCCGGCATGATCCCTGGTAACCACAACCACACCGGCCGATCCCGTAAATCCTGATATAAACTGGCGCTGACACCAGCGCAACGGGGTATACTCGCTGTTATGGGGATCCTCGCCCACGGTTACCGCTGCGTCCCAGCCCCACTCCGTCATCATCCGGCGCAACGCCGCAATTCTTTCCTTAATCATATTATCCCAAGAAGCCTTGTTCAAGCATTGCCTGCGCAACTTTCATAAAGCCGGCTATGTTGGCGCCCTTCATATAGTTCACATAGCCGTCGGGCTCGGTACCGTACTTGACGCACTGCTCATGAATATCGCTCATGATGGTATGCAGACGGGCATCCACCTCATCGGCCGACCACGATATGTGCATGGCGTTCTGCGTCATCTCCAGGCCCGATGTAGCCACACCGCCCGCGTTCACGGCCTTACCCGGCCCGTAGAGCACACGAGCACTGATGAATGCGTCAATAGCCTCGGGCGTGCAGCCCATGTTGGAGACTTCGGCCACATACTTGACGCCGTTTTTGATAAGGGTTGCGGCATCCTGGCCGTTGAGCTCGTTCTGGGTGGCACATGGCATTGCAATGTCAACCTTGCACTCCCAGGGCTTGCGGCCGGCAAAGAATTCGGCACCGAACTTCTTTGCGTACGGCTCTATCACGTCGTTGTTTGTAGCGCGAAGCAGCAGCATATAGGCAATCTTCTCGTCATTCAGGCCCTCCTTGTCATAGACATAGCCATCGGGACCTGAAAGAGTGACTACCTTGGCACCCAACTGGGTGGCTTTCTTGGCTGCGCCCCATGCCACATTGCCGAATCCGCTTATGGCAATAGTCTTGCCCTCAAGTGAATCACCCTTATCGGCCAACATCTGACGCAGGAAATAGAGGGCGCCGAAACCTGTAGCCTCAGGACGGACCTTGGAACCGCCAAATGTGAGACCCTTACCGGTAAGGACGCCGGTATTCTCACGCGCCAATTTCTTGTACATGCCGTACAGGTAGCCTATCTCGCGTCCGCTCACACCTATGTCACCGGCGGGAACATCGGTATCCGGACCTATGTTGCGCCACAATTCAAGCATGAAGCTGTGGCAGAAACGCTCAATCTCGGCAGCCGAGCGTCCGCGTACGGAGAAGTCCGATCCTCCCTTGCCTCCGCCCATGGGCAGAGTGGTGAGAGCGTTCTTGAAAGTCTGCTCAAATCCCAGGAACTTAAGTATGGAGAGGTTGACCGATGCGTGGAACCTCAAACCGCCCTTATACGGTCCTATGGCGTTGTTGAACTGCACACGGTAACCGGTATTGACATGAATCTCACCGTTGTCATCGGTCCATGGAACCTTGAAGGTAAAGATACGGTCAGGTTCCACCATCCGTTCTACAATCTTGGCGTCCTCAAACTCGGGATGCCGGTTATAGATGGGTTCAACACTTAAAAGCACCTCACGCACAGCCTGCAGGTACTCTTTCTCACCCGGATGACGGCGCTCCAGGTCAGCCATAATGTTGTTGATATTCATATCCGATGCATTAATTGGTTTCTACTATAGCAAATATATATCTATTTAACCATATGTTGTTCTCCCTAGCCCGTTTATGATTAAATTTGCAGGAAATTTACATTCTACCGTATGAACAAGTACCGGATATCGTCACTTCTGTCCCTGTGTCTTGCGGCACTTCAGATGCCTGTAAACGCGCAATCCGACAACGGATTCGAGCAGCTTTACAAAGACGCTGTAGACCGTGTATACACCTATCTTTACAAGGACAAGTACGGCCCTGTAACGCCCCAATGGAAAGACTCGTATACATTCTGCTACCAGACCCAAGGCAAGGACAGCACGGAATACTATAAGGTTGACCTTAAATCCCTTACCAAGACGCAGGTTACCAAAGACACCCTTGATGCATACCGCGCCCCTGAACGCCAGCGTGGTCCGTGGGGCGGATTCGGAGGAGCATCGGGAGCAGGATATGCCGCTTTTCCGGGCAGGGGTGAAGGCGGCACCAGATCGCCCGACGGCAATTGGGAATGCATCATTCGCGACCACAATATCTGGGTGCGCAACATCCAGACCAGGGAACTCACCCAGCTGAGTTTTGACGGCAACGAACAGGACCGCTACCAGCAGCCTTTCTGGTCGCCCGACTCAAAATACATATCGGCCCTGCGCAAACAGGAGCACAAGGAGCGCCAGATACTGCTGCGCAACTCACGTCCCGATGACCAGGTTCAGCCCACCTACCGCTGGCTCGACTACGACAAGCCCGGCGATCCTCTGCCACAGGCCGTCCCCGCCCTGTTTGACGTAACCAGCCTCAAACAGGTGGAAATCGATGCCACTCCATGGCAGAACCAGTACGACCTCACCCTGGGCCGATGGTCGCCCGATTCCAAGTTCTTTACCTTTGAGTACAACAGGCGCGGACATCAGCTCTACCAGCTGGTAGCCATAAACACCGACGGCACGTCACGCACCCTTACAGAGGAAAAATCATCCACCTTTGTATATTATAATGACCTGTACCGCCGCTGGATGGAAGACGGTCGTCATATCCTCTGGATATCGGAGCGTGACAACTGGCGTCATCTTTATATGATTGACACGCAGGACGGCAGCATCAGCCAGCTCACCAAAGGAGAGTGGAATGTACGTGAGATACAGCGTATAGACGAGGAGCAGGGATACATACTCTTTTATGCCAACGGTTACCGCGCCTCAAAAGGTGAGGACCCCTACAACAAGCATCTGCTCAGGCTGGACATAAAGAGCCTAAAGGTCATTGACCTCACTCCCGATGACGGGAACCATCAGGTTCAGCCCAACCGTGACTGGACGGCATTCGTCGACAACTGGTCCAGGCCCGACCAGCCGTATGAAAGCGTTGTGCGCAGCGCTACCGACGGCAAGATACTCATCAGGCTTCAGAAACAGGACATAACAGGCGTGCTGGAAGCCGGCTACATACTACCCGAGGTGTTCCATGCCAAAGGCCGTGACGGCAAGACCGATATCTGGGGCAATATCTACCGTCCCATGAATCTGGACCCCAAGAAAAAATACCCCGTAGTGGAATACATATATTCCGGTCCGCATGATTCATTCGTAGCCAAGGATTTCAGCACATATGACCGTTTCAGCTATCTGGTTGAGATGGGCTTTATAGTAGTTACCATTGACGGCATGGGCACCGACAACCGATCCAAAAGTTTCCAGGATGTAGCTTACCGCAACCTCAAGGATGCAGGATTTCCCGACCGGATTCTCTGGATCAAGGCCGCCCAAAAGAAATACCCATACATGGACACTACAAATATGGGCATATACGGCTATTCTGCAGGAGGCCAGAACGCCCTCTCCGCCCTACTCTTCTACAATGATTTCTACAAGGTATCAGTAGCACTGTGCGGCTGTCACGACAACCGCATGGACAAGATCTGGTGGAACGAGCAGTGGATGGGCTGGCCCATAGGCCCCTGGTACTCCGAGAACTCAAATGTTGACAACGCATGGCGTCTGGAAGGCAAGCTGTTCCTTATAAACGGCGAGATGGATGACAACGTTGACCCCGCCTCAACCCTCCAGGTAGTGTCCGAGCTTGTAAAGCACAACAAGGACTTTGAGCAGCTCTACCTGCCCGGACATACCCATGACCTGGGCAGCGAATACCTTAAGAAACGCACATTCAGATTCTTCTACCGTAACTGCATGAACCAATGACACAAGAAAAATACCGCATACTGTTTGTATGTCACGGCAACATCTGCCGTTCACCTATGGCAGAATTCATATTCAAGCATCTGGTAAGCCAGAAGGGGCTTCAGGACCGTTTTTACATAGAGTCAGCCGCTGTGTCTACCGAGGAGATTGGAAACTCCATCTACCCGCCCGCCAAACGCTGCCTCACGGCCCACGACATACCTTTTGACAAAAGCAAGTCCGCACGTCAGATAACACGTGCGGACTATGACAGGTTTGACCTTATTATATGCATGGACCGAATGAACCTGCGCTGGCTCCGTTACATCATCCCCGATGACCCGCAAGGCAAAGTCACGCTTATGATGTCATACACCGGTCATGAGCGTGACGTAGCCGATCCCTGGTATACGGGAGATTTTGAAGCAACCTACCGTGACGTCATGGAGGCATCACAGGAGCTTCTGCGTCAATGCTTGTCCTCTCCTACAGCGAATATGCTCTTGGGGCACCATTCCATGTAGTCAAAATTCATCTCTGCGTCAGGATTATCCAGAACCAGTTTCATTCTGAGATAATAATCCGTATTGGCATGGAAATAATCAGTTGTGATTACTCGGCGTGCTATCAAACCTTCGCTATAATTACGGAACGTCTGGCCTCCGTTCTCCTTGTTACCAGTATAATGGGAATCAGGACCTTTCATATATCCGCGGTTGTGCATTGCCTTGTCATATGCGTTTATGGCAACTGAATCACCGTCAAAATCATCATCAGACTTCCAACGTATATTGGGATTCGCGGCTGCCGACAAACGCAAGTCGGTAGGAATACCGCAAGGTGACAGACTCCGCGGGTCATCACCCACATAATTCTGAACCACACCACAGCCAGGCGACCCACGGTATGAAAGACGCAGCTCCCAGGTACCGTCATGCGGCACAGGCGGAAGCTTAATCATAATGTCATAGTTACCCTGCAGGTCAAGTCCGTCGCCCTGATAACTGATATTGTCCACGAATGCGCTTCGTACCCACATGCAGTAATCCTGATTGTACGAATGGATATTGGTAGGCTGAAGGAATCCTACTCCCTCATAATTACTCTCGGTCTTTTTCTGACGTGCGCCCGATGTCAGGAAATCCGGAGACAGCGTGCAGCAGTCAATCCTGAGACGACGGTCCAGAATATTGTTCCTTATGTAATCAGAATACTCCAGGATATCGTCAACATAGAACATGTAACCGTTGCAGCCCTCATTCAGCGTTTCGGCTTCAACGTCCAATATCTTTACGCCACGATAGAATTCACGCCCCAGTTCATCCTTGCCGTCATAGCCCAATCCGCGACGGTTAATGAAGACTCCACTGTAGGTACCGTTTCCAAGCACTCTAGATATACGCATAAGCGAATGCGGAAGATATGCCTCAAAATAATCCTCGGCATCAAGGAGTGACGTCTCAACCTTTGCCTTGATAATATCCTCACGGGCATTGAAGTTGATGGTTGAAGGTATGGCGAAAGGCAGGATATGATACTCCACGAAACGGCGCAACGGACAGCGTCTGTCATGCCATACAGTATCATAGGCATTACCTATCGAGGCATATTCATTCTCGTAAGCTTTATGATAAACCTGGTTGGCGTATTCAATAAGTTCCGGCAGGCTGGTTATGCCGTGCTGGGCATAGACCTCATCAGGCTCGGCAAAAATCGTAAAACCAAAGTTACGTTCCCCGATATATCTTATGGTGTATTTGGAGCCGCCACCATTACGGACTATGCCCTGGTATACCGAGTCATAGCCTATTTCAGGATAAGTGTTATCATGCCATTTCTGAAGCGAGTCCTCAAGTCCCACCAGGTTAAGGGCGCTGAAAAACAGACTCACGCGGGGATTAGCCTTAACGATATCATAGATATAGTCACCCGACACCCTTATCACGTTATCAATCACATGAACCACTCCGTTCTGTACCGTATCATCACCTTCCCTGACAACGCACTCCCTGTTGATTGTGGGACGGGCCTTGATGATACCGGTAGGCAGGGTATCTTCTCTATATCCCAGTACAAGGAAACGGTTAAGGCGGTTCACCGACGGCAATCCACCCTCGGTCTGGTCAGTAAGGAACAGGACCGTATTGATAAGATGCGTCCTTACCAGTGTATCGCAATCCTCAAAAGAGAGAGAATCTACCGATGGAATGTTCCTTGATTCCAGATATTTCTCAAATGCCTCATCGGTAGGAGCAAAACAGGTATATGTGCCGTATGTTTCCAACTCGCCGTACACCCTTGCTTTCTTAAGGACTTTGATAAACGATGTGAAACGCTGTGCCGTATCCTGCTCAAGCAGGCCCGCTACGGTATGGCCGTTAAACACATAGTAAGTTCCGGGATGGACTTCATCAAAACAGGACACGACAGCCACGGCCACAAATACAGCCATGAGTAGCCTGTTAAACAAACAGAATAGTTTTTTCATAAGGAGAGGGTTAGTTATTAAGTTTATTCCTTTTCATTTTTTTACAAAGCCTTTTGTTTTTGACTCCGCGCCGTAAATATACTATTCATTTGCCGTACTTCAAAACAAAAACGCCAAAGAGAGCATATCCTATATGATAATTTGGTGCTTTTTGTTGCAAACCTTGTGATTATGTTGTACTTTTGCACTGCAAACAAGGAGAGAAGATTGGTTGTTACCGTCCAAACGGTACATCTATTTTCGGGAAACAGAGCGGCTGTGACAGTTGCTCTGCTTTTTCTTTTAACCCTATTGGAATGCCATTGGCTAAGATAAAGAACCCCAGGACGATTGACTTATTGGGCTTTTTTAATGATGCAGGGACGGTTGTGGTGGCCGCCCCTGCTATGTTTATAATTTGAGAGTTATGGACGATTGCAGACC
>Ga0310786_10007814_pt1 | contig 13857 bp, 18 predicted proteins | sample AusTroGonzalo_MG_FD_203881 | JGI IMG/M metagenome (GOLD analysis project Ga0310786, IMG submission 203881) | Bovine rumen microbial communities from tropical cattle in Woodstock, Queensland, Australia - Gonzalo_03 (v2) (version 2) | ecosystem: Host-associated > Mammals > Digestive system >... | reverse complement strand
CCACCACGTTTCCTGCGCCGCTGCCATGTACGCCGAACTGCCTGGAATAGTCCTGGGGAGTAGTCCGCCCAGCGGCCCTGCGCCCCTCCACCGTGGGGATGTCAGGAGCCGTGCCGCGCACCGGCTTGAACTTAGCCCACTTGTTGATGTCCCCGTTGATGATGAGCCCGCCTATGTCGCTGTAGGACGTAAGCGAGAGCACCGTCTGAATATCGGCGATGGACACTCCTATGTGGGGAGTGACAGACGAGTTGATGTATATGTGCCCGCTGCTGTTAGCCATTGACGATATTTTCAAGTGCGATGATCCTGTCGAGGAGATCCTGTATGCTTATCTTGCCTCCGGTGACGTTGCTGATACCGGAGAACTCAGTGTTCTTGCTGACGGCCAGCTTCGTCGAGCTGCCCGTGAGGGTGACGCCGTTGACGCCGAGGGTGGAGGAGAGGGACATGGCGCCGGTGAAGGTCTTCTGCCCCCCGATCGTCTGGTTGCCGTCCGTGAAGACGATGTCACGGGTGGATGACGCCGCCACTCCGCCGGCGGAGACGAAGCCGTCGGCGTAGAGTCCTATGGTCTGGGTCGAGCCGGACTTCTTCGTGATGCGCAGAGCCTTCGAGCCCGAGTCGTACTCCAAGCGGGCGTCGCCAATCTCGATGTATGACGAGCCGTTCACCTTGACGCCGCTCGTGGAGTCGACGGTGAGCGGATTGGTGCTGATGGTCTTCGCGCCGGTGATGGTCTGGGTGGTCCCGAGGGTCACGTAATCCGAGAGCTTCCTGCTCGAGCCATCCGAGATGTGATCCAGAGTGGTCGGGACGTTGACGGTCTGAGCCGCCGAATTTGGCGTATATGTCTTCGCCGAGAATGACCCGGCGCTGAGTGTCAGCTTGTAGATCGTCTGATGGCTGGTGAGATAGCCTGCCTGCGAGTGGTCTCCCCAGCCGTAGGCGGCATCCCAGTTGCTGACCTTCGTCGAGGTGATGCCGTCCAGGACAGTCTTGTTGCTGTGGCCGTGTATGCTGTTACCGGTGGCCAGCCCGATAGCGATTGTGCCTGATGACGTGACCGGAGAGCCGGACACCGTCATCCCCGTGGGAACAGAGACACCCACGGACGTGACAGATCCACCGCCGCCACCGCCGCCGCCACCGCCGCCCGAGCTCTCCGCCTGGGAGTAGTTAGTGGCGTTCTCCGCTGCGGTCTGGACAAGCTCTTCATCAGCGACCGTCACGGTGGACAGAGGGAGGCTGATCATGTCGACATCCATCTCGTCATCATACAGCCTCCAGGAGAAGGACTCAACAAAATAGACTTCGAAGTCATGGTCATCCATGAAGGCGACCGGAATCACGGTATGGTCCGAAGGCACGTTCAGAACTCCCCGCTCACGGGTACGCGCAGCGGCGATGGACAGGGCGTAATCACGCGCCATCAGCGAAAGGAAGTCGAGACTGGAGAAGGCCGACGAGCTCCACGTACTGACCTTCGCGTAACTCGTGTTCATCGGAACACCGTACATGAGATCCTCCGTGCCGACATAGTTGTTACCGCCGACGATCGCAGCGATACAAAGACCTACATCAGATGCATCTCCCCGTGCGCCGTTGTCTATGTCCACGATCTTCTGCATTCCCTTGAACTGCTCGTATTTGGAGAGCGTCACGCCATACACCCTCTGGGGGTAGGTCCCGTCGCTGTTACTGATGGTGATCTGCAGGCTCTCCGCATAGAAATAGTCCCTGGAGTCATTCCTGTAGATCGGGAGGACCACGTCGATGCTGACATAGTCGTCATCGGTGTCGGTGGGCGCCGGAGCCTGCACGTCTATGACGCTGTCCGCTTCGGAATTTGACCACGCATAATCAGTCTTCGTGTTGCGCCTGCTGTAGGTGCCGTTCACGAGGTAGTATGTCTGGCTACCGGCATAGGACGTGCCCTCCGCCTTGACCTTCACGGACAACTTGCCCGCGTCACCGCCGCTGCCGACGTTCCGGACCTTGATGGAGAGCAGCAGCTTCTGCGAGATGGGGGCGCTGAAGGAATGCGACTGACGCATGCCGTCTCCCGCTGCAGCGAGAGTCCAGTAGTCGCCGGAGTCCACTCCCCCGTCCACCGCCACCCAGACGGAGTCCGAGAGAAGGTTGCTCGGGTAGTGGTTCTCGTCGGTCAGGACTATGCGCTTGCGCGGCGGCTCATTCCTGTGGGACATGTGCCCGACAGGCCACCACCCGTCAGAGTGAGTAGACATCTGACCATACTGCCAGATGACTATGGGCGTGGCTGTCGTACTCCCCCCTAAATACGCATTTGAGATGACCGGCACGCCGTCCCGGGTTCCTATAGTGGCGCCGGTCTCCCTGAAGAGGAGCCACCACCCGTGGTACTGGGTGATCGTCATGTGGAATGACTCCAGGATATACTGGAGGACGTCATAGCAGGTCTCGCCGGCCATGTAGTCGAAGTTGACGATCGTCGAGGTCAGGAGCTGGGCGCCGGTGTTGGAACCGTGGTATATGTCATTGACGAGCTCGACAGACAGAGACAGATTTGTCTGCGACAGGAGATATGACAGATGGTTTGCAAGGGTATCCGCCCCTCTCTTCGGGAAGTCGGCGTACTTCAGCTCGCCAAGGCCGTCCGTGCATGATACCTGGACGTCGTAGGGCGGAGCGATGTCAGGCGCATCCATGAGCTCGGGGGTGATGTAGCCCACCCAGATGAGGATGCTGTAATCGCCCCCACCATAGAGCTCCACCTTGAAGGTGAAGGGGACGGAGGTCTTGAACTCCTCGTATTCATTGTCGACGGCGCATTCAGCGAGGATCTCCAGCGAGGTCCCGCAGATGCTTCCCGACTTGTCACGGCGAAGCACGGGGCTCCCGCCTACAGCACGATACAAAATGCTCCCGCTGTAGTTGTTCTTCGATATGTCGATCCGGAAGGGATTGCCCTGCACCGAGTCGAAAACGAACCTATATTTGACCCCGTATGCCATGACTACGTTACAGTTCTACGTCGTGAATTTTCATTATCGATGACGGCCTTCAGCTGGTTGCCCTCTCCTATGAGGGTGCCGGTGACCTTGATACTAAGGGCTGATGTCGCAAATCCTCCCATTGAGGCGGCGGATGAGCTGTAGCCCGAAGACGCAACCGATGCGGAGGCGCTGTAGTTGCCGGACGCCACGCTGCCCAGGCCTGCCTTCACCGCAGATCCAAGCGCCACGAGAGCGGCGCCGGCGGCGATGGCCACGTAGCCGTTGAGACTCTCCAGTGCGGCCTTGATGCCAAGGGTGGCCGTACCGGTGGCGATTGCCATCTTACCGACTGTGACAGCCATGTCGCCGAAGGCGCTGAGAGCATTGTTGGCGAAGTTGTGCCAGGCGTCTCCGCCCACGGCGAGCTCGCCGATGAGAGTGCCGATCGACTCGGACACGCTCGCCACGCCCTGCTCGACGAGAGAGGCTATCTCCCTGGAGATGTCGGTGATCTCCTTCGGGTCGTACTTCGGATGAATGATGGCCTCCATCCCGATGGCCGTGGTGGCCTTGCCCGTAACGCCCGCTGCGGCGCCCTCAGAGACAGCTAAATTCGTACTTGACAAGGCGGCCCGAGAAGCAGCTATAGCGAGCCTCTCGGCCTCGGCAGCGGCCAAAGCAGCTCTCCTGGCCTCGGCTTCGGCATTGACCTCCTTGGTAAGGCCCTGCTGATCACGCTGCAGGGATTTCAACAGAGTCTCCTGCTGACGAAGGACATTTGCCGCTTGGATCTGTGCGGCATATTTCCTGTCTTCTTCCTCAGCAGAGCTCCCGGCCAAGTCATCATTCTCGGCCTCGAGGTCAGCTATCTTCTTCCGGATGGCATATTCCTCTCCGTATCTCTGGGTGGCGAGAGCCTGGGCATTTGCAATAGCGGTGGTACGCTCCGCGAGGGTCGCGGTGTCATCCTTGGCAATACGCCGATATTCGGCTATCTGGGCCTCCATATCCGCCCATTCCACGCTCTTTGCAGCGATCTGACGGGTAAGGGAGTATAAATCGCCGGCTATGTCCGCCGCCCTCTCTGCGACTGTTGTCGCGGCCTTCTGCTGAGGAGTGACGCCGAAGGCGCCAACCACGGCATCTGTAATGACAGAACCGGTATTGGGCCCCTTCCCTGTCAGGAGGCCCACCACACTCGAGGAGAAATTCGCCTTGAACCTTCCGAAAGCCTTCTTCCAATCCGACTCGAACTGCGCCACACTCTGACCGGTGGCTGCATTGAAGTCGTGGAGGGCCTGGGTATAGGTCGAGACATAAGCCGCAGTCTGCAGCTCGATATTTGCTCCTTGAACGGTATTCTTGAAGGCTTCCGCCTCTGCGGTGAGAGCTCGGAACGCCGTGATGGCAGCACCGATACCGATACCAGCTATGGCCACCTTCGCGGCATTGATGCTCTGAAGCATCTTGCCGAAAGCCGCCACGCCGGCGTTACCTGACTCGGAAAGCTGCCTGCCTAATTCCCGGGTAGCATTGGACATCTGCGTCAACTTCTGGGTGTCCACGCCAAAGGCATCACCCAGGCTTCTCGTGACCTCGTCTCCGACCTTTCCAAAGTCCTTGAGATCCTGCTTCGCCTGCTTGACGCCCTTCGATAGGCCCCTTGTATCAGAGTCTAAGACTACCTTAGCGTTCAGCGCACTTGCCATTGTCCAATTTGCTTAAAAACTCGTTTATCTTTTCCTGGCGCTCCTCGGCGCTCAGTTTGGAGAGCTCCCTTGCTACGTCCTCCGCCTTGGTATCGACTTCATCCCAGGGCATAGGCCAGAACTTGGTCTCATCCTTCATCCTGTCCTTGCGGGCTACGAAGAGATTCACGATGCGGATGCATAAGCCCCTCACGAGATTCCCGACGTGCTGCCGCCCTGCTTCAGCCTCATTCCGGAAGGCGTCCATAGCTTCAAAGAACTCTCCGATCCTCATGTCGTAGAAGTCCGCCCGGGATATGTGTAGCAGTCCGAAAGCCCACCCCCGGACCTGTCCGATCGTCGGATAGGTGACTTCTACTGGGCCTCTTCTTTTTTTGGCTCCTCGGGGATTGAGGGAGCCGCCTGAGCGAGATAGATCCTGACGAAGTCATTGATCACCTGGATGGCCTCCGCCGGATAGAGATCGTCGAGGATGGACGCGCTCACCACGGTGTCACGGCCTTCTATGCGCTCGCCTTCGTTGATGCAGGCAGCCATCAGACCTCCGATGCTGGAGGGGGACAGGCTGACCACGTCGGCGACAGCTTCCATCGAGTCATTCCCGATGGCTCTTAGATAACCCGTGATGGCGCGCCAGTTCGCTTCGATCCGGTACTCACGCCCCTTGATGGTGATAGCGTCTATCATACCACCTTGGTCAGGCTCTGGCAGCGAAGCTGCAGGCTATACGTGCTGTCGTCATCCGGGTTGGCCGGGGTGGTCTCGGTATAGCCGGCGACTACTGCGGTGCCGGTGTAGTTCTCGCCGTTGCCTCGGTCATAGACGATCGTGAAGGACGTGTTGGCGATAGCCAGCGCCATGATGGCGTCGTTGTCCAGACCCGTGTAGTCGTCGTCGATGCTGAAGAGACCGCTGACGGTGAAATTGAAAGTATGCGAGGCTACCCTCTTCGACTTGACGCCGTTATCATCCTTGGTGGTGGACTCCTTCGTCGTAGTGTCGACGGAGAGCTCGTCGCTCGTCACTCCCACGAAAGTCTTGCTGCTCGTGGTGAGCTTTACGTTAAATCCTCCTTGTCTTGCCATAGCTCGATAGTATTAAGATGATGCTGCGAGATCCTCGCACTCGATTGTGAGGCTATAGGTGGGATCCTCCTCGGGGTCAGCCGGGTTGGTCTCAGTATAGCCGGTGATGACACCAGTGCCCTCATAGGCCTGGCCCGATGCGCGGACATAGACGAGATCGACCACCGCGTCGTCGCCGGTAGCGGCTGCGAGAGCGATGAGATCGTCATTGTCCAGCACGGTTCCACTGCCTCCGGTCATATCAATCAGACCGGAGATGCTGAAGGTCGTGGTATGCCCCACGATTGCTTCCTGCTTGACGCCCTGGTTCTCCTTCACGATGGATTCCTTCGTGACCGGAGAGATGGACATCTCATCCTGGGTTACACCGATCAGATACATGTCGTTAACCTGGATGCGAATATTGTAACCTTCTGTCATGTGTTTAGTTTCTAAACTGGGTTATACGATACTGGTAGCCTACCGACCAAGTCTCCTGGAGACATTCCTTCTTCAGCTGCGAGACCTGCCGGACGGTGTAGCCATTGGATGCGAAAGTCGAGAGAATAACGTCATCGATAGCAGCAGCCAGGGCAGCGGCCTCGGAGTAGTCCTTGGAATACCCCCGGACTGCAAGCTCCCCGACTATCTTGTAGATCCCGTCCTTGTCGTAGGAGGGCTCATAATCGGCTTCATAAACAGCATAGGGATAGTCCTCGCTCACCGCCTCCGAAAGGAAGACCGTGATGGGGTTCTCCAGCGCAGCGCAGGCTGCTACAAGTGTCGATCCTATATTTTCTGTCATTACTTGAATAATTCATCTTGGCGCCGCTTTATAGCGGCAAGAAAACCTTCATATGCCATCTGCTCCCATCCCTGGATGGCCGCGTCGAAGAAATTCTCATGAGACTGTCCCTCATTATTCCGGCGATTCCGAGTCGCCTTTTTGATGGGAAAGACAAACTCATGGCTCGGATCTCGATGCTTCAAGGTTCCATAGTTCTTCCAGTACATCTTGGACCAGTCTGATACCTCGTTGTCTGGTACTTTCCCCTTGAATGCGCCCATGATAATCGCAGGATTACCGCCCAGGCGCCTCTCTCCTTTCACGAGCTTCGACTTGATAAGCCGCCGGAACTCCTTCGGCATTCCTGCCCTGATCTTCTTCACTACCGGACGTGCAGCCTCCTTCATGGCCTCCTCCGTCATTTTCATGGCGTTTATGGGGCACTTATCGAGCTTCTGCAGGCAATCGTCGAGACCTTCTATGCGTATCGAATAGGACATATCAGTCGATGGATTGGATGCTCACCTCACACAGCGGGGAGACCCTCGAGATGGAGTCGATGGACAGGATCTCATAGGTCTTGTCTCCGATGCCGACCTGCCAGCGGGTAGTCATGCCCTTGACCTTATAGATGACGATCGAGGCGTTGTCCCTGCCGTCATAGTTGTCAAAAGCAAGCTGATCCGTGACTGTACGGTCGACCTTTGCGAAGACCCGCGAATGGACAGCAAAAGTAGCACTCTTCTCGCCTTCGGCGCCCATACTGACCTCCGGGGAGTAGAGTGTTACCTTTGTGTCGAGCTCTCCTATGTTAATCTTGTTCTCCATCGTCGAGTCCCCAGCTGCGATAAGGGCGGAGCAGGTTCCTCGACGCCTTGGCAAGCGTCTCGACGCTGTCCGTCGGGTTGTTGAACAAAGTGGCAGCGTGCATGTAGATGGCAGCCTTCATGTCGAAGGGGATCTCCTCGTAGCCCGCCACGTAGGTGACGGTCATCTGGCTCCCCGTGACACTGGGCCCCACTGTCAGCACCTTGCCGGAGACAGCGTAGTCCGTGACCGCCTGCCCGTCCACCTCAAGGCCCTCGACCGATACAACGGGGACCTTGAGGATAAACGAGCTTGCGAAAGCCACCGTGGTGGTGAACCTTGACTTGAGGATGACCTTCCCGATGTGATGCTCCGCACTCCTCACGGCGGCCAGGAGCTTCTCACCAAGATCGGCGTCCAGGTCGTGGGTGGTGATGCGGATGTGACGCTTGAACCCGCTCACGAGCGGGCTGAAGTTCAGCTCTACGGGAGTCCTCTTCGTCATGGCTTCAGGAATTAGGCGGTGGTAACTTCGTCGATCTTGCAGAAGGCCTCAGGACGGCGGACGCACACATCGTGGTATGCGGCAGCGGAAATCTCGAGGACGCCCTTGTCCTTAGCGGTGTAAGGATCGAGGATGAACTGGAGACCGCCCCAGCCACCGACGAGGATCTCGCTCCATGCGCCGAAGAGGACGGCGGAGCAAACACCGCTCGAGGAGCCCTTGGTCAGGTTGCTCGGGATAGCGTTGCTCATGTAGAACGGATAGCCGTTGACCTTGCCGTCATCCATGAGGTAGACGGGATAGCCGGCGATCTGAGGGATGGTCTTGAGCTTGCCCTGGACCTTCGCGTTGGACACGTAGGCGAGGTTGCCGAGCAGACCGTTGTCGGTAGCGACCTCGGTCTCCATCTGGACAAGGAGATTATAGGTGATGGGGCCACCGTCGGTGCCGATGGTGATGTCGTTCACGCTGGCTGCTGCGAGGACGCCGGTAGGCTGACCGCTGGAGCCAGAGCCGTTGAAGATAGCGGCGTCGAGGGCGGAAGCGTGGGCGGCGGTGAGGTCGTCCATGATCAGGCGATCGACGGCGAGGCTGGACTGATGCATGAGGTCATAGGTGACACCCTGGATGACCTGGAGGCGCTTGGGGCTCATGACGAGCTTGCTGTAGGCAGGCTTGCTGACGGAAGCCTGACCCTCCTCAGCATACCAGGCGGCGGTGGCGCCACCGGCCTTGACGATACCGACGTTGCCCTGGAGGCCGTCGAGGTAACGGACGCCGAGCTTGGTGCCGAGCATCGCGTTGCGAAGAGCCTCGAGGTAGGTCAGACGGGTCTGCTCCACGAAGGCCTGGCCGTAGCCGGACTCGGAAGCGTTGGTGAAGTCGTAGCGGAGGAGGAAGGACGGGAGGAACTTGCCCTCGGCGGGTCCGTTGATGGACCTCTTGAACTCCTTCTCACCCTCGGCGGCCATCTCAGCCTCGACACCGTCGAGCTTGTCAGATGCGGCCTGACGGAGGAACTTGGAGATGGAGAAGCGCTTGACTTCCTCTTTCTCCTTGGGGGAGAGGACTCTCTGGTTGGCAAGGGCGCGCCTGGCGGCCTCGTCAATCTGAGCCTCCTGAAGCTCTCCGGTGAGAGCCTCGATCTCGCTGGCCAGGCTCTGGCGCTGTGCGGCATCCTGGCAAGCATCGAACCCAGTCATCTTGGACTGGAGCTCGGCAGAAATCTCATTGGAATTTCTCATCTTGTTGTTTGTTATTTTGCCAAAAGGGCGCGAGCCCTGGCGAGTGATACTTTATATTCGTCGATGTCCTCAGCCGGAGCCTGGGGCTCCTCTGCAGGCGCGTCGATTTTTTTCTTCTCTACTTCCTCGAACTCCCAGGAGGCCTGCTCGGCCTCGATGGAACGCCTCAGGGCGTTGGCATTCGAGGGGATGTTGACGATGGAAACTTCGAGCAGCTCCTGGCCGCCATAGTAGTAGACCTTCGGATCCTCGTTGCGCTCCTCGTCTCCCATGTGCCCCTTCTTGGTGGGTACGAAGCCGACGGAGACAGCGTTGAGCGTGCCGAACTGGACCTTGCGGAAGATCTTATCCGCCCGCTCGTTGAGCTCCTTGGGCTCGAAGGTGATCCTGACTATAAGCTGATCATCCTCCACGAAGGCTTCACCCTTCCCGATCACGTCATCCGGATCGGCGGACTTTGTCCAGCTTTCGCCGTAGACATCGTGCATGTAGCCCACGATGCCGTTCCTCTGGTAGCGGGAGAGGTCCCACTTGTCCACGGGGAGCACGGTGCCGTAGGAGTCGACGCTGCTGTCCGAAGCAACGAACTCCACGGTCCTGCTCTCCTCGTCGACCTTGCGGACCACCGGGGCCTCCTGCCACCTTCTGATGATTCTGTCTTCTGCCATAACTTTGACTGATTAGGACTCCGCTGTGGTCACCTCGATGGCTTCGCCGTACTGGTACACTCCGTTGTAAAGAACATAGAGCTTGATGTCGTAGGCGGTGTCAGCGTTCAAGGAAGTCAGGTTGGTCTCGATGTCCTGCGAGGTGACCTTCTTGTGCGTCCAGCTGGATGCCGAACTCTTCTTGTAAGCCACGCCCCAGGAGCCGTCCTTGTAGAAGACCACGCTGCCGGTGATGGCGATGCTCGAAGCAGTCACCGTGCCCTTGGTCGGGGCGCTGATCTGCGCGACATTGTTGCGGAAAACTTTCTTGATGATACTCATGACTATTCGGTGTTATCGTCGTCGCCGACGGTCGTGTAATTCAGTGGAATGCGAGGCTCATCCAGTCCGGGCAGGCGCCTCATACCCTCCAGCTCGCGGGCCTCGTTGGGAGTCATCCAGCCAGCGTTGATGCCCTTCTCATAGAAGCCGGCACGGGCGGTGGCGTCTCCCCTCATCAGACCGTTGAGGTCGAACTTGACGTGGTACTTCTCCGCCTCGCCGCTGAAGAAGAGCTTGGACTCCAGCTGCTTCTCGATGCGCTTGCAGATCGGCCTCAGGGAATAAGATCCAAAGAAGATGTTCTGCTGCTCGATGTTGCTGAAGGTCGCATGGCTCATCTCGGCGAGCATGTGGGGCGGGATGCCGAAGATCCTGGCGATGTCGTCGATCGAGAAGGTCTTCGACTGCAGGAGCTGCGACGCCTCAGGAGAGATGCTGATGCTCTTGTACTTGAAACCGTACTCCAGGAGCGGGGTCTCGAAGTTGCCTGCCGAGGAGTTGTAGTGGGCCATGAAACGCTCGTAATCGTCATCACCCAGGGCCTGATCGGTCTCAATGACACCCTTGATGGCGCCGCCGGTCCTGTAGAAGTCCGAGGTGAACTTCTGGGCGGCGATGCCCTCGCCGATGGCGGCAGCATTGTAGACGATGGGGTCCACGCCGACGATGCCATTCAAAGTGAAGAGCATGAAGTGGAGCATCTCGTGGTCGAGATACGTTCCATCCAGGAAAGCAAAGTCAGGATCCTTGGCCTTCACCACATAGGTCTTCCGACCCTTGGTCATGACTATCGTCACCCAGTCCGGATTGACCTGATGCAGCTCCACCGGCCTCCCATCTTTGGACTTGATAATAGCGAAGGCGTTGCCTTTACCCTCCAGCCACGCGATGATCGTGAACCAGAAGGCGAAGCTGTCCGTGTATGGGTTGGGGTTGCCGCTCAAGACCTTGAAGGCGGGATGAGACTTCGCAGGCAGGAAGCCACCGTCCTCGGTCTTCACCATGACGTCCTTGGGGAGTCCGGCGATGTTCTCGGACAGCAGCTTGATGGCTGCGTAGACCGCTGTGAAGCGGAGCGCCGTGTCATCGTTGACGACAACACCGGCGTCGATTCCGTTGTTATAGAGCCCAGGATAGCCGCCGATTATGCTGGTCGGTCCGATCAGCCAACTGCGCAGCTTCTGCTTGAGCCCTACACGTGTTTTTCTCTTATTATCCACGGTGGCAAGATGCAAAATACTATGCAAACGTGGAAGGATTTTTATCGGTTTAAGTGTATCAATTACAGGAAAATAAGTGTATCAATTACTTTTTAGAGCTTGATGGTCCTCAGAGTGTGGTCGGAGTATGCAGGACGCTTGCCTGCAGTCTTCGTCAGATACCCTCCGATGGCGTCCACGAGAGCCACCACGCCGTCGATTTTGTTCCTGGATCTGGCCTTATCCAGCTTGATGTTGGCGTTGGGATCCCGATAGATCACCACGTTGCGGAACATCCACCGGATGACCGGATTGCCGAGGAAGTTGAGCTCGTGCCGCGCCACCCTCGCCTCCAGGTCCTTCGTCGGGACAGACATGTATCTGATGCTCTGCTGGTACTCCATCAGCCGGGGCTCGTACTTCCCGAAGCGGTTCTTGAGATCCCACATGCCCCAGGGGTCGAAGGCGATGCAGCGGATGTTATACTTGGACATCTCGTTGAAGAGCTGGGTCAGATACCACTCCTCGTCGAGGACCTTCCCCGGGGAGATGGTGATCCAGCCCTGCTCATGCCACAGGCGGTAGTCGACGACGTCGGCCTCCGCCCCCCTCTCCTGGACCTTCGCCTCGGGCAGAGTGAAGACGAAACGCGCCACATTGAACTTGGGGAAGAAGAAGGCCGTGGCCGTGAGGTCCGTCTTCGATGCGAGGTCGATGCCGACGTAACACTCCGCCCCCAGGAGCTGGGACTCGTCGAAGGGCGCGTTGTTAGCCTGCACGTCATCGTCGGGGATCCACACCTCCGGAGCATCCACCCACATGTTCAGGTTCTTCGTCTGGAAAGCTATCAGATACGTGCCCCCTCGCATCTTCGCCTCGTCGCACTCCCCCCTCATATACTCCAAGCTCAGGGAGACGCCGAGGTTGGGGTTGACCTTGGCCCAGGTCTCCGGAGCATCCCACCGGTCCCCCTCGTCTGGGCAGAAGAGCATCAGGAAGTGGTTATCCTTCTCCTTCACGCCCAGGAGGATGTCCTTGTAGACCTCGATGTCGCTGAAGTAGGGATAGGACGTGTCCACGCCCGCCGTAGAGATCGACAGGAGCATCGGCTGGGTCCTGGCACCCATGCCGGTCTTTATGACGTCGTAGATCTCCGTGGAGGGCCAGGCGTGGCGCTCATCGCAGATCGCTGCATAGATGTTCAATCCGTCCTTATTCTTGGTGTCCTTGCTCAGGGGCTTGAAGACGCCGGCATTCCCTGGGGACTTCATACCCCACTGGTAGGGCTTGGTATCATCGGCGAAGATGGACCGCCGGATGAGCTCCGCAGAGGCGTCGTAGCACAGACGCGCCTGCGCCTGATCGACCGCCGCAGTATAGACCTCCGGACCGGCCTCCCCGTCCTTCAGGAGGAAGTAGGCGGCGAAGATCGCAGCCAGGAAGGTCTTGCCGTTCTTCCTGGGGACATAGATGTCGGCATAGTTGTATTTGCGGAGGCCCGTCTCGCGTCTCTTCAGTCCGATGACGTTGGCCATGAGGAAGAGCTGCCAGTCCTCGGGCTCGAAGCGTGACCCCGCCATCGGACCCTTGAAATGCTTGAACTCCCTCGCAAATCGGACAAACCGGTTGAACGCCTTCTCGTCAAAGTACAGGTCCGGGCGCTCCAGATCCGACAGCCAGCGCTCGATGGCCTTCCGGACCATCAGGCAGGTCGGGATCTTCCCCTCCAGGGAATGGGTGCACCACGCCTGGACTCTCTCGTAATTAGTCACCATTTCTTCTCCTTCTCTTTGAACTCAGGACACTTCTCCGGATCCTTGCAATAACAGCATTGTTTGATCGTCCGCCTCTCGTTATTCACGCAGGCGTCGTCAATCTCTCCCCGGGATGTTTCCACCCAGGGCAGGTAATACTTGCATCTCATATCTTCTCGTAGAATTTCCAGGAATATATCTCATACTCGGCCTCGATATACCATTCCTTCGGCATATCCGTATACTTAACATGAAATGACATAGGAACAATGGCAAAGATGGTCTTGAAAAACCAAAAATGCTTTCCCCACCACCAGCCCGGGCCAAACTGGACGGAGAAGATCCTGATCGGTTTATACTTTCTCATAGCTCAATCCTCCTGTTCATCCCACGCCTCCGATGCTGTCTTAGTTGACGCCTCATTCTTCAGACGCTTCCTTCCGGTGGGTGTCAAGCCGAGTTTGATGGCCGTCGCCTCGTAGGCTGCCTGCGCCCGCGTCATGATGTCCACCGCCGGGTTGGTCTTCCACTTGTTACAGCCACGATCCTGGAACGCGATGACGGTGCCCATCCTTTGCACGTCGCGGGACGCGACACGTGCGAGCACTACGTTCCGAGCGTAGCCGGCGATCACGGGAATGTCCGCCAGGCGAAACAATCCCTGCTCCTGGAGGGCGTTCACTACGCCCTTGAAAACTGTCCGCTCCGCTTCTGTCAGAGCTTTGTAGTCGGTAGATCCGAAGATCTTCAATTTTTCTGTCTTTTCCATGTCTACTCCTTGGGGCTCAGAGGCCCAAATTTACTTTTTGCGGAAGCAAAAC
>Ga0310786_10007812_pt1 | contig 13858 bp, 4 predicted proteins | sample AusTroGonzalo_MG_FD_203881 | JGI IMG/M metagenome (GOLD analysis project Ga0310786, IMG submission 203881) | Bovine rumen microbial communities from tropical cattle in Woodstock, Queensland, Australia - Gonzalo_03 (v2) (version 2) | ecosystem: Host-associated > Mammals > Digestive system >... | reverse complement strand
CACGACCGTCTCAGGAGGGGGGGACCTGTATGTCTCCAGCGGCGGCGTGGCGAACTCAACCACCGTCAATAGCGGAGGAAGTCTGTATGTCTCCAGCGGCGGAACGGCGCAGGGCATTGTGGAGGATGGTGGATGTGTGAGGGTTTATGCTGGAGCAACAGTCAATTTTGTCTCCCATGTCATTCAAAATCGAACTGTTTTGTATGGCAGTATGACAGTTCATTCCGGCACCACGGCGAACAGCACGACCGTCAATAGTCAAGGAAGTCTGTATGTCTCCAGCGGTGGCACGGCGAACGCCACAACCGTCAGCTCCGGGTATCTGGTTGTTTCCAGCGGTGGTATGGCGAATAGCACGACCGTCAACTACTCTGGCAGTATGGATGTCTTCAGCGGGGGCACGGCTAACTACACCACCGTCAATAGAGGAAGTCTGGTTGTCTACAGCAGCGGCACGGCGAACTCCACAAACATCAGCTCCGGAGGCGATCTGTATGTCGGAAGCGGCGGAACGGCGATCTACACGACTGTCACCGGAGGCGATCTGTATGTCTCTAGCGGCGGCACGGTAATCTACACGACTGTCAACTCCAGGGGCTGGATGTATATCTCCAGCGGTGGCACGGCGAACTCCACAAACATCAGCTCCGGAGGCGTGTATGTCTCTAGTGGCGGCACGGCTAACTACACCACCGTCAATAGAGGAAGTCTGGTTGTCTACAGCGGCGGCGTGGCGAACTCAACCACCGTCAATAGCGGAGGAAGTCTGTATGTTCGCGGCGGCGTGGCGAACAGCACGACAGTCAACTACGGAGGCTATCTGGATGTCGATAGCGGCGGCACGGCGAACGCCACAACCGTCAGCTCCGGAGGCTATCTGTATATCCATAGCGGCGGCACGGCGAACTACACGACCGTCAACAGCGGACATCTGTTTGTCGCCCGCGGCGGAACGGCACTGAATGTCATTAATTCCAATGGCCGTGTTACAGGTGTGGTTGTCGGCAATGACACTGCAACCAGATTGCAAGGCCGGAATGCGGACGGTACGGAGTTTTTCATCAGCAAGGGAATTGCCTATAATATCAGCGGAAGTCTGTATGTCTCCAGTGGCGGCACGGCGAACTCCACGACCGTCAACAGTGGAGACTTTCTGTATGTTTCCAGCGGCGGTATGGCGACCGCCATGACCGTCAGTTCCGGGGGCAGCATATTTGTCTACAGCGGCGGTGTGGCGAACGCCGCGACTGTCTTCGGAGGCTTTCTGTATGTTTCCAGCGGAGGAAAGGCACTGAATGTCATTAATTCCAACGGCAGTGTTGGAGGTTGTGTTGTCGGCAATGACAGTGCAACCAGATTGCAAGGTTGGAATGCGGACGGCACGGAATTTTTCATCAGCAATGGTGTTGCCTATAATATATGCGGAGATTTGGATGTCAAGAGTGGCGGCACGGCGAAAGACACGACCGTCAGCTCCGGTTATCTGTATGTCTCCAGCGGCGGAACGGCGCAGGGCATTGTGGAGGATGGTGGATGTGTGACGGTTTATGCTGGAGCAACAGTCAATTTTGTCTCCCATGTCATTCAAAATCGAACTGTTTTGTATGGCAGTATGACAGTTCATTCCGGCACCACGGCGAACGACACGACCGTCAACTCCGGTGGCAGTCTGATGGTCTACAGCGGCGGAACGGCGAACGACACGACCGTCAACTCTGGGGGATACCTGTATGTCTCCAGCGGCGGAACGGCGAACTCCACGACCGTCAACTGCGGCGGCGCCCTGGCAATCTCCAGAGGCGGTATGGCGAACAGCACGACTGTCAGATATGGGGGCACGATGTATGTCTTCAGCGGCGGCACGGCCTTGAAGGTGATTGAAGACGGCGGCTTTGTCAGTGTTAAAAGTGGAGCATCGGTGACATTTGTTCCGCATGTCATTGAATCCGCTATAATTAACGAAGCTATGACCATTCATTCCGGCACCACGGCGAACTCCGTCACCGTAAATTCTGGCGGCTCTTTACTGTTGTACAGCGGCGGCAGCGTGACAACTCTCGTGGTTAATGGCGGCATCATCTACAATGATGGCATCATCGGTAAACTTAGTGTAGAGGAAAGCTTGGAATATCAGGGGGCAGGAACAGTTAATCAAATAGATTTCAGCGTATCATCGGAGAACAACAACAATGCCACGCCCTTAGTAAATACCTTCACAAATGCGATGAGCTATTCCATCTCCATCAAGGCAGAGGCAGGCTTTGATGGCGGAAGATGGCTGCTGGCAGGAAATTGGGGCAATGATGCTTTCTCCATTCCCGTCTATTCTGCCCTTGACGGCAGTCTGCTGGGGATGCTTTTTTCCACTAACCCTATGATATCCATCGAGGGATACGGCACTTATGAGCTTTCCCTGGATCAGGATAAGCTATATCTTGACTACACATGCTGGCCGAAGCCTCCGACGGCGACTGCCAGCATTACGATTCCCACCAAGAAAAATGTCGTTGTTTCCGCCACCTTCAGAGGCGAGCTTGCCGCCAAGCAATATTCGCTGGACAACGAAACCTGGCAAGACTACACAACAGGGATTACTATGACCGCCAACGGCACGGTCTATTTCCGGGGCATAGACAAGGCGGGCAACTTCTCCGAAGTCACAAGCTACGAAGTGACGAACATCGACAAGGTTCCCCCCGCCAAGCCGACGGCGTCAGCAGACATCACCACACTGACCAATCAGGATGTCATAGTCACAGCGACCTTCAGCGAAGATACTGTACGGAAGCAATACACGCTTGATAAAAAAACTTGGAGCACCTACACCACTGGCATAACCATGACCGCCAACGGCACGGTCTATTTCCGGGGCATTGACGAGGCCGGGAACATATCCAGTGCCACCAGCTACAAAGTGACAAACATCGACAAAACGCCCCCGGAAGTTCCAATCGCTCTGGGCGACATAACGGCAGCGACCAACCAGAGCGTGACTGTAACGGCAACCTTCAGCGAAGATTCTGTAATCAGGCAATATTCAACGAATAACAGGACATGGAATGACTATATCTCAGATGTGGTCATGGCCTCCAACGGGACGGTATTTTTCCGTGGCATAGACGCCGTTGGCAACATTTCCGAGGTCGCAAGCTACGAAGTCACGAACATCGACAAGACCGCGCCGGACAAACCGGCTGTCTCCGCCAGCACGACTGCTCCAGTCAATTTGGCGGTCATCGTCACCGCCGACTTCAGCAATGATTCCACGATAAGGCAATATTCCTTTGATGGGCAAACCTGGAAGGAATACACATCAGCAGTTTCAATGTCCTTCAATGGCATAGTCTATTTCCGTGCTCTCGATGAAGTGGGCAATGTTTCAAAAATCACCAGTTATGAGGTCACGAACATCGACAAGATCCCGCCTGTCAAGCCGATGGCGTCAGCAGAAATAACCACTCTCACCAATCAGGATGTGATTGTCACGGCTGTGTTCAGTGAGGATTCGGTTACGAGGCAGTATTCGCTGGACAATAGCGTCTGGAGCAGCTATACGGACGGTGTGGCCATGTCCGCCAACGGCACGGTGTATTTCCGTGGCATCGACGAGGCAGGGAACATCTCGGAAGTCAACAGCTACGAGGTCACGAATATCGACAAGGTGACGCCAAAGGCGCCGACTGCAACTGCCAACATCACTGAACCGACCAACCAGAGCGTGACGGTGACGGCGACCTTCAGCGAGGATTCCGTCAAGAAGCAATATTCGACTGACAACAAGACGTGGAAGAGCTACAGTGCCTCCGGCGTGGCCAGGAGCTCCAACGGCACGGTCTATTTCAGGGGATTTGACGAAGCAGGGAACATTTCGGATGTCACCAGCTACAATGTGACAAACATTGACAAGATCGCGCCTGTCATCAGCGGCGTCAGCGCCGATGTCATCGCTTTCACGAACGGAATGGTCACTGTCACGGCGACGGCCAGGGACGAGAAGAACGCCGTCACCCTATACTACGCGAAAGACGGTGGCGAGTTCAATGAATACGCGAATGGTGTCGTCTTCGGGGAGAACGGCAGCGTGAACTTCCAGGCGGTTGATGCGGCGGGCAATGTCTCAGAAATATCAAACTACGAGGTGACGAACATCGACAAGACCGCGCCGGCGGTGGTGGCTGGCCTGGAGGCCACCGGCGACAGGAACACCATCCTCTTCTCCTGGCAGGCGACCACCGACAACCTGTCCGGGGTGTCCGGCTACGAGATCGAGGTTTCTGGCGACTCCGATTTCTCCTCCATCATCGCCAGCCAGGCGGGAGCGGATTTGCTCGGCTTTAGCGCCTCCTTCACGCAAAGCGGAACCTACCACTACCGCGTCCGCGGCGTGGATGCTGTGGGCAATGCCTCGGACTGGTCGACCGCCAGCGTGGAGTTCGAGTTCACCGATGAAGTTCCCCCGACCTTGCCCGTCGGCTTGTCGGTCACGGCGGAGGGCAGGGAGGTGACCTTCAGCTGGAACGCCTCCGCCGATGACGATTCGGGAGTGGCCGGATACGAGGTCACCGTCGGGAAGAACGGCAGAAGCGTCACCCAGACCACCACGGAGACCAGCCTGACGCTTTCCCTGGACGAAGGGAACTACAGCTGGGGAGTCACCGCCAGAGACGCCTTCGGCAACGAGACGGAGATGGCGGAGGGCGAGGGCTTCAAGGTGCTGGAGCCAATCAGCGGCGCGCCAGCCTTTGTCAATCTGCCTGAGAGTCCTTCTGAGACGCTGGTGCAGGGCTCGACGGCGGACGACGTCTTCGCCTTGTCGCCCAACGGTGAATGGGGGACGAAACATGTTGCGTTCTGGAACGGAAAGGATGAGAAGATAAGGATTTGCGGAAGACAGCGCTACTACGATGCCTTCGACGGGGCGGGCGGATACGACGTCATCCAATTGGCGGCGGGGGACAACGCGTTGCTCTTCGCCGACCTGCTCTCGCCTAGCGCCACCGACGCCAACGCCGCAGCACGTCTGGCGAACATCTCCGAAATCCGGGGCGGCGACGGCAGGGATGTCATCGACATGACGGCGGCGGCTGGCGGATATGCCGGCGATCTGCTGCTGAAGGGTGGCGGCGGCGATGACCATCTGTGGTCAGGGGACGGCGGGGATGTCCTCATCGGCGGCAACGGCAACGACGACCTGCGCGGCGGCGCGGGCAAGGACATCTACCTCTTCGGCGCGGGCTGGGGCAACGATACAATTGTCGACGACGGCGGGACGCTCGTCTTCGATAATGCGCTGCAGGGCAAGTTGACTGTCAGTGGCAATGTCATCACCGACGGGACGAACAGCGTCACAGTGAACTGGAGCGTGTCAGACGCGGACATCGTGTTCGCCGATGTCGGAGAGTTGTCGGAATACAGGCGTAACACCATCAAGGCGTTCCTGGCGTGATTGGATATTCGGGGCTGGACTTGAGACTTGAGACTTGGACCTGGGACTTGCGACAATTGGACCTGGGGAGGGAGAGTGGCGTTTTGTTCCAGACGGAGAAAGCATTTTGAAAGGAGAATTGACCATGCGCAAATACATCATTTCCATCATGGCCGTGTACGCCGCGCTTGCTTGGGCGGAGGTGGGGAGCGAACCACTGGAGTTCTGGAAGGTGGGTTCGGGCTATCAATGCAATATGACCTACTACGCGCAGGTACTGCGGAAAGATGGCATTTACATCGACAATGCGAGAGCATGCTGGCGGTATTCGACACCGAAAGTGTATGCCGAGGGACAATCATGCCCATCGAGTGGCCTAATTGCTGGTTTTTCAAGTTGAGCATAGTCAGGGGGCAGCAAATCTGGCAGACCATCTGCCTGATGTCACTAACCAATCCCATTGAGTATAACTATCTTGAAACAAGTCACAAGCCTTGATTACACCCATGCCAGAAGAACTTCTTATGTTGAACAGCGGCGTCCAGACCATAATCCCCGAAACGGCGATTTTGGCCCCGCAGATTGTCTACCTTGATTTCGACGGTGCGGAGACTTCCTACCGCAACCAGGAACTGGACATCAGCATCGATAACATCGTTGTTAAGGCTTCAGGCTTTGACGTGGATGACATCTCCCTGATTGTCGCAGCACTCAACGAGGAGTTCGGCGCGGATATCGTTTTCACTACCGAACTTCCGCAAATCGACGAGTACTCCACCGTCTTCGTCGGTAAGACTGATGCCTTCGCGGATTACGGCGATTTCCTTGGTCTTGCCGAGACTATCGATATCGGTAACCAAGTTCGCAATGACAACGCTTTCGTCTTCCTCAATTCCACGGCTTCCACAGAACTTGTCACCTCCGTCATAGCGCATGAAGTCAATCATATCGCCTCAGGTTACGAACATGGAGGAGACAAGCTGCAGAGATTTACTACAGCTTATCTGGTGGGTTCAGGGCAAATTATGAGCGGTCAAAACATCCATTCAGGGTGCTATATGGTTGTTTCCAGTGGTGGATCTGCTGTGTACACATATGTCAATTTTGGTGGGATACTGCGGGTTTACAGTGGTGGCAAGGTGCTTTCAACAAGTCTGGACGGCGAAATGTCTGTTGACGGAGGCTTGGCCGATCGCACGAGAATATATTCAGGTGGAAGCATGTGCCTTTATTTTAGCGGCACGGCAAACAACACGATTGTAAGTTCAGGTGGCAAGTTATTTGATTACAGTGGGATGATAAATAGTACCACAGTCAACTCAAGTGGAAGTGTGTATATTTCTGAAGGTGGGACGGCAAACTTCACGTCACTTGAGGGCTATATGTATATTTCCAACGGGGGCAGAGCGAATACAACAATCATCACCCGGGGTTCTATGTGTGTTCTTAACGGTGGTGTAGTGAACTCCACGACTATCAACTATGGAGGGAAACTTGAAATTAGCAGTGGGGGCATAGCTAACTCCACAATTGTTAACTCATCCGGTAATTTGTATGTCTATAGTGGTGGTGTGGCAAATTTCACAACTGCGAATAACAATGCAAATCTGTTCGTCTATGATGGCGTTGTGGACTATTTGACAGTCAACTCTGGAGTAGTAGTTACGCTTTCCAGCGGCACAGTAAACTACGCAAACATCAACTACAATGGGAAAATTGTTATTTCCTCTCGTGGCACGGCAAACTCTACTACAGTCAGTTCTGCGGGGCATTTGCATGTGTGCGACGGTGGAAAGGTGAATTATACGACCGTCAGCGCACACGGTCTCCTGAATGTTGCCAATGGTACAGCTAACTATACTACTATATCTGGTGGAAGCGCATTGGTCTCCAGCGGCGGCACGGCAAATAATGTCACTATGTGTGAAGGAGATCTGGATGTATATAGTGGCGGCACTGCATTGAATATAGACTGGACACCCTGCAATGGGTTTATACATGTATCTAGCGGGGCTTACGTAACTTTCAAGTCATCATATAATGGCTGTTATCTTAAAGCCAGCAATACATTGTCATCTGCAAAGGCAATGTCGAATGTGGCTGGCGGCACAATGGAGATTTTCGTCAGCGGCATAGCAAATTCCGCTACAGTTAACAATCTGATTGTACATAGCGGAGGGGCGGCTAATAGTATAACGATTAACAAGGGGAAGCTTATTGTTTCCAGTGGTGGCAAAGTTAATTCTACTACAGTTCTCTCCGGAGAGCAAAGGGTTGAATACGGTGGGATTGCGAGCAGCACGCTGGTATCTGGTGGCAATATGTATGTTTCCAGCGGCGGCACGGCTTATGGTGCTGACATAGTCAATGGATATTTGTTTGTCAATGGCGGCATTGCAAATTTAACTACAGTCAGAGGGGGTGATGTATATGTTCTCGGTGGAACTGCAACGAACATCAATATCCAGAGCGGCAACTTGTATATTAATGGTGGTTCCGCAAATTCAACAACAGTCTGCAATGGTAAAATAAGCATTTCAAATGGCATCGCAAATTCCACGATCATTAAGGAGGGAAGCCTATATGTTGAAGGCGGGAGGGCAAGCAACACTGTTTTGTCTGGAGGCTTCTTGTATTTGCAAAGTGGTAGGACATATTCTACAACAGTATTATTGGGAGAAATGTACATCTCCAGCAGGGCAGTGGCCGACACAACGAACATTAACTCTGGAGGCAGTCTTTATGTTTCCAGCGGTGGAACGGCTATTGGTGAAACGACAATCAATTCAGGTGGATATCTGAAAGTTTTCCATACAGGCATTGTGTCAAGCCTCCAAATATCTGGAGGAATCATCTCCAATGATGGCATCGTAGATAACTTGTATATAAGCCATAATATGGATTATTCTGGTTTTGGTACAGTAAATACCATAAATTACATTTTGACTACAGCGAATAATCATAATGCCCTTGCATTGGTAGACGACATAACGAATCTTAGCCCCACGTCAATTAATGTTATTGTTCAGCCTGGCAATGAAGACGGGAAATGGATGCTTGCCGGAAATGCAGGTGGATTGTCATCAGCCATTACAATTTGTTCTGCTTCTAACAATGTTCTAGGTACAATATCTGTTTCCAATCCTAGTTTGGAGATTGCCAACTACGGAACATTTACGCTATCCTTGAATCAGAACAAACTTTATCTTGATTGCTCAGCCAAACTTTTTGCCCCGACAGTGGTAGCCAGCACTACCGCCCCGACTAACCAAAGCGTGACTGTCACAGCGACTTTCAGCAGTGACACGAAAACGAAACAGTACTCGCTAGACAACCGAACTTGGAGGACATACACCGATGGTGTGGTAATGTTAGCTAATGGCGCTGTCTATTTCCGAGGCATAAACGCCGCTGGCATTGTCTCCGAGGTAACCAGATATGAGGTCACCAACATAGATACAATTCCGCCTATAAAGCCGACAGCTTGGGCCAGCACGGCTGCGCCAACCAACCAAAACGTGACAGTTACAGCTTCGTTCAGCACAGATACGGCAACCAAGCAATATTCAACCGACAACAAGAACTGGAACTCATACACATCTGGAGTAGTGATGTCCGCGAATGGCACGGTCTATTTCCGTGGCATTGATGCTGTTGGCAACATTTCAGAGGTCACCAGTTACGCAGTGACAAACATCGACAAAACCGCTCCGACAAAGCCAACGGCAACAGCGAATACGAGCACTCCGACCAACCAGAACGTAACGGTTACAGCTTCGTTCAGCACAGACACGGCAATCAAGCAATATTCAACAGACAACAAGAACTGGTACCAATACACATCCGGAGTAGTGATGTCCGCGAATGGCATGGTCTATTTCCGTGGCATTGACTCTGCTGGCAACATTTCAGATGTCACCGGCTACGCAGTGACAAACATTGACAAAACCGCCCCGACAAGGCCAACGGCAACAGCAAATACGAGCACTCCGACTAACCAGAACGTGACGGTTACGGCTTCGTTCAGCACAGATACGGCAACCAAGCAGTATTCAACCGACAACAGCACCTGGAAGACCTACATATCTGGAGTTGTGATGTCCGCGAATGGCACGGTGTATTTCCGTGGCATTGACGCAACCGGCAACATCTCCGAGGTCACAAGCTACACAGTGACGAACATCGACAAGGTTCCCCCCGCCAAGCCGACGGAGATTACAGCTGACATCACCACGTTGACCAGTCAGGATGTTAAAGTCACAGCGGCATTCAGCGAGGATTCGGTTGCGAGGCAGTATTCGCTGAACAACAGCACATGGAACACTTACACTTCCGGCGTGGTCATGACTGCAAATGGCATGGTCTATTTCCGGGGCATCGACGCGGCGGGGAACATTTCCGAAGTCACAAGCTACGAAGTCACGAACATCGACAATGAAGGTCCTGATGCACCAATTGCCACAGCTGACACGACAGAACCGACCAGACAGAGCGTGACTGTCAGTGCACTTTTCAGTGCTGATTCTGTGGCGAAGCAATATTCATTCGATGGGAACAATTGGCAATCATATATCTCTGGTATTATAATGGATGAAAATGGAATTGTATCATTCAGAAGCATTGACGAATTTGGCAACATCTCTGCAATCACTAATTTTGAGGTAACAAACATCGACAGAACCGCGCCTGTCATCACTAACATCTCGCTTGATATTGACACTCCCACCAATGACAAGGTCACTGTCATCGCCGCTGCCCGCGATAATATGACCGAGGTCACGTTGTACTACGCGAAAAATGGCAATGGCTTTGTTATATATACAGGCGGTGTGGAATTTGATGACAATGGCATTATAATCTTCAAGGCTGTGGATGATGCTGGCAATGTAATTGTCAGTGATCCCTTTGCCGTAACCAATATCGATAAGATAGCTCCCAACAAGCCAACAGCGATTACAGCAGATATCACCACGCTGACCAATCAGGACGTGACGGTCACGGCGACTTTCAGCGAGGATTCGGTCACAAGACAATATTCGTTGGACAATAGCATCTGGAACAGCTACACGGACGGGGTGGTCATATCCGCAAATGGCACGGTCTATTTCCGTGGCATAGACGCGGCTGGGAACATCTCGGAAGTCACCAGTTACGAAGTCACGAACATCGACAAGGTGGCGCCGGACAAGCCAGTTGCCTTAGCCGATATCACCGAGCCGACCAACCAGAGCGTGACGGTGACGGCGACCTTCAGCAGTGATTCCGTCAAGAAGCAATACTCCACGGACAACAAGACCTGGAAGAACTACACTGCTTCTGGCGTGACCAGAAGCTCCAACATCACGGTGTACTTCCGAGGCATCGACGCCGCCGGGAACATCGCCGAGGTCACGAGCTACAAGGTCACGAACATCGACAAGACCGCGCCTGTAGTCGGCGGAATCGGCGCAGATGTCACCACTTTCACGAACGGAATGGTCACTGTCACGGCCACGGCCAGGGACGAGAAGAACGCCGTCACCCTGTACTATACGAAAGACGGCGGAGAGTTCACCGAATATGCGGATGGCGTCGCCTTCGGGGAGAATGGCAGTGTCACCTTCAAGGCCGTGGATGCCGCTGGAAACGAGACCATCAGTGTTGCATTTGAGGTGACGAACATCGACAAGACCATGCCGGCGGCGGTGACTGGCCTGGAGGCCGCCGTCGACAAGAACACCATCCTTTTCTCCTGGCAGGCGACCACCGACAACCTGTCCGGGGTGGCCGGCTATGAGATTGAGGTCGCTGACAGCTCCGACTTCGCTTCCCTTCTCGCCAGCCAGACGGGAGCGGATTTGCTCGGCTTCAGCGCCTCCTTCACGCAAAGCGGAACCTACCACTACCGCGTCCGCGCCGTGGATGCGGCAGGCAACGCATCGGACTGGTCGTCCGCCAGCGTGGAGTTCGAGTTCACTGACGCCATGCCGCCGACCTTGCCCGCCAGCCTGTCGGTCACGGCGGTGGGCAGGGAGGTGACCTTCAGCTGGAACGCCTCCGCCGATGACGATTCGGGAGTGGCCGGATACGAGGTCACTCTCGTGAAGAACGGCAGAAGTGTCACCCAGGCCACTGCAGAGACCAGCCTGACGCTTTCCCTGGACGAGGGGAACTACAGCTGGGGAGTCACCGCTAGAGACGGCATGGGCAATGTGACAGAAATGGCTGCGGGGGAAGGCTTCAAGGTGCTGGAACAAGTCAGTGATGCTCCTGTCGTCGTCAATCTCACCGAAACGTCTGCCGAGGCGGTGGTGAAGGGCTCCCAGTCCGACGATCTCTTCGCCCTGTCGCCCAACGGCGCCTGGGGAGAGTGCCACGCCGCGCTCTGGAACGGGACTGAGGATTATGTGATGATTTCCGGACGCCAGCGGTACTACGACGCCATCGACGGCGCGGGCGGATACGACGTTATCCAGCTCGCATCTGGCGACAACGCGCTGCTCTTCTCCGACCTGCTCTCGCCCAGCGTCGCCGGCGCCGACGCGGCGGCGCGCCTGGCGCAGATCTCGGAGATCCGGGGCGGCGACGGAATGGACGTCATCGACATGACGGCGGCGGTTGGCGGATATGCCGGCGATCTACTGCTCAAAGGCGGAGCCAGCGACGACCATCTGTGGGCAGGGAGCAGCAATGACGTGCTCATCGGCGGCGCGGGCAACGATAATCTGCGCGGGGGTGCGGGTGATGACCTCTACCTCTTCGGCGCGGGCTGGGGACATGACACGGTCATTGATGACGGAGGTCTGCTCGTCTTCGACAATTCGCTGCAGGGCAAGCTGAGCGTCAATGGCAACTGCATCACTGATGGGACGAACAGCGTCACGGTGAGCTGGAGCGTCGGCGAGGCGGATCTTGCGTTCGCCGATGTCGGAGAGTTGTCAGGGTACAGACGTGACACCATCAAGGCGTTTTTGGCGTGATTGGGTATTAGGTGCTGGACTTGGGACATGGACCTGGGACTTGAGACTTGGGACTTGGGACATGGGGAGGGAGAGTTGAGCGTTTTGTTCCGGGCGGAGAAAGCTTTTTGAAAGGAGAATTGACCGTGCGCAAATACATCATTTCCATCTTGACCTTGGGCACCGCGTTCGTTTGGGGCGAGGCGGGTATCATCCTGCCGCAGGGCTGGACGCCGATTTCCGGCACGCAGTACAACATGTCGCTCTATGCTCTCGTCGTCGATTTCGGCGGCGGGCCCGTGGAGGCGCCGGGGAGCACGCTGGCGGCGTTCGACTCGTCCGGACAGTGCCGCGGCACGGCGCGGATCGAGGTGGGGCCAGTCGGCAAATGGTATCAGATGACCGTCGTCTCCAACACGGCGAGCGAGACGGGGCTGGCGCTGAAGGTGCTTGACGCGGCGGAAGGTGAGGTTCACGACATCCTGGAGACCATCGACTTCGAGACCGACAAGACGATTCCGGCCACAAACTATACGACCAATCCTCTGGTGCTGCATTACAAGCCGCTGACCTCCAATCTGGAGCTGACGCTTGTGCAAAATTGGAACTGGGTGTCGTTCAACGTCGAGCAGGGAGAGAAGTCCCTCGACGAGTTTCTGGCAGATTACGCCCAGTATGCTTCCGAGGGCGACATCATCAAGTCGCAGAACGGTCAGGCGACATACGGCGGCGGGCAGTGGTACGCCTCACCCAAGACCTTCCGTCTGGAGCCAGGACGCATGTACAAGTTGCTCAAACAACGAGCGGGCAGCTGCCAGATTACGGTAACTGGGATGCCTTGCACTGGTGAGGAGCCCATCGCGGTGACAGCCGGGTGGACCTGGCTGGGGTATACAGGACAGGCGGCGGCGACCGTCGAGGCGCTCTACCGCGAGGGCGGTTTCGCCGACAACGACTTGGTCAAGCCGCAGTCGGGCAGCCAGGCGACGTACAGCGGCAGTCAGTGGTACGGCAACCTCGTGTTCCAGCCAGGCAAGGGCTACATGCTCCGACAGGCGACATCGGGAACGGTCGATTTCCGCAAGGCAAAGGAGAATATGGCGCAATGAAAATTAAAACATTCATCACGGTTGTCATGCTGGCAGTCCTGCCGGTTTCGGTCTGGGCCTCCGTGGCGGTTAAAGTGCCTGAAGAATGGACAAACACAGAAGGATACCAGTACAACATGACGCTTTACGCGCAGGTTTTGCGTGCCGACGGAACGCCCATCGACCACGAGCAAAGCGTGCTGGCCGCCTTCGACGCCCAGGGACGCTGCCGGGGGACAATCTCACCCATTGACGGGCCGAAAGGAAAGCTATTCCAGCTGGGGATTTCCGCAGACGTCACGCCGGAACCTGGTCTGGTGCTCAAGGTGCTTGATGCAGTGAGCGGCGAGACGTACATCATCGCGGAGACGGTTGATTTTGCCAGCGACACGCAGCTGCCGGAAGAC
>Ga0310786_10007811_pt1 | contig 13859 bp, 12 predicted proteins | sample AusTroGonzalo_MG_FD_203881 | JGI IMG/M metagenome (GOLD analysis project Ga0310786, IMG submission 203881) | Bovine rumen microbial communities from tropical cattle in Woodstock, Queensland, Australia - Gonzalo_03 (v2) (version 2) | ecosystem: Host-associated > Mammals > Digestive system >... | reverse complement strand
CCAACGCTCGACCAGAAGTTGTCGACAGTACGCGCAACAAGGTCTACGTCCGTGGCAGAGCCACTGCGCTCGAAGCTGAAGTCTTTCATTGCGAAAGGCCCGATGGCTAATCCGATGCGCGTAGACAAGTTGTTGCCAATCATCTGGTAATACTGGAGCATATCGTTGTAGTCGATGGTGGGCTTGCCCTTATCGTCCACTTCAATCTGCCCGTACAGAATCTTGTAGTTATCCAGCTCTTCTGCCGTCTTCGCAAGCTCCTGCGCGTTTTGGATCTCGTACAGGTCGGGCATCGCTCCGACAAAAGGCGGGATAGAATATTCGAGGATGGAAGAATCTTCCTTCAAACAAATGGCGATGTCGCCCGGTACGGGCTGCCACTTGTTTCCGCTCCTCTGATATTCCTCGTACATGTCACTAAACTGAGAAGGGTACATTTCCAGGGTGTCTTCCTTGAGCGCCGAGCAATCATATGCGAACTGGAATGTACCGTCGCTGACCGACGTAATCTGGCAATAATCGGGGTTCAACTTCTGTACGAAGGCACTCCGCGAGTTAAGCCAGAGAACGCCGTAATATGCACCGTCGCGAATCGCAGTTGTAATAGCCTTGTGCCCTTCATCACGGAGATTGATTAACTCAAGCATGTTGGACGCTTTGTAATACGCCTTCTTGAACTTGTCAGCGTCAACCTTTCCGGGGTTAAAGTTCAGAGGCGAAATCACATAGTCCAGACGATGCATCTGGGCGATGGACTGCACGAGCCTGCGGTATCGCGTGGACACCTGATATAAGTAGATTGAGGCGTTCCTAAGGTTCTTTTCGTTGTTGCCAGGGTCTTTCAGCCATTCCAGGATCGTAGTCCGGCTGAGCTGACTGTACTGCGGGTTTTTCCGCTTTTTGTCCGAAGAGGACGGGTCGTTGATGAGAACACCCTCTACTTCGCGGGCAAACTTTTTGCGATTATCCTCGAACGTGCTCGAATACCCTTTCATCTGGCGAACAAATTCGGCAATGCCCATTTTGGGTTCGTTAACTACCTGAGCTTGGTAGGCTGGCTTCGTGGCCTCAGACGTGGTCTTGGGCCGTCTTTTCTTGCCCATTGGGAACTCCTCCTTTCTGGTTAATTTGTTTGTGGCGCTCTAAACATAAACACCAAGTCAGAGAAACTCTTCTTTGTGTTGTCTTCACGCCACTGTTTTTCAATTTGCTTGGCAATTGCAATCGAGTAAGCTAAAGAGCTGTATCGGTCTTTGCGCATGCCGGAACGTTCCTTTACACGAACAAGCCCGTTTTTCGTTTCATACTGAAGCGATACGAGCTCGTTGATAAGCAAGGTTGTGTTGATGTATGGGAGTTTGAAGCGCGTCCTGTCTTCGAGAGACAGTTTTGCGTATCCCGCTATTCCGTTGGATGCGTCCGCAGCAAAGTCGTCGAAATCGTCTTCGGATTGCAACAGATTGATTTTTCCGTCCTTGAACGACTCTCTCAATCCAAGCGCAATAGACGAGTTAAAGTCTGCGGTCGCGAGTATCGGGTAGATAACTCTCGGGGCGTTCCTAACGTGACACCGATCTGCTATCTCTTCGTTCACGGACGACAGCGCGCCATACACAACGCCAGTGGACTCGTCGTACATATCTGCCATAATCAAGTCGAGGACGCCCATACCAACGCCCCTTGCGTCGATTACGAGCGCGTCAGCTTCGTACTCGTCGAAGCGTTTGCGGATTAGCAACGCCTGTTCCTCTATGCGCTTGCCTTCAACGTTTTCGCCGTATACTATGTTGAATTTTGCGCGGCTGTACGAGGAGTCGAATAGCATCTGGTTAACCAGTATTGATGTTGCGTCGTTTGACCGATGTGCGCTACTCGCCATAAGCGCGATGTCGGCGCTAATGATTCTGAACTCATTGTTCATCTTGGGCGGGATTCGAACCCTTCTGTCGCTTACCATAGAGGACAGCGACGGAGGATAAAAAGCGTACTTGATTTGGCGGGCGGGGTTGATGTCGCCATACTCATACAGGGTGCTGTCAGAGGCACCGAGGAAGAAGTCGGCCTCCATTTCCATCATCCACGTAATCTCGTTGTAGTCCGGGTCTGTAAGCTCGGACAGGATTCTTGCGCGAGTAAGGAGGTTTTCCTTATATGCAAGCTGGTAGGGGAGTGCGCAACAGAAGTACGGATACTTTCCAGTAATCATTTGCGCCGCGGTCGTGCGCAACTGGTCGTAGCACCAGCTGTCACTGTACCAGGCACTCGACAAGAATATTTCGATGTTCTCTTCCGTGTATCCTTCGTAACCCGGCTTGGACAAATACGGCGGCTGTCTGTTGACGTTCAAGAACTTCTTCAGAATGTCTCTGTATATTTCCTTCGGCATCTGCCTGAACTCATCTAAAATCAAAATGTTGCCACGATACCCACGAGCATTTTCGTTGGCTGTCACTACAGTGATATTAGATGCGTTCTTAAATACGATGCTTGTGTCGTACTGATTTCGAATGATGTCCTGTATCTCCATCTTGAGGAGAGGGGAGTTCGGAATTAGTATCTTCTCTATTTTGTCAATCAGAAGGGCTGCCTGCTTCCGCGTCTTGGACGCGAGGACTATCTGCGTTCCGGGGTATAAGATGGATCGAATGACTGCAAAAAGCGCGGTCAGGAATGTCTTTCCCAAACCGCGACACGTGATTATTACATTCTTGATGTTGTCGAACATCTCGCACAGGATGATAGCCTGAAACGGTTTAAGCTCGACATTTAGAAAATCCTTAGCGAACCGATGAGGGTTCTTCCGGTAGAACCCAACCCACGTCTTCAGTTTCTCTTTGAAAGCCTCGCCCTTGCCAGGCTTCGAGTTAGAGGCTGCCATCGTCCTCTTCTCCTTTGGTATCGTCGTACAGAGCGTCAAAAATCTCTGAAACGCCTTCGTCGTCCTCTGGAGGCAAGACCGTGTACTTTGACATGGCGTTTTGATATTCCTGGTTGTAGTTGTTCTTGATTCGCAAGTCGTGAGCTAGGTGTCCATAAAACCACGCAGAGATATACTCGCGGATTCCATCCGGGTCTTTAAATGCGCCCTGAGGCTCCGGGATTGGTTCGTCTTGTTCAATCATTGCTATGAACTGCCCAAACGTAGACTGCACCGCGCTTTGCTGGTTCGCGTTGCTTTCTTGTTTTGGCGTCAGGTTGCAGCTTGACATCAAATCTGTAAGAGCTTTCATAGCCTCAGCAACCTTGCCACCTTTTGTCTGGGCGTTTCGAACATTCAGTTGTGCAATGCAAATAGCCTTGATGAGTTCCTCCTGGCTTTTTGAACTCACCTCTGTCCGCGAGCACCACTCAGAGTATTGCTCTTCGAGATACTCGTACTCGTCGACGAGAAGCTTCTTCGGCCACCGGCGGATAACATCCGGCGCGAGGGTTGTGAGGACTTCAGTCTCAACATCTTCGACGTTGGAGCCGAACGAATCGGCGAGTTTGTCCTTGTGTTTCTCGACGAGAGAATTCGTGTCGTTTGCCATCTCTCTAATGGTCTGCAGATAATCTCTCCCCTTCATGGATATCTGCTTGAGATTTATCTTCTGCATATAGACAGATATCGGAGGTGCATCATCGTGCGGAGCAGACACCATATAACCTACTGCCCTCTCGCTAAAATACAAATCGAAAAGCTGGCAGATTCTTTCGATTGCCCTCTCTTCTTCGCCACAGAAAAAATCTATGAGCATCTCATAATACTTATCTGTGCAAGGACGGCAGATATTTATGTACCCGCCGTTGCCGGCGAACAGGGGGCTGTTTGAACGGTAAAAGTTTTTGTCTGGGGTACTGAACCGCTTGCCACAGCAAGTGCACATATAAGGTTCGAGTATTTTCTTCTTCCCAGTCATAACGGCGGTTTGATCTACTGTCGGATCGACTTTGCCCGCCTTCTTTTTGCCAGTGATTTTACTGGCTATTTTTTTCGTGTTTGATTTTACTTTGCTTGCCATATTATTTACCTACAAAAGGTTACTTAATCTCAGAAAACGTCGATGCCTTTCTGCCAACGATTTCACCATTGGCAAAGCAACCGGCAATCTGGTCGTCAACCTCTCTGTCATCATAGATTTTAAGCATGTCGCTAGACTCCCATCCGACAATGCCGACAACGGCGGAGTCCGGAATGCCAGCTTCGAGCAGGTTCGTGCAAAACGCGTGCCTCATTGAGTGCGAATAGAACGGCTTGCCGGCAAGCTTGGAAAGATAATCCGTCCAAGCGTCAATGCGACCGGCTTTCGCGTGTTCCTTCGGGTCGTCGTCAGGAAACAGCCACTCGCTCTCAATGCCCAGGCGCTTCCGCTCCGCCATCCACAAGTCAAAGACAGGTTTGAACTTTTTGGCGAGCGTATAGCAGCGTATGTATTTTCCACCGGCAAGACCCTTTGTCTTTATAGGGTCGCTCTTGTAGAGGGCGCCTCCGCTAATCAGCTTGTCGTCGCCGAAGTCGGAAACCTTAAACCGAAGCAGCTCGGACTTTCTTCTCCCACTATAGATGCCAAGAGCAACATAGCATGCCTGCATGAAGCGCTTGTTCTCGATGAGCTTGCTCACGAGAGCCTCAAGCTCCTCTTCTTTCCACACCGTCTTCTCCATGACGGGGGCTTTGGGCGGGCTCTTGACTTTGTTCACGATAGACCTGTACCCTTCATACTCGTCATCAAGGATGTCCTCGATGTAGTTGCCAAGGCTGGAGATGCACGCCTTGACGTTACGGATTCTGTTGGGCGACCACTTCCACTCTTTGACGGTGTGGTTCTGGAACCTTACGATATCGCGTTTGGTAATTTCGACAAACGGCTTGTTATCCAGATTGTCAGGTACCCAGCAAAAGAATATCTTGAGGTCTGCTCTATAATTTTTAATTGTCGTTTCAGAACGACCGGCAGCAGACAAATATTCAAGGAAATCGTTTGAAAGTTGAGCGTTTTCCTTATTGATTTGCGCAATTTTTTCTGGGGATGTAATCTGGTTGTAAACATTTCTACGTCCCATAGTTACTCCGTTGTTCTCATATTGTTTGTATCAACTTTGGCGGTATGCATTTCTGCATCCCGCCATTGTCTTATTTTCCGCCGATGGCGCGTGTCGTCGCGACCGACGGAATAAACTTGATGCGGTCTTTGGCGGGGACCATAATGACTTCGCCCGTCTGCGGGTGAATCGCCTTATGCTCCTTGATAAACTTGTGTTTGAAAGTACCGAAACCGAATATTGAAAGGTCTTCTTTTTCGATTACTCTGCGCATGTGCGCAAGGACGGCCTCGCAAATCTCTTTGCTTTCGCCAATCGTCATGCCATACTCCGCTGCAAGTGTTCTAACAAATTCGTCTCTGTTCATCCTTTTACTCCTTTGCTTTTATTAAAGCTTTACGTCGTAAATACACTCGACGCACCGGCTCGGGGTTGAAATAACAACCATCTGCTCCGGGTTGCCGGTTATGCGATGGTCAATGCAGTACCGGTCTGTGCCAACCAGGCTTCCGTTCTGAATGACCTTGACACCGTACTGGGTGTCGTATGCGTTGTGGTGCCGGTGGCTCATAATAACAGCCGCCGGCTTTTCTCCGAACATCATAGTCAGATTCTTTACTACGTTGGCGGGAGTGTCTTTGTCCCCATGCACCAGATAGAACAGGTGCTCGTTGGCAACGACAAACCGCTTGATGGTCGGGTCGGGGTTCTCGAAGATATACTTCTCGTCCGCCATAATCCGTACAACCTCGCTGCCGTCAAACTTGGCTTCGAGGAAGAAGGGGATAAGATCGTCCAGTTCCTCGCCGGTCAGATGATCCTTCTTGTTTGGGAACACACGAGAGTGATTCCCGGATACGCTGTAAACGTATACGGCGTCAAACAGGTTGGATACCTTCTTGACGAAGTCGGCGATGGCGAGCGAGACGGTCTTCACTTGACGGACTACATTCTCGTTGTTTTCAAGGCGAAGGTTCTGATGAATCGCGCCCGAGATGTTGTCGCCGCCAAGTGCAATGTGACAAGTCGTAATACCGGGATGCCGGCATACAATCTCCTCGATTGCATTCGCGTACTTGCACAGGCGATTCTGGACTTCGGTAGAGTTGTAGGAGTTGCAGAAGTTGTCCACTTCAATGCCCGCGTGAATGTCGGACAGGCAGACAACCATTTCCTCCTCACCGTTTTCAAGCCCCGTGAAGCGCTTCTCGCCCTTCTGAGGCTCGTACGGTTCGACGGTCTCGCGAATAATCCCTCGGATCAAGTCGACCATCGAGTTGTTGCGGCTCTCTTCTCTGACTGTGCGCTGATAGTCTCTGCGCTCATCGGAAATCTCTTGCTTGAGCTTCTTGAGTTCAAGTGCCTTGTCTCTCAGCTCGTCGAGGAGAGACTCGCTGTTCTCCCGTTCGAACACACCGGCGTTCACAAAACGCTGTGCGTACTGGACGGGCTTGCGGTATGCGCTCTCGTCCCTGTAAAGAGATTCGTCGGCGCGGAACTCTTGGTTCATAATGCTGGCGATCTGGTTCCAGTCAAGGTCTTCCTCGCCACTCTCCTTCAGCTGTGCGAGGCGCCAGAGGTATTGCTCCTCGTTCTCGTTATCGCGCCTTCTTAATCTGTCTTCCATTGCGCCCACCTCGCTTGTAGTCGAAAGCGCCGACGCCCGGCTGGCGTGCGTCCATACGATTCCGGCTGCTGTTAATCAGGGCCATCACTCTGGATGACTCTTCGACGTACCTGGTTTTGCGTTTGCCCTCTTTCCCTCTGCCCGTGATGGTCACATACACATCCGGGAATCTGCGCTGGACAAGCATAGCTTCTTCTTTCGAAACCTTAATCATTCCGTTCCCTTCCATAAATATATATAGAAATTTAGAGGGCGAAACCGTCCTCCATTTACGAAGAAACGGCGCTCCCTTAAAGAAGGGAAAAACATAATTGTCTAATTATGTTCTAAAATCCGAGCAATTGGAAACATTTTTGTGGAAATTTATCACTGCTTTTTTCTGCAATGCGATAAGTTTCTGTTGCTTTTCTGTTTGTTTTTGTACGGTTTTAGAACGTATTAGAACGGAATCTTAGAAAAGCGGATGCCATAGAAGGAGATATCTCCCTCGTCGTCCTCGCAAAGGAGGTGCTTTTCGCCGGCGCTTTCGCGTATTAACTCGAATAACTTAGACTCAGGATCTGAGAACAGGACCTCAAACGCGAAGCGGGATACGTCGCGGTAGGACGCGTCGTCCAATTCCTTCAGGCACATATACATTGTGCCTTTGCTATCGTTCAGAGAACGAATAGCTTCTACGCAGGATTCCCGTATTTCGGCCGCTGCGTTTTTGACTGACTCCTTCTCGCCCGGGAGTTTTTCGTCGTACCCCGTATACAAACAGTTGATTGCGTCGCGGGCTTCACGTATCGTCTTTGCGATTTCGTCGCGCTTCGAATAGTAATACCCCTGGCGGTAGTTCATGTCGGGAGGGGAGACTACGCTCATGAACGGAAGCTTCTTGGATTTGCTCGCTCTGGATTCGCGGATCTTAAAGGAGGCGACGGCTTTGTGCAGGTAGTCCATCGATGTGTCGAAGTCTCTATACTTGACATTGTCGGGAATCTTGTAGCCGTTCTCCACACAGATCATCTTGAAGAAGCGCGGCTTTACAGAACGGCCACCGTCGTCTATCCTGTTCTTCTTTTTCAGGATGTTCAGCTCTGTCGTGCTGTTGATGGCGTATTCGCGCTTTGCAGAGTCAATCTCGCAGTTCGAAAGAACGGCGAGCTTGCAGATGTCGAGGAAGATGTCTTTGCATTCTTCTATGGTCGCACCGTGGTTGATGCGGTGCCACATAATGCTGTTCAGGATTTGGGAGCAGTTCACAATGGAACCAATGTTGTTTACGCTTGTTTTGGCGTCAAGGTCCGCGCGGTTGTCACTCGTATACACGCGTTTAATCTTTGCAGAGCCGACGAGGTTGGTCGGAACCTTGAACTCTCCGTAGTGGCGCTTGGCAATCTCGATGAGCTTTGCGTTGTCTGTGATGAGGATGGTATCCGAATCATAGTCGCAGCCATTGAGCTTTTGCTGAATGTTTTCTCCGATAGCGTTGACGCACACAATCTCAGGCGTGAGGTTGAAGTATCTGTCAATCTCTTTGTTCGCCACGTTGGTAGCGAGCATAATGTTCGACGCGCAAATGTGCGGGCTTCTTGAGCAGAGCAATTCGGCTCCGTAAGCGAACCGCATCGAGTGGATGTTACCGACTCCGAGCATCGTTTTACCCTTGAACCTTCCGATTGCCCCGTAGAGCATCTCGAGCCCGTTGCCCATCATGGTCGAATAGTTGCCACTCACAAGCACGTGCCCACGCTTCAGGTTGCGGAGCATTCCTTTGACGAGGTCGTTCCGAAATGCGTTATACATTGCCGTCTGTGCGAATTCGTCATTGATGCCGAGCATCTTAAAGACGATTTCGTTCTTCGTAAGGAGTGGGCGTTCCTCTTCTTCGGGCACGTCGATGGGGTAGTTAATCTCATAGCGAAGCACAGCCGGGTCGTTGCGTACCGCCGATATGTAGTCGAACGAGGGCTTGAGTATCTCGTTCATTTCCGCATAAGAGATGTGCAGTGTGTTGAACAGCTGGTAGTGTGTCTGTACGAGACGCCCTCCAAAGTAGTGCGTTGGTTTCTCGTACTTCACGAGTCCGTACACCGGACTTACGATGCGGAGCCAGTCCGCTATCTCCCCGAACTTTGCGTACTTGATGCTCGACGGTGTGGTTATCATCTTGATTTGCGAGACGTCGGCGGCAAGAGTGAATCCATTGAGCTGGTCGATGGAATCGATACCGTTCGAGAGGAAGAAGTCCTGGATGTTGGTATTGAAGCAGCAGGATTTAAAGAAACGGTTCCTCAGAAGAATCATCCCCTTGTCCTCGTACTTGCCGAACATCGACCGGTCGAGCAGGCTCTGCCCGTCCCAGATGGAGTTCTTGATTTGGACGGTCTTTTCGGCTGCAACCAGATGCCCGTCCTCCTCTTCGACCGCCACTACGTCGTCGTCAAACAGACTCTCGTAGTCGCTGATAACGAGGATGTTTTCGGGCTCGATGCGAATCGTGTCAATAATGGAGCTCATGGGCAGAGAGATGTAAGCTTCGTACGCGGCAAGGTCGAGCTCCTGGCCGGGTTTTATATCGAGCCCACACATATCCCACTTCTCCATATCCTTCGCGAGGACTTCGTTCACGAACAAGCACTTTCCGACGCGGCTCGATCCCGCGCTACGCTTATAACGCACATACCTCGTGTCGTCGCACACGAACCCGTTCTCGTACAGGTACCGCCTCAGCTCCGACCGTCCCATAACCGTCTTCGGCTGCTTCATCAACCGGTAACAGGTTCCGTCGAAACCGAAGTATTCGCCAAGCACCTCCTGGCTGAGAGGCTCGCTTACGGCGACGCTGGTCTGAATGGCTATGAGCTTACCGTTAAGCACGCAAACGCAGTCCTTGAACTCACAGTCCGCGTACGTGTAGCCGTCGCGAATATAAGTGTTTTTACCCGCCAGGTTAAACTCCTTATAACTGTAGTTCCACGTGACGCATATGACGTGCTTTGTGTAGTGGTGTTTCCCAACGCGAAACGAGAAGTCTTTTCTGCGCACACGCTTCTCGTAAACCTCGCGAAGGTGGATGGAGTCGAGAGACTCGTCCATAGCAGCGGTAAACTTCTTCAGGTTGAATTCGCCCGTCTTCTTCCGTATTTCGTATCCGCCCTCACCGCGCGATACGAGATTCATTGCTCCGAACAGGTCCTTCGCCTCAATGCTCAGAATCTTGCATCCCTTCAACATTACACCTCCGTAACTCACACGCGTATTCCTCAGCGTTCTCTCTCAGAATGTTCTCGTAGAATTCGACGTCCGCGTTCTGGGCTCCCAGTCCGTCGTAGAACTCACAGCGTTCTCCGCTCGCCGCGCACTCCTTGTCGCCGTAGTAGCAGTTGTCGCACTCATTCGGCTTAGCGCTCACTCGTCAGCACCTCCTCTCATGAATACTCTGCGGCGTTTCCGGGGTTTCCGCCCTTTCGGCTTGCCGCCCTCCTGCTCATCCTGCAAATCCATATGCATATCACGCCCCTCCGCCAGGCAGTCCAGCCACTTACGGAAGAGTTTCCGCATCCTGAGACTTGGTATATAAAGCCACACGTCGCCTCCGTTTCGTATGGCAGAGCGGAACACCCACTGCACAAGGATGGATAGCGCGTAGGCGTTCCCATTGACAATCACGCCGCGATCCGCGTAATACTTTGCCTCCCACGGGCGAGGGAAGTTGTTCACGCAGTATGCGAGGAACCGTCTGCCCGCGTACTCGTTTGTCGCGCGCTTATTATACGTTACGAAAGAGTTCCAGTAGCCCTTTCCCTTCAACCGGGGCTCAGCGCTTTTGAATGTCGTCCACATTGCCTCGTCGCTTCTGCATCCCCATACGTTCCGGAAGAGGTTCGCGAGGTTCTTCCGTATAACGTCGATCGTCGTATCGTCGTCCGAGTTCAGATGTCTTCTGTACCAGTTGAACGAGAGGCTGCCTCTCCCTGCGCCGATGGCGTTCAGCTTTTCGGACTCCAGGATGTGGATTTTGTCCCTGAGTTCCACGGCCCGGCCGGAGAGGTATGTCGGGCAGAACTCATATTCCGACGAGACTTTACGAACGCCTATATACTCATACGGAAGGGAGTGGGCGTCAAAGAAGCACCGGAGGTTCTGTCCCTCAAAGAGGTAGGTAAGGACATAAACCTCTTCGAAGCAGGAGAACAGGCTTGGCGGTACAGCCCAGAAAAAATACTTATCTCCGTAGTGCAGGAAGCTCTTGGATTTCGCGAGCTTCATTTCCTCTATAAAGAGTCCTTCTCCGTCCTTTCCGTAGTCGTCGAAGTTCCAGGAGAACGATCCGTCATCCTCTTCTCCGAGGACGTCGCCTCTAACGAGAACATCCACGTCGCACTGTGCGAGTCTGGATACAGCGGTAACGTCAACGACCTCATCAAGCACAAGAATATAATGCCCGTCCTTTATAGCCTGCTTGATCTCATCGGTGCTGTTCAGGAACAGAGCGTGGGTAGTCGCTATGTTCTCACCGGCGCAGATGAGCTGTTCGATGGCGTTAAGTTTCCGGAAGCCTGTAGAGAAAGATTTTTCGGGGGATGCAAACCCGCGCGAGGAGCAAGCACGTTTAATGCGCTCCACTTCGCTCAGGTATTGTGTAGCGAACACGAAGCGATTCTCTGTTCGTCCGTTCATCATCCGGATGCAGGCGCTGGTTTTTCCGGAGCCGGGTAAGGCGTCACAAACCTTGATCATTTTGCACTCCAAAAGTTTTCCACATAGTTATCCACACGTTTTTCCAACCCATGAAAAACCCCGCGAATGGCGTTTTTCATTAAAAATGGCCTAGTTGCCTGTATAATCCGAATAAGTAGGGGGGTGTTTGGGAAAATTTTATCACCAAGGTGGTGATAAACGGTATCCCAATTTGTCCTATAAGAATGGAAATTGGGCTTGCGTTCTTTAAATAGAAAGGCATCCTACTATCAGAACACCGAATTGGCATTTTGCCTACAGGTGAAAAACCTAGTTTTCCACATTTTTTAGGTCTCGCTTTCTGTGCCTCTAACGAGGCTTGAGCGCCGTAGCTCAAGCCGACCCAAGCAACTCCCTTAGAGGCACAGTCCGGCGCTCTTGTGATTGCTGCCTATAAGGTGTGCGTAAACGGCTAGCATGGCTTGCGGGACGGGGTGGCTGGCCATCTCCGCCTGCCACCCCCTGTCCCGCCATGCCAAGCCGATAGTGTAAAAGACCCAATAAAGAAAAAGGAATTTACGATACGTGAGCACATAAGACCCCAGCGGGTTCTTTTGGCGGGGGACTACCTTATGTAATTGTGCTCAATCAATCGTAAATTCCGACTATATTATAAGACACACATAGACAACTGTCAAGCGTCAAAACAAAAAACTTACGCAACATTTCGTTATTTTTCTCTTTATAGGCCCTATCTCAGCCTTCCGCGCTTGCGCGGTGTACATACACCTGCGCTTTCCTACAACCACGTTTTGCTGAGAGCGGACTCTTTTGCGTAACGCTGAGCGGGGTAGATATCCTGGTGAATGGATGAGGTGGATGAAGGGGAGAGAAAAAGCGGAGAGTGAGGAGAGATGACACAGAAGCACAAGCAGCCGAAAATACCCAAAATCGTGCAAAAATACCCCCTTTTCAGCCATTTTCCGGTCAATCTCAACTTCGGTCAAAAGTTCAGATTCACCTCGCGATAGAGTATATAATCTTTAACCTCTTTAACCCCTTTGATGGGGTGCCGGCGGCGAGGGCGGTCGCCGAGCAAAAAATAATTTTAGCCCAGAAAGGTACACCACAATGAAGCACACCACGAAAACCGCACGCGAAGTCCGTATGCACATCATCCTTGGCACAGACAAGAATGGCGCACGCAAGCGCTGGTCTTACAATGCCACTCCGGGTGCCGTCCTAAAGGACGGCACGCCGACCGAACAGGCATACCGCGAATTCCTTCAGCGCAAATGCGCTGAAGGAATCACGCTGGAGTGCTACCTTCTCGTCAAGCCTGAAGGGCTTGACGAGAAGTTTGTTGAGGGGCAGCATTACACCGTTCTCTCCGAGAACGGTGTAATGAAGTGCGCCCCTGTTCAGCCTTCGAAGAAGGCTGAACAGAAAGCCGAGAAGCCCACAGCGAAAAAGACTTCTTCTGCAAAGCAGAAGAAGTCTTCCGCCAAGGCGGTTGCAAGTTTCACTCCCGATGCCCACTACTGCTTTGACGAAACACAGGATTGGTCAAAAGAGGACGGGCGCGCAACGGCAAAGACTTCTTCTGCAAAGCAGAAGAAGTCTGCGACGAAATCCGCCAAGCCTGCCACCACTACTGCTCCTAAAAAGCAGACTGCCAAGACGGAACCCAAGAGTGGGCTGACCGACGAAGAGATCGCCACCATCGTTGCCAAAGCCGTTGCAACGGCTTTGGCAGCCATCCGCACGAAATAATGGTGTGCTTTGCACACCATTATTCGCCAAACATCTAACATAAAAATGATTTATAAAGGAGAACTAAAAATGAACGCTAACACTAACACCAACGCCATCACCGCCACCGCTACCACCGCTCGCACATCCGATATCTACGAAACACCTATCACTGCCGAAAAGGCTCGCAAGATTGGCGAGCGCACCGCTTTCCTCGCAGAGATTGAGCACAAGAGAGAACTTTGGCACACACTCATGGACGAAGTGTATCCCGAGATTGTTAGGCAAGCAGAATTGGGTCGCCATTCCGCACACTTTGGCGAACTCAAGGATGCGAAAGAAATCGTCGCCATTCTTGTCAACGAGGATGGATATAAGGTCAAGAGTGGCTCCACAAAGTACGGTGCATTTTACATCGTAAGTTGGGAGCAAGAGTAAGCGCAAGGCGCACAAGCGAAAGGAGAACAAGAAATGAACACCACGCACAACGAAACCAACGCAATCCAAATTTGGGACATTACCCTCAAGAATGGCAGCACCACGCAACTGATCATCACCGCAGAAAACTGCGGTGATGATTTGCTTTATAGGGTTGCCTATGTCGTATCTACGGGCAAGCCCGTGAACTGCGGATTTCACTACTCACTCAAGAGTAGTGTCGCCCAAATTCTGAACGACTTTGCGCCAAACAATCCAAGATTGGCGTATAGCCGTCCCACTCTTGAAGAAGAGGGGTGAACGAGATGGATAGCACAAGAATGGGCGCGCAAACCGCAAATGAGTACCGCTT
>Ga0310786_10007810_pt1 | contig 13859 bp, 9 predicted proteins | sample AusTroGonzalo_MG_FD_203881 | JGI IMG/M metagenome (GOLD analysis project Ga0310786, IMG submission 203881) | Bovine rumen microbial communities from tropical cattle in Woodstock, Queensland, Australia - Gonzalo_03 (v2) (version 2) | ecosystem: Host-associated > Mammals > Digestive system >... | reverse complement strand
ACTGTCCTTTCATTCATTTATATTAATAATCCATCTTTGAAGTGTAGTGTTACACCGTCAATTGTTATATCAGTTGTTTGTCCATGCCAATAGCTATTACCTTGCTTCACCGCTGTTCCGCCAGTAATCCACAGTCTACCGCCAATAGTTGCGTCAATACGTTCATCTGTCGCAAAATAGTCTGATACAACAACCCTATTAATTTTCTGATTTACTTGTAACCATTCAGTTCTGAGTGTACCGTTGACCGTTTCATCTGCGGTTACTGTAATGTCGTGTGCATGAAGTGCATTGTTAACAAGAACTGAACCGTTGTCTGTGTTAAGGTGGATGTTACCTGCGGTTTCAAGATAGAGCGAATATTGGTCACGAATTTGTGCTGAGATGTCATCCGTTTTGCCATAGATAGTAGCTCTGTTATACGGGTTCTGTGATGAGCCGACATAGAATTTGCCGCCAAAGAGTAATTCAGTGACGATACTACCGGATACAATCTGACCAGCAAGGAGATTATCAACAGTAATCATTTCAGCAAACATCTGATCACAGTAAATCTTATCTGCATATAAAGCGTCCCACTGAGCTGCATTTCGTCTATCTGTACCTACAGAACCAGCCGTAAGCCAAGAACCACTCATACCCGGAATACCACTTGACACCGTGAAGATACTTGCAGGAGTACCGCTGCCATAATCCCATTTAAGATTGTTAGCATATACGTCACCATCAAAGACTGCACTACTATTTGTGTAAGTAAGTAATGATAACTTACCAGTGCCATCTGTCTTAATGTAATCACCGGAAGGAGAGTAAAGACCATCGTTCTGAATCTGCCATCCACCAACAGTACCACTCTGTACTTTAATAGAGTTAGCAACAATGTTACCGGAGTTATCTTCTGATAATACATCGTCCCACACATTGCCGTTCTTTTTCTGTATCTTAAAGCCATCCGTAGGATTAATCAGAATCCTTGACGTGCTGTTAAAAACTGTAAACGGAGCGTTATTAAGTGAAGCCCCGGCACTATCAATTACAAATGTGGAGTTAGCATCTTTAATGACCATCTGAGTACCAGCAATCAATTCACCAACAAGAGCTTCAGCAACTACACCATAATATTCACTCTGCCCGATAGTAACCTTACCAATAGCCATCTTACAGGACTGCCAGTTATCATCGGTAAAGGCAAGAACATTATTAGTCATTGCTACTTGATGTGGATCATAATCATCGTTATCCTCATCCCACATTCTGCCCCTCAGACCATAACTGCCAAGCTTAAATTCCTGATTATTAGCATTGATAATTTCCTGATTTGCAAGGTTAAGAGCATTATTAATATATTCAGTTACAGTACCGTAAAAGCCATTATTAACAGGTTCATCCCATAAAGGAGCAGCTAAACTTGTCTTTCTTGATGCTTTAATAGCCTGATTGAATCCATTTGAGAATTCATACGCACCGCCAATAAGTCTGTAACTATCTGAAAGAACCGCTGTAGAGTTTTCCGGTTCATCATAGTCAATAACAAGCTGAATTAATCTCGGAGATACCCATTCATTAGGTTCTCTTTCAAGATTAACCGCACCGCCAAGAACTATATTGTTAGTAAACTTCTTATATTCTTCATCAAAGAAAAATGGACTAATACTACAGGTATACTGATAAAGTGGAGATGATAACTTCTTAAGCATCTGAAGTCCATACTGATATAAGCTCTTTTCAGTATCAATCTTCTGTTCTTCAGGCATATCAGTAGTAAACACAAAGTTCTCGTTCTCATAAACAGATCCATTAATATAATATTGAAGCTGTTCTAATTGAGCCGTTGTAAAGTTGTTTTCAAATGATAAAGTCTGTACAATTGACTGAATTAAACCCTTATAGAAAGCTTTTGTAATTTCTGCACTATCTATATGTTCCTGTTTGCTTTTAATCTGAGCTTCTTTAGCCACAATCTGAGGATATATATCTTGTAATCCCTGTTCGTTATTCGCAGCAATATCAACCGCCTGTACGTCCTGAAGTGCAAGTAATTCTGATTTAAGAACCTTTAAGTCTGCCTTGAATGTAGTCGATTCTTCACAAGCTTCTCTATAATCAATTACCGCTTCTTCATATTCTTCCTGTTTAGATTCAATAAGTTCTAACCATTCTGTTACTGCTGTCTGTAAATCTGCTGGCATACCCCATTCTTCATCATTCATGTAATAAGAGAAGTCATAAATCACATCATTACCAAGAGGATTTACAAGCGATATGCCTACGCCTTCCGCACCTTTTACAGTAAGAGCCGTGATAATATCGTCTGCCGATTCTGTAACGGTCTGTTCTTTAATGAGATTTCTGAATGAAAAGTTTATTCCGGTATTAACAGGCTGATACGTTTCTTCATTCTTACTGTAGCAATTGATCTTCTTATTCACTGTGTCAAAATCAAAGTAACACTTGAAAGTATCTGCCACTGTGCTCATTAAGAACCCATAAACCTGTTCGTCATCTATATCCATTGTTCTGTATTCATTAAGCAAATCATCATCAACATGGTCAATCGTCCACCCGGTCTGCTGTTGAACAACGTATAAAAGAGTAGGGAACTGCACATAAGAACCATCAGGCTGTCTTACATAAGAACCATGAGCTGGATCTATAGCGTCCCAAAGTTTCATGTATGCATTTTCCGTATATGTTAAAGTTGTCTTATTAAGAGTTTCTTCATATGAATGAGCCGTAACTTCTACATAATCTGTCTGTCCGTTCTGAACATCATTTACGTTGTAGATTATAAAACGCCCAAATCCCTCAATTTCAAGTACCATATCTTTTCTAAGACAACTAAAATGCTGAGAATCTTTATAGCACTTGAAAGTCAGTTCCGATATATTACAAAAGGTAGGTTTGATTACTATGTTATAAGCATCAAGAAATCCTATCATACCTAAATCAAGTCGATGAATAGATATTTTAGGTTGCTTAATTAAACCCAAAGAGTTATGATTGAAAACCATACTAACAACCTACCTCTCTGATCATTTTATAAGTCGTTTTGAATGTGCAATTTCCGGTCACGCTTATAGTATTAGAACCATACTTCAGAGTAGGGAACACCTTATTAAATCTGCCTGATGCATAAAGTTCCTCGCCCTCACTTGATGTAGCTATAAGTTTCTCACAATCAACAGTTATTCTTGTACCGGAAGTCATATTAGTAAATGACATAGTTTCTCCGTTAACATTAACTGTAACTGATGTCCCGGATAAATCTATAGTAAATACAGGCATTACTTCATAAATACCGTCCTGAAGTACCTGTAAAGTAAATGTACTTGAACTACTTACTGTTTTGTTGACAGTCTTTTCTTCCCATGCGCCCACAGTGTCACATACCGCAGTACACTTGAATCCTCTCACATTCCCGGCATCTTCAAAATACTTTACGTCCTTAAAGATAACCATAAAATACATATTAGTCATCTCGTCTGAAAGGATCTGAAATTTCTTAAATGAAGTCTGATCAAAAAGCCAGTGTGCAGCTTTTGAAAGACGGTTTCTTTCCAATGTCGGATTCATGACTTCATAGCTATCACTATCTTCTCTGTGTAGGTGAAATTCTATCTCAAACTGTAAAGGCTGTTCAATTGTACTCCCGGCTGTTCTCCATTTTCCACTTTTCTGACTGTGATATAAGTTAATATCTCGTTCCGGGATAGAATCAACGAAGTTAAATGCTCCGCCATCAATATTAAATAACTTCAAATTCTCACTAATGCTTGATTTGCCATCATACACAAAATCATATCCGTTAAACATCTTATCACCATCTTTCTATTAAAATAGGAGAGCCATATTTCAGACTCTCCATGAATAAATTAAACACTTCTTAATGTTCTGCCATTAAAAATATTCGTCTGCTGATTAACAACCTTGAATACATCATTGACAATAGACTCACGTACTGCCTTTAACTTATCAACAGTTGATGAATCAGCATCACCATTAATTACTATGTCACCCATATTGATAACCGGAGCTACCGAGTTATTTGTTACAGGCGCATTAGCTGTAAGTTTAGGCAATGTATTCTCCATGAAGTTTCTTGCCTGTTCTGCTGTAGCTACAACTTCACCTTTAAGGAGTTTTGCAAGGACTTCGCCATGAGGATTAGATGCAATACCTTCAACAATACCACCATTATGATACTTAGGTGTTCTCCAATGCGGCATATTCTTCTTTTCCTCTGCTGTCGTAGTTACTGAAGATGCTTTACTATCATAAAGACTTGTATAGCCAGTATTATAGTATCTCGGATCTTGACCGACAGTTGACCACGATGTATTGGCTAAATCCTGCATATTAGTCTTAGTGTCATTAAGAACCTTATTGAAGTTAGCCATATCATTTGTAGCCGATGTGGTATAAGATGATGTAGCGTTCTTCAGACTATTCATTGCAGCTTCAAGGTCTTTAGTCTGCTGTTCTGCCGCTGCTATCTGAGCAATAAGATTCGATAAGGCTAAGTCAACATCTAACTGACCGCCAGCGTACTTCTCAATTGCAAGGTAAGCTGAATTCCAAAGGTTATCAAATTCCGCACGACTTTTCTTAGTATAGTTCATTGTATAGCTAAGTAAATCATTGTAGAATTGCTGAGATTTACTATTGATTAATTTAATAGCATCCTCTCTGATTTTACCTTCGTGGTCAAGATAATCTTCAATTGCCTGAATTTGTGTCTGTAACTGTTCTTCATAGCTTTTCGCCTGATCATCGAGAGCCGACTTTCTCAGGTCAGTTTCATGGTCTAACAGAAATTCAGTTTGATCTTCCTGTTTTTCAAGAAGTTTCTGTTGAAGTTCTGCTTTACGTTTCTGATCTTCGAGAGAATAATTAGCACCTTCAATTGATAAGGCGGCAAGTTCCTGTTCAATATTGGTTATATCTTTATTCTTATCGGCAAGTTGCTTTTTGAAATCCAATTCTGACTTCTCGAGATCAATTAATTCCTTGCGTTTCTCGACAAGTTTGTTCATTTCGTCGATTTGTTTCTTCAGGTCGTTCTTCTGCTGTTCCTTCTGTTTTTTAATCATATCCATCGTGAGATCAATTAAATCCTCGATGTCCTTCTTAGCATCATTCATAGCATCAGCAAGGTCTTTTATCGCATTTTTCTGTTCCTGTAATGCCTTTGTATGATCGTCAGTCTTATCCTTTGCAGAATCATGTACCTGTCCGAGAACATTAATCTGAACCTGTAATTTCTTTATCTGTTCTTCATATTTCTTAGCCTTTTCGGATGCTTCAATGTATTCCTGAACAGCCTGTTTCTGTCCTTCAAGATAACTTGTGCTTACCTTATAAGGATCTGTACTTGCTTCCTTTTTAGCCTGTTCAAGTCTGATTTCAAGTTGTGCAAGTTGTGTCTTAGCTTCAGCAACACTTTGAATCCCGGAAACCTCATCTTTATAAGCTTCAAGTTTCTCCTTTGTAGCCTGTAAGAGAGTATTCGTTTCTTCAAGTTGTGTCTGTAATGCAGTTTTCTGTTCTTCAAGTTTAGCTTGTCTTAAATTTTCAAGAGCTTCCTGTTCAATCTTATATCCGTACTGGCTTTCAAGTATTGCATCATTAAGCTGTGGGTATAAGTCAAGAAGTTCAATAATCTCGGATGCACTGAAATACTTATCAGGATCATTATTAGTTTGAAATGTCTTTTCAAGTTTCTCAAATGATTCATTAGCATTATTAATAGCCACCGTCATTTCAGATGTTGCATTACCAATAAGCTGTAAGTTAGCAAGAACGTCTGCAAGTGGACTTACTACTTCTTCAGTAGCGTCTGCTGCATCATGAGTTATAAAGATGAGTTGTTTAAGCTGTTCAATAACATATAAGTCACCATTAGCATACTCAGACAACTTATCGAAGTATTGTGAGTCTGTAAGTGAGCCTTGTTCAAATAAAGAAATCAGACGTTCCGCAGTTGCTTTAGCAAAACTTTCTACGTTCTCAATAGCGTCTTTATTCTTTTCTTCAAGTATAGTGTACTGACGTGATACAAGATTAAATAAAGTTTCTTCATCTTTAGTTAGCCCACCGACTCTTGTTTGTCTAATATCCGAGAATTCTGAATATATCTTTGCAAGCCTATCAAAATATTCTTTTTCATCTTTATACGAATTAGGATCAATACCCAACCTAAATAAAAACTTCTTACCATCAACTCTGAGCGCACCATTGGTATTATCAACAATCTTCTCAGTGTCGAATAAATCACGAATATCTTTGCTTATTTGATTAAGATCATCTTGTTTAACACCAACACCAAAGTAACCAACACCTGTATAGTTACCCATTACATTGTCTTTTATGTCACTCCAAGGTGATTCTATTTTCATATCGCCAAGCTGTTTCTTAGCGTTCTCATAAGCTTTACGATTGTCCGGGTTGTCAAGATAAATCTGTTGCTGATTTTTGATTTCTTCTTTAAGAGCATCATTTAAATCTTTACGTGCCGTAGTAAGATCCCGGACAGTATCAATTTCAAGTCCGTATTTCTTGTTAAGTTCGTCCTTGATTTCATTAAGACTATTTATCTTGTCATATTCAGATTCTTCAGAATTAATTACTTTATCAATCTGTTCAGTATAGCTCTTTAAATCTGTTGTATTATTTTCAAATTCCTGTGAACTATCTTTAAGTGACTGAGTAAGTTCATTATTAGCATTAACCCACTTAGTTATAGCAGATACAATAAGAGAAATAGCTAATCCTATACCAGCATTGAGGACTGTATTAAGTGCTACCGTTGCTGTATTAAGAGCTATAGTAGATATTCTTGCTTTATTCTGAGCTGTTGCAAATCCACGGGTTGTAGCCGTTGCTCCATTAAGATTGCTAATATACATTGCAAAAGTAGGATTAGACACAGCCATCTGATTAATAAACTGTCTTGTTGCTTCAGTTCCCTGATTAAGAGTAGCATTATATAAAGCTACAAGATTCTTAGTTCTGCCAAAGTTCTGAAACTGAACAAATCCACTACCAGCACCACCAAAAATACCTGTGATGACCGGAATAAGAGTTTTTAATCCATTTCCGCTTTTTGTGAGTTTATCAATTGCATTTGCAAGATCAATTACGAAATCAAGTATCTTCTTATAATCATCTGAATTAAGTATATTTGCTGAAACACTCTGAAAGATTGCTACTAACTCTTGCTGTTTAGCTACAATAGAATCTTGCCACGCTTCCTGTTCTTTCATTGCTGATCCAGTTGCATTAGCCGTCTGTTCTATTACTCTTTCAGCATCTTCAAAGTTTGTCATAATAGCAGAGAATACGTTTGCCTGTCGTGCCCCTGCTAAGAGTTTTTCAATTGCTGCTTGTTCATTTACCGTGAGTTCATTCCATACGTGAGATAATTCACGGAGTATTTGTGTTGTATTTTTATATTCTCCATTTGCCTTCTGAATATCAACCGCAGCCGATGTCTTTGAAGTGAGTCCGAGGATTTGTGTCCTGTAGTCAGATATTGTTTCTGCTGCATACTCGGCATCTTCACCTATTTCTTCAAGTTCTGCTTTGGTTGACATAAGACGGAGAGAAATTGTTTTTAATGCGATTCCAACTGTCTGAGGATTTTGCAAAACGTTATTTGCCGATACAATAAGTCCGATTGACTCGGATAAGCTGTTATTCGCAGTTGCCAAACTTGATGCTGAACGCTGTAAAGCTTCGCCAACTCCTTGTGCGCTAATTGAGAAATTATTCATGTAAAAATATGTTACTTTCTGTCTAATAAAAGACGTACTTACCATAATAAATAATTATGGCGGTAAGGTATTTCTGCCTTACTCTCACGTTTCATTATTAAGATTATAGCGTGAGTTCGGACTGTATATTATACCCTCTTGTCTATATAAAATAGAGTAGGGTAGATAGATTCGGGGCATATGTTACCACACACCCCACCGCAGTCTCTACAATCAGATTACTTTTTCAATTTCACTTTTCATTTGCTCTTTACTAAAATAATACGGAAATCTTAGTAAAGTTATATTGTTTTTCTTACAATAATCATTTTTGATTTTGTCTCTCTTTTGATTATATTCAAATCCTTCTTGACCACCGTAAAATTCAACGGCTTCAAAATGCTGTTTACCGTCATTTTCAATTAAGAACTTAATGTTATTCTGATCATCAATAACAGCAAAGTCAAATCTCAATTTATTTTTGTAAACACAATCATCAAAAGAATATTGAGTTTTATAATGCAGTCCTAATTCATTTAAAATTAATTCTGTCATTTTTTCATAAGAAGATTCAATAGCACATCCGCATGATATAGTTGGTCTACTCATTATTTTGGCTGGAATAGCCTGAAAAATATCTCCACAAACAGGGCATTTGCAATTATAAACTCTCACGCCACGTTTATCTTGATGATCTATATTTAAAATTTCTATTCCAAACTCAGTAATATGTCCTGACCAATCTTTTGAATTTGCTTGTGCAGCCATTTCTTTTTGTAAACATCCACAAGACAAAGTGCTGCTTGATTGAACATGGTTTTTAGGCAACATTATTTCATTACCACAATCACAAAGACATTTTGCCATAGGTATATCATATCCATCTTTCTTGTAATAAACTTCTTCAACCAACAACCTTCCAAACTTTTGACCAACAATATCTCTACCAAAAACTTTAGCCATAGTTTCATTCTTTATGCATCCACAAGACTGATGATATTTACTTTGAATAATATTATCCACGACCCTAACTATTTCATTGCCACAAGAACACCTACATCTGCATTTAGTTCTTCGTTTGCCCTCAGTATTCCTGTCAGGATATATCATTTCTAATATCGTTAATTCGCCAAATGTTTGTCCTGTATAATCTTTGCGCTTATGACTATTTGATGCATAATGGGCACACGTCCAACACATAGTAGCTTTACCACTTTTTAAAGACGCTGTAGGTATTATTGATGTTTCTCCGCAAGAACACCTACATTCCCAAAACCTTCTTTTATGCGTAGTTGTATCAACAGTATCAGGCGGATTGGTTTCTTTAATAACTGTAAGTTGTCCGAAAGTCATGCCAGTTAAATCTTCTTTACGATCTTTCCAAATTAATTTCTTTGCACATTCCGGGCAACAAATAGAACCTTGGTTTCTGAGTTTTGCAGTATCTTTAATACATTCATTCCCACAATCGCAAATACATCTCCATTTAGCCTTCCAGTCTTTCCCCGAAAAATCCTCCGGTTTAGGAACTTCTTCAATAACTAACAGATTTCCAAATCGTTGTCCTGTTAAGTCAAGCTTATTCCAAGCCTTTTTCATGTTATCATCCTTTGTTTTTTTATTTTTTCCGTATTTAAAGTAATCTAATCTCGGTCTGAATTATCTCTAACCTTTAACCGATTTATCTATCTACTTATCAACATATTACTATGCTGAATCGGCAACAATTCTACCGACTAAGTTAAATTTATCCACTATCTCCATAACGTTTTCAGCTTCAATACCAAACGCTTTCATGGTAGAGATAATGGACTGGCTTGCTTCTTCCGCACTCGATATTTCACCAACATTCTGATATACTACAGATGCTTTAGCTAATTCCTGTGCTTCGCTTATATTGTATCCCAGCTTTGCATATTCTGCCGTTGCTTCAATAATATTGGTTATCTCAGTATGAAGTTCCTTTGCTGAAGCAGTAGCGTTCTTAAATACATCATCATATGTCGCTTCTGATTCATCAGTAACTTTCTTAAGATTAACCATTGCCGTGTCAAGTTCTTTGACGTTCGATAATAACCCTCTAAATCCTCGGCTAAGAGTCATAAAGATAGAAGTAATACCTGTGAATCTCAAAATACGTCCAAAGGTTTCCTTCATTCTCTCGCCAAATGTCTTACCAGCTAACCCGGCATCCTGTACAGCAATCTTCAATGATCGGAATTCATTCTGAAGTCTGCGTAAATCATTAACATTAGTAGCATTAGCAATGCCTTCACGTAAGGTTTGAAATTGAACAGTATATGTCTGTGCAGCCTTAGTATTAGCATTAGCAAAAGCTTCAACCTGTTGGCTTAAAATCCTCAACCTTTGTGAAAACTGTTCATCACGTCCTGCACCACGGAGCTGTAACATTAACTGCTGTGCATTGTTAGTCAACGCCTTCAACTTATCATTAAATGCATCAAGTTCCTGATTTGACTTTACATTTTCAAGTGATGCTCTAAGATCATTAACCTTTACCTGAAAATCTCCAGTAAGAATACCAGCCTGTTTCCATCTCTCGATAAGTAAGTCAATCTTACTCCGGGCGATATCTATATTACGTGCGAGTGTGGCAGCCGATTCGTCACGATCAATATTATTACCGGATTCTTTACGTAAAAGCTTTAACTCAGATTGTAATTCTCTTACTTTAATCAAGAAATCATTATACTGTTCAGTAGGTACAAGCTTGCCACTCTGATTATCAGTTATCATCTGATTCATTATATTCTTGATATCATTGTACTTATCAACTACATCTTTTAACTTATCAGATTCGCCCACGAACATCTTAGAGTCCGGGTTAAGACTTAACTGATTAATCTCATTAAGAGTTATCTTGTATCTTTCAAGATTCATCCTCTGAGCTTCAAGTTGTTTTGTTAACTGTTCAAACCCATTAGCATTAACAGTACCGCCAGTATATTTGAATATACTATCAATTACTTGACCGTCATCACTTCTTATCTGCTGTAAAGTAAAATGCAATTTCTGCAACTGTCCGTCAGCATCTTTGATTTGCGCTGTGAACCCACTTATCTGATTATTCCGGTCAAAGGTATAATTAATAGTAGGATCACCGTTCTTACCGAGAACCGACTGCTGATAATCCTGTTTGAACTGTTCAATAGTTGCATATGCCGACTTCATTGAACCCCAGCCATTAACGCCATTGACGTTAGCTAAATTCCTCTGCAAATCACTGACCGCAGAATTGATTGACTGGATTTCCTCTATATCTCGTTCTGTTGTTGATCTTAAGATAAAGCCTTCAGTATTATCAGAAAACTTAGCCCTATCGAAGTTCAGTGTCTTTATTAACTGCCCGGCTTCAGTGATATTAGCCTTAAACTTGACTAATCCATTTTCATCAAAGAGTTTATCAAACTTGATATCCAGCCCTTTACTTCTGTCAGGATCAAACATATCAAGAAGTTTATCTCTTATTCCTTGTGCGCTTTCAAGATAGGTTCTGCCTTGTCTTTCAAGTTCCGCTTTATCAAAGACATTAACATTTGCGCCCCGGTTTCCATTCAGACCTACAGTCCCACTGAGATTATCCAATGCACTCTGAATATTCTTCTTAGTTTCCTTTTCGTCCAGTCTACCTACCAAGGTCAACACAAAATTCTCGTCTGCCATTTTCTCACCACCTTATATTAGCCATCCGTTCACAGGCTGACAATCACAACCCGTTTTCCTTCTTATTTCTCTTGCAAACATACTCTGAACTGCATCATTCCAAGTGACCGTTAATGCATCGTCCCAAAAATGATTATTAGATACGTAAGGAACTAACTCAACACCATGTTCACCACGATTTGCAGCTCTTACTACATCTTCACCGTCAGCCCAAAATACATATGCCGTATCACCATCATCACCAAAGTTATACTCATACATCATGTTCTGATAATCAATTCCAACTTGACTGAAATATGTACCGCCAATCTCTTTAACTGGCTCTGTATATGGTGAATTCTTAAACTGATATGTTCTGTTGTATCGTTTAGGGTTATACTCATCATAATAAGTCTGAACATTTCTTACCACTTCATCATAAGCAAAAGCAGTAATCTTTTTCATATTATCCTTAATGAGTTTATTTAGCTTTTTGTTTAGATTTCCGTAGGTTCTTATTCCCATTGTCCTCACCATCCTCTAACTGTTCGCCAGCCTTTGCGAGAACTTCCATTGCCTTTGTGATACCCTTATCTTCAATCCAAGTGTTAAGCTTATCAAGAAGTGAACCGAGATAAACGTCTGTAACAGAATATGTAGATTTCTGAAGTGAAAGATCCTTTAAGTAACCCACCTTGTTATATACCGCAGCCACTAAAGCACTGAAGTCCGGATTTCCGTCAATCTCCATCTTCTCATCTAAGTCAAGTTCATCAAACTTCTTATCAACATCTTCAAAGAATCCAAGGCTAAATATATCTGTTTCAAGATCATATTCAAGTTCAACCTTAAGAATGTACTTAGCGTAGAAATACTTATAAAGAAAATCTTCTCTTTCCGGATGGTATTCCCACTGACCAAGAGCATTAATAAAGATGATCTGATTTGTGATTATATCAACAGCCTTCTCAAATTCCTGTAAAGTAAAATACTTCATAATAATTTCTCCTATATGTTATCGAACCTTGCAACCAACAAACATATTAACTAAGTTATCAATTGCATAGTCGTAGTTTACACGTTTAATTTCCTGTGGTATATGAATTCCTGAATTCTCAATAACATCCTGTTCATTAAAAGACTTTTTAGACGTCATCTCAGTGAACTTAAGGAAGTTATTAATACCCCAAAAGTAAGTATGATTTGTTGTTTCTCTGAAGTTAATTACCAGCCCGGCAACAACTCCTTCATGATCATTTGCTTCTTTTAATCCGAGTATCTGATGTTTTTTGATCATAGACTCATTTGCAGCTCTCAGATTAGTAAGCTCTATTTTCTCAGACCAAAAGGAAAGGGAAGTGCTTTTAGTAGATTTCAGTTCAAAACAGAACAGCGTACCATCCACGTACATAAGACAATCATACGGATTATCGGGCGTGAACTTAATATTTGTAGCATCACAAAAACTACTTGCACTATCTTTTAGTCTTACATAATAATATCCACGGTTCTTAATAGAATTTTTGAAATTCCTTTCAAACACTTTACCGGGATTAGTAGTCATTTCAATATCTCCTCTCAACGAAAAAATAAGGGGCACAGACAAAATTAATCATCCATACCCCTTCCATATATTCAATTGTCAAGTCTTTTATTTTTAGTGACCTTAGACTTATTATCACTTTCGCTCTCACCATTTGCATAAGCATCAAGTACAAGAGCTTTCACACCGTCAGTGAAGTTATCTGCTTTATTTTTAGTAATGCCGTATTCTTTGAATTTATTAACAGCCTTCTTAGCATCAATTATTCCATCACGGTATTCAATTACTGTAAGCCATGCAGCGTAACAGGTTGGCGTATCAACGATCTCCTTATAGCTTGCGGTTGGCTCACAATCAGGACAAAACTTATAAGCCTTGCCACATACTTTACAGTTTTTAGTCATCATTACACCTTCTTATTAGGTTGTAGCTGGGTTCTCCGGTACATATACCTTAAAGAGAGCATCATCGGCAGCACAATACTTCTTGTTAGCAGAAAGTGAATAGCTGTATGTGCTATCAAACTGGAGTCCAATTTCACAATCAGGAGAAATCTGTGCAGATGGGAATTCAATTACACCGCTGTACTTTGTTTCCTCATTACAAATATCCTTGAAGATTACGAACATTCTAAAGAGTCCTGCGTCTGTATTAGCTGAAGCAGTATTAGTCACAGATGCACCAGCTTCAACATTTGAATCATAGTAAACAACGATTACTGAATCCTTTGTGAAAAGTCCTGTACCTGTAGGAAGTGTAATAACCTTGCCTGAGATAGAGAACTTAGTTGCTGAAGCTGTGCTATCTACTTCATATCTTGTACCGAGTGAACGGTCAGAATTCATAACATAGATATACTTAACTTCTGCACCACTTGTACCAACAGGAGTACGTGAAAGTGT
>Ga0310786_10007809_pt1 | contig 13859 bp, 13 predicted proteins | sample AusTroGonzalo_MG_FD_203881 | JGI IMG/M metagenome (GOLD analysis project Ga0310786, IMG submission 203881) | Bovine rumen microbial communities from tropical cattle in Woodstock, Queensland, Australia - Gonzalo_03 (v2) (version 2) | ecosystem: Host-associated > Mammals > Digestive system >... | reverse complement strand
TCGACAAAATCCACCTGAGTATGCGGAAGGTCATCACCAAGCCGACCGATCTGGGATTTACCGTCAAGGCTGTCGCCTGTCCCTCATGTGGTGCAAGTTTCGATGCGGAAAAGGTCAGAAACTGCCCGTTCTGCGGCAATGCCTATCCGATTGAGCAAAATGAATGGGTTGTGACAGATATTCATATTTGAACGGTCAGAATCTGACAGGGGAATGCAGCACTAATTCTTCTTTGTAAATCTATAATACCAGCATATCTCTGCTGTCATAAATGCTGTCGCCGGAGTCGTTTCCGCAGCGGATTGCACGGTCGAGAGCCATGATCGTGGCGACCGTTCCGTCAATCTTCTCCGTGGATTTTTCCTTATCCGGTTTGATGTTGCCTGCGGGATCACGCTTGATGAAAATGTTGTCCATGTTCCAGCGGAGAACCGGATGCCCGTTGTGGGCGATCTTCTGCTCCAGCGTCAGCTTCATCAGCTCTTTGGTCGGCGGCGACATATCACGGTAGCCCTGACCGAACTGCACCAGCGTGAAGCCCAGCCCCTCAAGGTTCTGGCTCATCTGCACTGCGCCCCAGCGGTCGAAGGCGATCTCCCGGATATTGAATCGTGTACCCAGTTCGTCAATGAAGTTTTCAATGAAGCCGTAATGCACGACGTTGCCCTCGGTCGTCAGCAGGTAACCCTGCCGTTCCCAGAGGTCATACGGCACATGGTCGCGCCGGACACGCAAATCAAGCGTTTCCTCCGGCAGCCAGAAGTACGGCAGAATATAATAATGGTCGTCCTCCTCGGTCGGCGGAAAAACCAGAACAAAAGCTGTGATGTCCGTTGTGCTTGAAAGATCAAGACCGCCGTAACATACACGACCTTCGAGGAAGGATTCGTCGAAATCGACCTTGCAGGCATCCCACTTGTGCATCGGCATCCAGCGCACCGTCTGCTTCACCCATTGATTGAGGCGGAGCTGACGGAAGGCGTTTTCTTCGCCGGGATTCTGCTTAGCGGATTCGCAGGCGGCTTCCACCTTGTCCATCACGATTGTTTCGCCAAGGGACGGATTGGATTTCTTCCAGACCTCCGGAGAAGTCCAGTCAGCATCATCGGGTGCGCCGTAGATGACCGGATAGAAAGTCTTGTCGATTTTGCGCCCTTCGAGAATGTCCTGCGCCTTCTGGTGCTGCTCGTAGCAGATGGAATTGGTATCCGTGCCTGCCGTTGTAATCAGAAAATACAGCGGCTGCATTCTGGCATCGCCGGAGCCTTTCGTCATAACGTCAAACAACTTTCGATTCGGCTGCGTATGCAGTTCATCGAACACGACTCCGTGAATATTGAAGCCGTGCTTGCTGTACGCCTCGGCGGAAAGCACCTGATAAAAGGAATTGGTCGGGACATACACGATGCGCTTCTGCGAGGTCAGGATTTTCACCCTCTTGTTCAGGGCGGGACACATTAGTGCGTCAAAATGTTAATCGGCTTTTGGTAGTGCGTCAAAATGTTGTCAGAGAGTGAAAAGTTCGTAGAATCGCAAAAATGATACATATCAAATATTGCGATTGATATATAGGGTTGAGGGCGTGGAAATGTTGTCAATAAAAGGAGGAATCCAAATGCCTGAAAACATCAATTTGCTCGATATCAGCGAAATGCTCAAACTGCTCAGAGGCCAATATCCTGTACGCAGAGTCATAAGGTCGCAATTTGACCATGAGCCGATGAATCTTCCGACTGAACCTTCCGTTGTTTTGAGAGACTTTATATATGAGACGCCATGCTGTCAGTGCGTTTTTCAGGACGCACTGAAAGTTCTGCTTTCAGGTTCGGCAGACGATGTGTTTCTTGGCTTCGCATATATTGAAGAAAGCCTTTTGAATGAAAAACTCAACATCGCAGGAATTCGCATTGATCTGGAAATGCTGCTCCCGCTGCTGAAAGAGGGCATTCGCCGAACCTTAAGCGGTCTGTCCAATCGAACAGCATTCTGCTCCACAAGCTGTCTGGAGTGGATCAGAACTGTCAGCAGCTCTTATGAAAAAGAATACGGGTTCACACTCTTGGATGAATAAAAAATCCCTTAACCACTGAATCACCTGTGATGTGGACTTGTTCTATCTGTCAACTTCCCAATGCTGATCGTCACGCCAGGTTTGTGGCTATTGACCCTGAATCAGTCATTGGCGATGTAAATGCGGACGGCGAGTTCAACATCTCTGATATTGTTATCGTCCAGAAATGGCAGCTTGGTGTTCCTGATACTGAGCTGAAAGACTTGAGAGCTTCTGACCTGTGTCAGGATAACCGACTGGATGAATTTGATCTGTGCCTGATGATAAGAGAACTTGTAGAAAAAAATGCCGAAAGCTTGAAAACAGAGATAATTATAAAAATATAAGGAAATCCTCCCGAAAGCGGGAGGATTTTACTATTATTCTGTCGGCAAATCTATAAACGTAGGATCATGCTTAGCTTTGCTGACATATCTAAGCATATCGTCCCGGAGCAGGCGGACTGTCGATGTATTTATACCCGGATGTCCGCAGATGTATTCATCTTTCAAAAGGTCGTTATCGATAACAAGCTGAATGTTATTATCAGTATCAAATATCAGTTCAAGGGCTGAGACTGAACCGGGGATAGTATGAAGATACTCCTGCATCTTATCAGCCTCCGCAAAAGATAGACGAGCACAGTTAAGCTGCGAGGTCAGAAACTTTGTCTTGAACGGCTTGTCTCCAGGCATAAGCAGCATATAGAAACTTGTCTTCTGACGGTTGCAGAGAAACAGATTCTTGCAGACCTTAGCCCCAAGCACAGATTCTATCAGCAGGCAGTCCTCCATAGTATCAGCGTGTTCATGGTCTGCTCTCTTGTACTCGATGCCCAGAGAGTCAAGTCTATCATATATTGCTACTTCGGGCTCGGAACGATTAGTTGTTGGTCGTCCGCTGTAAAGAGTATTATCTATATTCATAATCTTACTCCTTTGATTATTATCTCTTCTATTGCATCAAATGTCGCTTAGTATAGGACAAAGCTCCATTATTCGCTTTTTTTCAAAACTTTTCATGTTTTATTTCTCGAGTTTTTTTCCAAGAAAGTTAGGTGAATTAATGGCTTTAAGGCCATCATTAAATACATAATTGTCACTGTAGTCTCTTGCATCGAATAATCCTGGTTCATATTCCTTTTCATCAGCAGATAGCCTAACAAGTAAAATGGAATTATCGAACTTTATATTGCCGTCATTATCCAGAGAAGGACGACGTTCATAATCATATGTAGCTCCTATTTCTGCTTCTGGATTGTTCTTTGTCAGATTAGTTTCATGAAAAATGATACTGTCTTTTTTTTGTTCGCAAGAAAAATAAGCGACAACACCCTCATATGCATCCCACTTAACACCTGTATTATCATCAAAAAAAGAATAGAATACTCCTTCAAACCTGTTATCATAAGGAAGATCAGGTTTTCTTTCTCCGTATCCCACCTCATATACTCCTCTTTCCAGCCATACGAAGTCATCAGCGTCCGCTATAGAAGTAGTTTCAGCGGCTACGGAAGTTGGTGTCGCAATTGTAGTCGTTATAGTATGAGATGTAGTTACAGTAGAACTTGAAGTCGTTCTTGCAGTTGTCGTAACGGCTGTTGTTTTTGCTTCATCTTTCTTATCTTCTGAAGAGTCGATATTTTGAGAAGCACAGCCACACAACAAAAACAATGAAAGTGAAAGTACTAAAGCCTTTTTCATAATATAAATCATTCCTTACTGAAATTATATAATATATTGCTTCAAATGTCGCTTCGGGTATAGAATGTACTTCGACCGCTGCCATACTTTAAGAGAAGTCCCTGTTCAACAAGCTGCTTGATAGAATTCTCAACTGAAGCCTTACTGATTGTCGGGCAAAGTTCCATGACTTCGCTCTTTGTAAACTTACCGATCTTATTATAAACAGCACGACGTACCATTTCTATTGCAGGCAGCTTTTCATCGACCAATGTCACACGTTCCTCAAAATCACGGTATGCGGCAAGAATAGTCTGCAAAAGGTACTTGATAAATGGCGTTGGATCTTCTGTATTCTCGTTCCAGCCCTTCTGACATTGTTCTAAGGCGTCATAGTACAGATTCTTGTTTTTAGCTATCTTGCTTTCAAGGGATATATATCTGCCTATAACATAGCCTGAACGATACAGAAGCAGAGTTGTGAGCAGTCTGCTCATTCTGCCATTACCATCGTTGAAAGGGTGTATGCAGAGGAAGTCGTGTATGAATACAGGTATAAGAAGCAGGGCGTCTATATCCTGAGTTGCAATAGTGCTATTAAAGCTCTCGCATATCGCGTTTATTGCAGCAGGAGTTTCATAGGGCGGAAGCGGAGTAAACAATACGAATTCACGTCCGTTGGCATCAGTAGCACTGATATAATTCTGAGAATTTTTGAATGTTCCGCCTATACTCTTATGGGAATATTTATACAGGTCACGGTGGAGCTGGAGAATATAATTCGAAGAAATTGGAATATACTCATAGTTTTCGTGAATTGTATTCAGCACATCACGATATCCCATTATCTCTTCCTCGTCACTGTTACGAGGAGTAGTCTTATCTTTTACAAGCTGCAAAAGGCGTGTATTGGTAGTGCGGATACCTTCGACCTCGTTAGATGCCTCGGTACTTTGTACCTTAGCAATCTCAATAAGACGGTCAAGTTCCGCAGGTTTCTGTTTCAGGTAAAGCTCCTGCCTGCCTTTAAATTCATGGATCTGGGCTACAAGACCGATGATCTCGCTGTCCCATGACATACTTACAAGGGTGCTGTAATCGAAGTTCCTCATAGTTTTTCGCTCCTTTCTCATAATTATATACGATTTTAGGAGATAAGTCAAGCCTTTAGGCGAAATTCCTCCTAAATAATATTATGTGTTAGGAGAAATGTTTTATTCAAAATATATTTATGATAGGCATTCTATCTTTTTTGTAAAGATATTGACACATATTTCCCCAATATGCTATACTTAAACGTGGATGCTGTTTCCAGCATTTCACATTATTTACCGCTGCTGGTAACAAGGCGGCGGATAAGGAGGAATTGGAAGTGGAGTACAGAAATACACTGAAAAAAATGATCAGCTTTTTACTTGCGCTGACAGCGTGCTCGAACCTTGTGTTCGCCAACGCTAATCGTCGTACGATCGGAAGTCTGTCGGTACCGGCTTTCGCGGAGGGAGAACCGTCTGCGGATGAAGAAACTGCTCCGTTCGGCTTCGACAAAACATATCTTGCTGTCGGAGAATATCTGAAAATCAGTAATCCGAATGATTACGAGCTCAAGGTATTCGCCGACGGTCACGAGTTCCCGGCGGACGATTTTCTTCTGACCGAAGATTTCTTTGAAAAGTGGATCGCCGTCAAGGCGTACGACGGAGAAAGCGAAGACCCCGTTGCGGAGGACGAGGTATATTTCAGCCGCCTGCCCGTCGTCTACATCGACACGAAAGACGGCGAACTCCCGCCGCAGGAGGATAAATCCGTCAAGGTTGCAGGAACCATGTTCATTCAGGATAACCAGAGACAGGATAAACCGCTCTATGACGGCGAAATAACCCTGCAGGGACGTGGCAACACAACATGGCAGTGGGAGAAGAAACCCTACAAGATCAAACTTGACACTAAAACAGATCTTTACGGCATGGGAAAGAGCAAGAAGTATGTTCTGCTGGCCAATTATCAGGACGAGAGCCTCCTGCGCAATACCACCGCAGTCCGTATCTCCGAAGAACTTGGTCTGACTACCATGCAGACCGTCTGGACGGACGTTATCCTGAACGGCGAATACGTCGGCAACTATCAGCTCTGCGAGCAGGTTGGTATAGAGTCGGCCCGCGTTGATATCTTCGACTGGGAAAAGGAAGCGGAAGCAGCCGCAGACGCAATAGCTGTTGCAAATGACTTCAAAAAAAAGCAGAAAACCGCCCTTGAGACTGCAATGACAAAGGATATGTCATGGTTCACCACGGACGCCTTCACCTTTGAGGAAACGACATATACGGTCTCTGATTACTATGAATACGACCGGGACATCACCGGAGGATACCTGTTTGAATCCTCCGAGGAATTTGATGAGGAATCAAGGTTCAAGACAGCAAATAATCTTAAGGTAATGATGAAATCACCGGAATACCTTGCCACCACCGATGACAATGACGAAAACACCGATGATATGTGGACCTATGTACAAGAGTACTGGCAGGATTTTGAAAACGCATACCGTTCCGATGACGGTTATACAATCAGCAAAGTTGACGGCAGGCGTGTTCACTACACCGAGCTTGCAGACATGGATTCAATGGTCTCCTACTGGCTTCTCATGGAGATCATGGGCAACGATGACGCTCGCTACAAGAGCCGTTACATCTACAAGCCGCAAGGCGGCAAGCTGACCTTCGGCCCACCCTGGGATTTCGATACCGGTGCCGGTTCCATTCTGGTCCGCAAAGATATTGATCCGTCTCCGACCGGCTGGAAGGTCTCCAATTATGATTCAGAAGCGAATTTTTATCGTGAATTCCTCGACGATCCGCTCTTTTTGACGGTTGCGGCCGAAAAATACTGGCAGATCAGACCGTATCTGGAATCTGTGATCAAGCCCGGCGGACAGCTGGATCAGAACAGCGATTATCTGTACGAATCCGGACTTGCAGATGCTGCACGCTGGGACAGAAGCGCACAATGGGACGGCTACGCCATGGGCTATGAAGAAGATACCGAATGGTTCAAGGAATATATGCGTGAAAGGATCCAGTGGCTGGACGAGCAGTTTGAATCAGAGGAAACGCTGCTGGAAACCGTAAATGGTTTCGGGAGTGCTGCGCCTTACGAGAAATCGCCGGAGCTCAGCATGGATCTGAACGGCCTGGATGCGGATACCGTTTCCAAACACGCGCCGGCAGATGCGATGATACCGCGCGGAAAAACTCTGACCCTCAGTGTTACCGCTGCTGACGATGCAGTCTGCAGCGTGGATTTCTACGTAAACGGCCTGTACTTCAGCACCGTCGATGCGGAAGATGAAGAATATGAACGCAGTATCGACATCCCTTCGGATAAGCTATACGATACAATCGGCAAGAAAAACGTGCTTTCTGTGGTCGCAAGAGACGAGAACGGCGAAACACTCGGCAGAAGCTATGTGACAGTCGTTCAGACAGCGGTTCCGGAATTCAAGGTGCAGAACCTCGTGCTGAGCGGTCAGATAGGCGTAAACTTCTATATGGATCTCAATTGTCTGACTGACGAAGAAAAAGCGGAAAGCTACATGGAATTCACCGTGAACGGCGAAACCGTCTCGGATAGCTTCGACGCTTCGCATATGAATGAATCCGGCGAATACTACGGCTTCACCTGCTATGTAAACGCAGTCCAGATGGCAGAACCGATTACAGCGGTATTACACTTCGGAGACGGCGAGACGATCGAAAAAACCTATTCCGTACTTGATTATATCAAAAAATTTGAAGAGCGCGAAGACGAGTTCTCCGAGGAAACGCGCAACTTGATTCATTCTCTCGCAGATTATGGTCACTATATTCAACCGTTCGTCGCTGAATATAACGGTTGGGTCGTTGGCGATGCGTATCAAGAAATGCCTAAATCATATACGGACTTTTACGACTTCGACCAAATCCGCTATGATCTTGAAGGCACAGATGCAGCGGTATACCGCGATTGCGGCGATTCGGATATCGAAAATATTTCGTTCTCCTTGTATCCCGACGCGGAAACCTCGATATACGTTTATCTCCAACCGAAGGAAGGCTACGACGGAACACTCTTAGTCAACAACGGAAAGTATGAAGCTTTGAGGCAGGACGACGGTCGTTATCTTGTGATCATCCCGAATATCGCGGCACATCAGCTTGGCAAGACTTACGAGCTGAACATTATGACGGAATCCGGCAATGCCCAGATCAGTGTCTCCGCGATGTCGTACGTTTACGAACTGCTGAATTCCGAGACTTATCAGGACAACGAGACCGCCAAGAATGCCGTTGCCGCTTTATACGCCTACCATACGGCGGCAGATAAGTATATTTATTCTATTGGTAATAACTGATTTAAAAAGGAGAAAAAATATGGAAAATTATGTCTCTGCCGAAATCGAGATCCTGGTTTTTGATACGGAAGACGTCATTACAACAAGCAATCCCGACCAGGATAAACCACCGATCAATACTCCTGAACTCTGATAGTATAATACAGCACGGAGTAATACGCTTACCGTCGTATCTTCAGCAGAATAGCAGTAACGGCAAATCTATATAGTTTTAAGCACTGTCCGACGTTTACCGGACAGTGCTTTTCGTATAAGTGAGATATCTCAGCATGTCATCACGGAGCAGGCGTACTGTTATGTGCTTATGGCAGGGGATGCATACTCGATTCATTATAAAAGAAACCAGCTCCCGAAAGGGAGCTGGCTTCTTTTAACGTTTATACCACCTTATGTCGTGTGAATTTCGTGTGAAAACGTGTGAAAAACGCCTGTAAATTCTTCACACGCGACTGCGATATTGCAGTTGAAACTGTTTTTTGTAGGTAACAGAAAAGCCTGTATTTCGGCTTTTCCCTCGAAATACAGGCTTATTAATTCTGGCGGACAGAGAGGGATTCGAACCCTCTGACTATGTTTTTAGAAATTGAAATTATATCTGTTGAATAAAATAGTAAAATAATGATTATGGGCTTGAAAATCGAAATAATATTGTTGAAAAATATATGCAAGTTCGGGTCAATTCAAACGTGGAAAAACTGTGGAAAAATCGTTTCGTTCATCGCCTGAAACGGCGATATATCGGCGAAAACGTGGCATCGCTGATTGGGCTGCTGTGGCACACAAACATAACCTTTATCATAGGTATAAACCTCCGTATTTTGCCGTGATTTGCCGCGTTTTGCCGTTGTATACTTCGACGAACGGGTGTGCTGATTCTGTCAAGATTCACGGCGAACTCGGCAAATCGTGGCATATCTTGGCATTCTAAGGACATCGTTAGTAGTAGAAATGGTAGTAAACACAGGGTGTGTTACTACTAAGGATTTTGGGGTAGTATTCTTTACAGAAATAATTTTCAGAGATAATCGCTTTGATCCATCACGCTCTTATCTGGAAGAATACATACTGCGATACCTTCGTCCGCGTCTTCCGCATAATTGCAAAGGAGAGCACATCCGCCATCCGTATCAAATAAAAGTCTGCGGGGAGAAAAACGTGTTTTCGCATCCGCACTGTATTCCAACATCAGCTTTTCCATGCATTTAAGATTTTCTTTTTCATTTTCAATATACACACGGCACGCCTGATCCTGTTTTTCTGAAATACCGTCTTCCGAATCGTATGCCTGAATCTTGACTACTATATCATAGATGTTTCCGAACAGTTCAATCTGTCTTTTCGTTTTCCAGCCTGTGGCATACTCCAGCTCACCGAAATACTGGTTCATCATTGTGCGTCACCTCTCTGATTCCTTTTTCGTACCATACCATTATACCAAAATCCTTCCGTTTCATCAAGACAAACGGGCAAAAAATAACGGCTCACCGAAGTGAGCCGAATAGGAAAACTAACTATTCAGAATCCCATAGCAGTCTTTGTTTTCTTGCATTGTTCTGCCCCCACCAGTTCTTCCAGCAGTAGAAACGCCACCGCCGGTCCGGTCTGCGGACAGTATGAGGTGATGATATTCTCCGTTCTTACTACCGGCTCATTCACAACGATCGCACCATATTCTGCGAGCTGTTTCTGTCTGCGACCGTTGTTCAGATGATAAGTAGTAGCCCTTTTGCCGTTCAATATGCCACTGTTTCCGAGTGCAAGTGCTGCAACGCAGATTGTAGCGATCAGTTTGCCACGGTCATTGAATTCCTTGATGAGCCTTACTGCCTGCTCAGAAAAAGCGTCTTCATAGAATCCGTATTCTTCGAATCCACCGGGAATAGCCAGTGCATCATAATCGTCAATGCAAACATCACTTATCAAAATATCCGCATTGACCGATACTCCGAAGGTGCTTGTAATGTTTTTACGCATAGCGCAGGTTGTAACTTTAATACCTGCCCAGCCCATAATATCGACAAACACACTTGCTTCCATTGTTTCAAAGCCAGTTGCGAGAAACAGTAATACATTCATATCTGCAGCACCTCTCATTTCTGCTTCCTCTCATATAACAAAATTACGCCTAATGAGAAAGACAATCCACCAAGAACAATAAAGAATGACCAAACTGCATTCCAGTATGGTGAGGCAGTGTCAAACATCAATTGCAGCAAGCGGCTCCATAGTTTCAGCCCCGCTGCAATGGCAAACAAATCGAATAGGACATAGCCCCCGCCGAAAATGTATACCCATCTCCACCAAAAATTTTGTTCCCTGTTCTTGAAAAAAGCTATGATCCCAGTGACACATAGTGCCGCAAGCACTCCCATGATCAGGAAATATGCTGCACCTTTGCTGTTCAAGATTCCCATCCAAAATGCTGCATAAGATTCTCTGTCAAGCAATGCCAAGACTCTATGAAGATGAAACAGACCAAACACGATAAAGAACCACGGTTCCCACGCATATATTTTTTTCACTGTATCGTTGCTCCGTTCATATAGTTTTTCGTACCACTTCATTATACCATAATCCTTCCAATTCATCAAGTCAAAAAAGGCAAAAAATAACTGCTCACCGAAGTGAGCAGTAGCAGAAGCAATATAGGAAAGATCGTCAACCAGTTCTTTTGCTGCCGCTATTGCCTTTGGAAGTTCGACTGCGAGGATTACGCCGTCCTGAGCTTCGTAATTATCTGTGAGCGAGGAAAGATCAAAGGTATGACTTGCTATTGAAATAATTCAAAAAAATAAAAAATGAAAATCGCAAAAATAGCAATATTTGAATTGACAATTATGATAATGATATGTATAATATAATATAATGTACAATATGTAGTCGGTGAATCTGATTGCATAGAGATGTATAAGAGATTGATAGTCACTGAATTAAGCTTATTTGAGAAAGGAACTTATAGAAATGAGTGAGATCATTACCGTAAACTCTGAAAAATGTGTTGGCTGTAATGCCTGTATCCGTTCATGTCCGGCTCCTGAAGCAAATATTACAAAGATACTGGAAGACGGAAGATCTGTTACAACAGTAAACCCTGACCGCTGTATAGCGTGCGGAGAGTGTGTACGAAATTGTCTGCACGGTGCCCGCGATTACATTGACGAGACGGCAGAAGCTATGGACGCTATAAATAAAAAGGAAAAGCTTATCGTTCTGGCAACGCCTTCGATAAAAACCGTGTTCCCTAAAAAATGGAAGAATATCCTCAACTGGTTCCGTAAGCAGGGCTGCATGGTCTATGATGTTTCTTTCGGTGCCGATATCTGTACATGGGCTCATGTCCGTGCTCTTCAGAAGGGTATCGTACAAAACATCATAACTCAGCCGTGCGCCGCAATAGTCAAGTACATCGAGACATATCAGCCGTCGATCCTGAAGAACCTTTCGCCTATCCAGAGCCCGATAATATGCACGGCAATATATCTCAAGCACTATTTGAAAATGACAGACAGGATCGCAGTTCTTTCTCCTTGTGTTGCGAAAAAGAACGAATTCTCCGAAACAATGTTTGTTGATTTTAATGTCACATTCCGAAAAATGATGGAGTATTTCAATGCAAACAATATCCGCATCCTGATAGATGACGACGACGATCTTGCTTACAATTTCGACGGCGAACAGGGACAAATGGGCGCTATTTACCCGAAACCCGGCGGACTGCGCGACAATCTTTGGCTGCATGACCCCGATATTGATATTATAAACTCCGAAGGTGTTCACAAAGTTTACCCCGAACTTGATATGTACGCAAAACTCAGCGACAGCAAAAAGCCGAAGGTGTTTGACGTGCTTTCATGCGAGTTCGGCTGTAATGTCGGTGCGGGAGCAAGTTCACAGCGAACACTCTTCGATATCATGCAGACTATGAATGACGTCGAAAAAGAAGCGAGCGGGCGCAGAAAAATCAAAGGCGGTTTCTTCCGCGCAAGCGAGGATAAGATACTGAAACGTTTCGACGAAGAGCTCGTGCTGGAGGATTTCTTTCGCAAGTACAAACAGCTTGAGCCGTCTTATGAGCCTACTCTTGAGGAACTCGAGCCTATTTTCCATTCTATCGGAAAATATACCGATGCAGATAAGAATTTCAACTGCCACGCCTGCGGATATTCTTCGTGCAAGGCTATGGCAACTGCCATATACCGCGGTATCAATGTACCCGAGAACTGCATCGTGCACGCCAAATCCGTTCTTAGATCGCAGCAGTCGTCGATCACCAGACAAAATGAGAAAATCAACCAACTCTGTGCAGATGTCGAAAACATCGCACGCAGCATGAAAGAGATAAGCAAGGCAACCAATACAACTGATAACCGCAAGAACGATGTACATGAACTCCTGAACAATGTTATTGAATTCTGCAACAGTACGCAGACAATGGATAAGGACGGTCTTACTTCCCTTGTGGAGATACTCGAAAATGCAGCTACTGCCTTCGATGACCTCAATGATAATGTCAAGAATACCGCAGAAAACACAGAGAATATAAATCTTGCAGTTTCCGATATACGTCTTATCGTCACTGATATCAAATCGTTGCTGCAGGGCGAAAGAGTATATAAATAATCTAAGTAAAAGCTAAGAGCATAAAGTAAACCGCCCTTGAAGGACGGTTTGCTTTTTTATTCATCAATAAAAGCCTTATAGAAGACGTTTGGGGTTCGCATTGATCTTACTACAAAGAAGCGTTGTTCTGCTATTTTGCCGTCTTCTGTAAAAGAAACAGTATTATCAAATTGGCATGGGATATCGGACATGATGCGTATCATTTGAACTTCCTTCTTACAGCGGATGCCGCAGTGTAAATTTTTTATGAAAACTTTTGTATGTGCTTGAAAACACGTGATTTATGTGCTATAATGCAGATAACAGTTATTTGGGACATAAAACGTGACACAGTGAAAACGGAGGGACGTAAGGAATACCATATATCAGAGGTGCTCGGATGAGAGAGAATAATAAAAATGCTGCACTTATCAGAAGTCTGACATTGTTTTTCGGCGGATTTCTTCTGTTTACAGATGTTTTCTTCCTGTTTATGGCTATAAACTATGATCTGCCCGTAATGCGTTATGTAGTATACGTGAAGCTCGTCGTCAACACTACAAATCTTTATTTCATACTGAACAAGCACTATCTCATTTCTACCGTTATCATCTATACGGTCATCCTGGGGTTTATGATTACGGGAGTCGTATGTGTGGGAACACCGTCTGCGTTTCAGCTTTATGCGCTTGGAATGCTTGCCTGCATAAGCTATAACGGTTATCTTCATAAAAGAATACTGAAGAGAGAACTCTCGCTTGCTATCACCATAGCGATCCATGTTGCCTGCTATGTAGGCGTGTATGTATATGCACGCTTCAATGAGCCGCTTTACGACCTGCCGCGCAGCGGAGTGGATATTTTCGTGGCGTTCAATTCGGCTGCTTCGTTCGTGATAGTAATACTCTACGTCTGCTTTTTCCATAACGTTGCGATAAGTTCGGAGGAAAAGCTTGAAAACATTGCGCTTGTAGACAACCTTACCGGACTTTACAACCGCCATTATCTTCTTTCGGCTATGGAGCATATGGAGGAGAAATCACCGGAGAGCCACTGGATCGCGATACTTGATATCGACAATTTCAAGAAGATAAACGACAACTACGGTCATAACTGCGGAGACTACATACTCCATGAA
>Ga0310786_10007806_pt1 | contig 13860 bp, 8 predicted proteins | sample AusTroGonzalo_MG_FD_203881 | JGI IMG/M metagenome (GOLD analysis project Ga0310786, IMG submission 203881) | Bovine rumen microbial communities from tropical cattle in Woodstock, Queensland, Australia - Gonzalo_03 (v2) (version 2) | ecosystem: Host-associated > Mammals > Digestive system >... | reverse complement strand
AGAAAATAAAACACGATGAAAGGAGTGAGATAACCAGGGATGGCTAGTAATCCTTTTACTAATGAAACTTTTAATAAATGGTTTCTTGAATTTTATGAATCCCTTGATAAGGATCTAGAAAAAATAACTATTAAACATCTTGAAAATAGACATAAAACGGAACAAGATTTAGAACAGCGTCAACAGATATTATTATCTAAAATAAAACAAGATGCTGTTACTCAATTTGAAAAAACTTGGACAGACCTTACTATGCGCGTCCACGCTGGTGAACTTTCCTCCGAAAAGCAATATCAAGAAGAGCTTTCAAAATTAAGAAATGATTTTCTGACAGACATGGAAAATCGAATGATTCAATCCAGTAATGTTCTTAGAAAGTCATATGATTTGAAACGACAAATAGAATATGAGTTAAAACAAACTCAAACGCAACTTGAACAATGGTCTAACATGATTGAAGAAGAACAAGTTCTTGAAGAAGATAGAAAAAAGGCTCAAGATGCTATTAATAAATTAAAAGTTCAGGAAATGAGATTAGAATTAGAATTATTTTCTTTTAAACAAGAAAAAGAAATAACATATTCTAAATTTCAAGAACAACTTATAAATGAAGAAAAAATAAAACGAATTAAAGCTTTTCAAGAAGTAGAAAAAGAAAGAAAAAATCTCTTGGAAAAAGGAGAAGAAGAGGCTTCTGTAAATGAATTAATATCCGGTAAAAAAGATATTATCGAAAGAATTTTTGAAAAAAATATTGCAAAGATTTCAAATCCATTACTTAGAGCTTTTACAGATAAAGATACTGATGCTTTAGGTACGGTTAATCATATGGCAATAGAAGAGATAAAAACTCTTAATCCTGTATTAGGAAACATTTTATCAACATTAGAAAATGGATTTAATGAATTAAGAAAAGCACTAAAAAAGAATGTTGATGACGCCATGGATACTTATACTAAGTACCTCGGTCCAATCAACACTCGTTTGCAAGGTAGTGGTAAAGAATTTGAAGAACTTATCGAGACCATGCAGGATAATCTTACCACGTCTGTATATGTCAGTCAAAAAAGATATGTTGAAAATTTATCTACTTTAGTAGATAAAGGTGTTGCATATAACCTAGAAGAAAGAGCATTGATGATTACTTTAGGAGAAAAGATTTCTACTACCTTTAATGCTTTAGATGAAAATCTTACTAGATTAATTCGTTTGCAACAGGCAGATTTAACTCGATCAGAATTAGGGTCTCAAGCAAGTATTACTAATTTTTTAAATACAAATTTTAATGATACTTCTTATTTATCTGATGCATATAAAACGATTAATTCAGTATTACTTGAAGCTACTTCTCAAATGAATCCAGATCAAGCAATGTCCTTTTCTTATGCAGTACAAAAATGGTTAGGTGCTTTATATTCGGTAGGAATGAGTCAACAAGCAGTACAATCTATTGCTCAAGGATTAAGTTACATTAGTACTGGTAATGTTTCATCTCTATCCTCCCAACCTGGATTACAAACTTTATTAGCATTATCGGCATCAAGATCTGGACAATCATTATCTTCTATGTTAACATCTGGATTAACTGCGGCTAATGTAGATGAATTATTAAAATCTATGGTGGAGTATTTATCAGATATTGCTAAAAATACTTCTAATCAAGTTTTAAAAGCTCAGTGGGCAGATATTGTCAACATGTCTGTTTCTGATTTAAGAGCCATTTCAAACTTAACTACAACTGATATCTCTCATATTTATGGATCAAGAAATTTAGATTATTCACAATCAAGAGAAGAGGTTAGAAATCAATTAGCATTTATTTCTAATCGTACTTCCATTCAAGAAATGTTAGATAATGCCGTAGATAATTTCATGTTTACTTTCGGCATGAATATAGCAACCGATACTGGTGCTTATTTAGCTTTTAAAATGGAGGATGTTGCAGATCGTATCTTAAGTTTATTTGATGGTACGACTTTTGGTAGTACCATTGGTGGAGCTATAAAACTTGTAGCAGCAGGGTTATCAGCTTATGCTATGACCTCTGGATTTATCAATACTGCAATGGATACTTTCGAGAGTTTGAAGAATGGTATCTTTTCCATCTCTTTAGATTCTTGGAACAGCACTCCATATAATGTAAATAATCGAGGAGAAGCATATTTAGGGTTAACTGGTCCAATGGTTACCAAAGGCGTATATGATTTAGCAGATACATCATCTTCGGTTGGAACTGCTATTTCAAGTAGTACTTCTGTAACCGCTATGGGAATAGAGGCCACGAAGAATTTTGCAGATGTAGAACAAAGAGTAGTAGAAACTGGAAAAACTATTTCTGGTCAAAATGAAGAAACTAATGATACTTTAGATAAATTATATAGTATGTTATTTGAAAAACAATCTATTCCAATTAAAGTTAGTTTAGATTCAGCATCAGAAGAAGTGCTAGCAGAATTCTTTAAAATAATCGCCACAAATACTGATACTTTATCTTCTGATATAGAGAGATATACTAATAATTCATCTACATCTGTTCAAAATCTTATTAATCTTTTGTATTCAGTGAGGAGTTCGTAATGAATCAATTATTTTTTCAAAATACTATTCAAAGTAAATTTATCAAAAATCTTCTACTGAATACTTCGTTACCAATAATCAATTCAGTTCAAGATGGAGATTATATAATAACTGGTTTTAGTTATTTATATAACAATTATATCATTAAATGTAGTAAAAGTGGCGTATTAGGAAATACGGATGATAATCAACCACACTTTGATATCTTAAAAAATGATTTTGTATTTGGACGAACGTATATAAGAAATACTAATATATTTGAATCTTCTTCTAATACTTATGATAGCGATACTCATAGATATTTAGGAGAATATTTGAGATTTTATAGAGATATCTTTAAAACAAATTTAATGCCTTTTTATAATTGTTTCAATGGTCAATATACTTCTAAATTTTATATCGATAATTCCTCTTTAACAGTTAAACAAAATCCATATGATTATTATAAACAAGGTGGAGAAGAATTTAATTCTAGATACTACTATAGAGAAACCTTTAAAGTTATTCAGGTTCCTATAAAATTTAATAAAAAATATACTATTGCTTTAGATTGTAATGCTAATGTTATTATAGCTCCTTGTTTTATTAATCATGGACAATTGATAAAATGTAATTATGGTGGAGTAAATATAGATTTAACAACTGAATTTAATAAACGATACTCTTCTATTCATGTATATAGTAATATTAATTTTAAACACCCGGTAGTAGAAGAAATTATTAACCAAGATACAAATTTATTGTCCACTGCTTCCGGATTTGAAAATATTGTTTTACCAAGAGACTTGACTTCATTATCTTTAGAACAATTATTTCAGCGGTATGAAAAATATCTGTATTTACTAATACAACTTCCTAATGATAATTCTTCTTCCATAACCATTTTAGAAGGAGATTATACGAATTTAGATTGCAATGAAATCTTTAATATTGAAGAAGTTGATTTATTAGATAATAAAACTTTAGATTATTTATGTAAGAGTAATCTTAGTTTATTGAACATCAATGATAATACAAGATATCCTTATGCGAATAGATTAATAGAATATCTCTTATGGAATGTTATAGATAATAATGAAGAGATTGGAGATAATGTATATAGAATACAAAAAATCATTGGAATAAATGAAGATGTTCATACTCCTGGATATTATGATAATTATTTAAGAGCTAAAGTATTTACTAATTTTAAAGAAAGTAATAAATACGTCAATCTCGATATCAATGGATATGTTGATAAAGATATAGAATCTTTTCTATATACTTAAGGGGGAATGATATATGCCATCAATTTCATTAACTTCCTTACAGCCTAGAGTTCCTGGAAACTATAGTGATCCATTTTTAATGATTGAAAACTATATTTATCTTCATCATGTTGATAAATTTTTAGTTCTTCCTTCGTTTGTGGATTCCGTTACTGATACTCAATCAGTTTCTTTTCAAACTTCATATCCACTATCCAGATCAGCTCCTATTTATTCTTATGCAAATTCTGGACCCAGAGTTGTGCAAGCAGCTTTTAATTTACATAGGGATCTGTTATATGATATCAACAAAGATGTTAGCAATTTAAATGTGACTGTGGATAATGACTATGTAGATTTATTCATTAAATACATTCAAGCAGCGGTATTACCATCGTATGAAGCAGCATCTAAAATGGTAAACCCACCTATGCTTTCATTACGATTAGGTAATGATATTTTTATAAAAGGAGTTATTACAAGTCAGGTCAGTATTACCTATAAATACCCGGTTTTATCCAATGGTAGATACGCTAATGTGGAGATTGGTATAAATATATCGGAGATCGATCCTTATGACGCAAAAACCGTTTTAAATACTGGATCTTTTCGCTATGTATCCACTACTTTAGAAAGGTCCAATGTTTCTGTAGATGGAGATAATGGTTTTGCAACTGTAGGTAATCAAGGTAGAGCCGCCACAAACTCTTCTGGAATATTAAGAGGAGGACATTGATATTATGGATGTGTTGAAGAATAAACAATATAAAGAATATGATAGATTATCAAGATATAGTTCTTTTCCTATTTTTTATAATGTTTTAGATAAAAAATATGTAAACGAAACTCCTACCAGATTAGATCAAAATACTGAGTATTCTTTATATAAAGTTCTAAATGGAGAATCATATGATTTAATCGCGCTTAGAGCATATAATAATCCTACTTATTATTGGATAATCTGTGATTTCAATAATATCCAGAATCCATTAATCAATCCTCTACCTGGAACCTATCTTAAGATTCCGGTTTTATCCACGATAGAGTTTTCTAATTATTAAGGAGAATATAATATGGGTGTAACATTTAACTCAACAACTCAATATCTATGGGCCACCTTAATGAATAATGGTATGTCTATTACTGGAGCTGCTGGAATGATGGGTAACATTTATGCAGAAAGTAATTGTTGTCCAGAAAGAGTTCAAGGAGATTTTAGTTCAGGATATAGTAACTCTAAGGCTTATACCGAACAGGTAGATAAAAAAATAATCAGTGAATATGATTTTGTTCATAACGGTCCTGGGGGCGGTGGATATGGTCTTTGTCAATGGACATATTACACTAGAAAACAAAATTTATATGATAATACAGTCAAACAAAATATTTCAATTGGAAATTTAGATGCTCAAGTAAAATTTTTAATTGCTGAATTAAAAACTACTAGATACAGTACAAGAGATGAAGGAGTAGAAGGAACCACTGTTTGGGATGTAGTTAAAGCTACTGCATCTAATACTATTGCACAATGTAGTAATGCTATCTTGTTAAATTTTGAAAAACCGGCAAATATGGAGAGCAAAAAAACTCAGCGTGCAAATTATTCTCAAGAATATTTTGATAAGTATGCTACAAGTTCTCCTAATTATCAAAATTATTTAAAAGTTAATAATTTAAATAGTTTAGTAGATATTGCTTTATCTGAAGCGAGACTTGAAGTAGCTGAATCTCCTCCAGGTAGTAATGCTGTTAAATATAATACGTGGTATTATGGAAGACCTGTTAGTGGTGATGGGTATCCATGGTGTATGGCTTTTGTGCAATGGTGTTTAAATCAAGCAGGAATTACGGCTTATAAGACCGCCAGCTGTACTGATTTTATGAATCATTATTCTGCATATAGTGTAGATAGACAAAAATTAATTCCAGGTGATATCATACTTTTTAGTAAGACCAGCATAATTTCTCCAAGAGCGGATCATGTTGGTATAGTAGTAGAAGCTCCTGGAAATGGTACTTATATAACAGTAGAAGGAAATACTTCCAGTAGTACTGGTTCTCAAGATAACGGAGGAATGGTTGCTAAAAAAACTCGTTATTTGAGTAAAAATAGTATAAACCAAGGTGGAGGTATTATTAAAGGGATACGCCTTGAGGGTGCAAACTCCCAGGGCGGTTCCTCATCTGAAATTCCTTCTTGGATTGTTCCAAGTTGGGTTATAAATGAAGTTGAAAAGACATCCTCAAATTTAACTGGAATTTTTTCCAGTATGGTATGGTCAGATTTTAAAACTGGTTCTGCTATATCAGAAAAAGAAATAGAATATAAAGAAATTACAACTCAGATTAAATCTGATAAAATATCTTCTATTAATACTGATGCAAATACTATAAGAGCAAGAGGGACTAGTCTTTTAACTACCCCAACATTTGTTGAAAGCCCATTTATAATTTTAAAAGTTGGAAATTATACTTTTGGATCTTATATTCAAAAGGGTGATATAAATAAAAGAAATTCTACTATAAAAATTACATATCCTAATTTCATGACGGCAATAGATGTTATGAAAATTAATGGGGTTGTCAATCAATATACTATTCAGATGGTATATCAGATACAAGCAGGACAAGATCCTAATATGATTGATAAAATCTTTAGTTCTGTTGGTTATGGAACTGTATATATAAGTTATGGAGATTGGTCTTCTCCAGCTTTTATATATAAGGAAGAAGAAGCGATTATTACTAAACTTTCTTCAAATATTGATTTTGCAAATTCTAGAATAATGTATACGTTGAATTGTACGAGTAATTCGATTTCTCTAATGGGAGGATATTTTAATTTTCCAGCTCAAGAAAATAAACCCAGTAATATTATTTACGAATTATTATATAACAGAAATTCAACTTATAAGTTAATTGATATATTCCCCGGTATGAAAAATGATACTTTAGTAAGATCAAAAGGACTTATTCGCACAGATGATAAAGTGGTAAAGATTGAAGCAAAATCCGGTATTGATCCATTATCGTATCTTAATTATCTTGTTTCTTGTATGACTGATTCTGCAGAGACGGATACTGGATTAAGAACTTCTAATTATTATTTAACTTTATGTGATGATGTATCTGGGGAATTTGGAGGTTCCTATTTCAAAATAACTAAGGTATCCGCTGGTGGAAATAGTGTTGCTTTAAGTTCTGCTAATATGTATGAAGTTGATATTGGTTATCCTGGAGATACTCTAGTAACAGATTTTAGATTATTAACCGATAATTCTTGGGCTTTACTATACAAGCATTCTCAAGATGTGTTACCGGAAGTTTATACTTATGATATTGATAATTCTGGTAACATAGTAAAAAATTCAGCCCCGAATGTATTATTATCAAGTAAATATAATCGAGTTACAGAAACACAGCGAAGTTGGTGGACTCAAATGACCCAATTTCCTATTACTGCAACTTTAGAGGTAAAGGGATTAGTTCGACCTGCGTTACTAATGACTTATTTAAGAATTAATGTTCTTTTCTATGGACAAAGACATATATCAAGTGGAATATATGTAATAACTAAACAACAAGATAGGGTAGATTCAAGAGGTTATAGAACAACTTTATATCTTACCAGAATAGCCGGAGATTTAGATACGATTCAAAATAAAACCGTTTCGATTAAATCAAAGATTCCTGTATAATATATAGAAAGGAGAAATCTTATGTACCGGGCAATTATTCAATCAATTGATTCTAATTATCAAGTAACAGTTAGAATTCCTTTTTATGATTATGCAGAAGATTCTCTTGGTTCAACCACTAATTCAAAATTATATAAGGCATCTATTTGTACGATGCCTGGATGTAAACCGGCGTATGTTGTAGGGGATATTGTTTATGTAGATTTTGAGAATAATGATTTAAGTAAGCCAGTTGTTCTTGGAGTACTTTATAGAGAAGGCTCTTTATCTTCTCTTGATATATCTTGTCAATCTATGACTAGTGAAATATCTACTACTTTATCTTCAGATACTACAATTGGAAATATAACTAAAGATGAGATTAAATCTTTATCTAGAGTTTCTGATAATATCCAATATCAAATTGCAACTTTACAGGAAATGCTAAAACAACTTATGGATAGCGAGGAATAATAATGTATTCAATTAATTTTCCTAAGATGTTTTCAAATTCTTATACAAATCTTTTATCTGATTATGATGCTACTTTAAATAATTTAAAAATGTTATTGTATTCCGATAAATATTCTTTATTAGGAGATCCTTACTACGGCACAAATATAAAAAGAATGTTATATAATCAAAATGGTTCTTTATTGAAAGATATTCTAATAGATGATATTTTTTCTGCTATTGTAAATTTTATGCCGCAAGTTAGGGTAGATAGAAAAGATATTGAAATTAGACAAGATAAACAAAATGTATCTGTTTTCATAAAATGTACTAATATGGTTGATTATACTACTAATTTATATGAAATACAACTTATGACTGCAGAATAAGGAGGACCCAGATGAACGATATAGTATCTCCTCTTCAATCTCTTAGTTATACAAACAAAGATTTTACTGCCATCTATGAAGAACTTTTAGATTTAACTAAACAGTTAACTTCACAGTGGGACCCAAGTATTTCTAACGAATCTGATCCAGGAGTAATTCTATTAAAACTGAATGCTATAATAGCTGATAAATGTAACTACGCCATTGATAAAAGTGTTTTGGAATGTTTTCCACTATCTGTTACTCAAGAAGCTAATGCAAGACAATTGTTTGAGCAACTTGGGTATTATATGCACTGGTATAAAGCTGCTGAAACAGATGTTTTTATTAAATGGATTGGGGATATTAGCAGTACAAACATTACTATACCTAAATTTACTATGGTAACAAATAATGATGCTGATATTATTTATACCTTACTCGGTCCGGCATCCCCTACGTTATCTACTCAATATAATATCGCAGATCAAACTTTATCTTGTCTTGGTAATGAGGGTATAACGTTTAAAGCAATTCAAGGCGTCGCAGTCAATTATGAAATCAATGGGGAGACTTTAATTACAACAGCTCAACTTGATATGAATAATAGATTGTATTTTCCAACAACCGATATAGCTGAAAATGGAATCTTTATTCGAAATGCCGCAGAAGAAAATTACACCTCTTGGGTAAAAAAGGATAATCTTTTAGTAGAAAATCTTGGTAATACTTTTTATTCTTTTGGAATTGCAAGAGATGGTTCAGCATGTTATATAGAATTCCCGGAAGATGTAGAAGCTCTTTTTAAAGAGGGTATTTATATTACTTATGTTAGAACAAATGGCGAATATGGAAATGTTAGTGCTCAATATTTAACTAAGTTTTATAATTTTAATACCGTTATTCAAGGGACTTCGGTAATCTCGATTGATGAAAATAATGTTTTAGTTTCTAATTATCGGGCAGGTATAAATGGACAAAACACCCAAGATATAAATGATGCTTATCGAGGATATAAAAGAACCGTTGGTACCTTCAATACATTAGTTACTTTAAGAGATTATATTAATTATATTAATAATTCTGGTTTGGTTTCTAATGGATTTGTTTGTGATAGAAGAAATGATATTCAAACTACTTATAAAGTTATATCTTCTATTAACGATGTTGATCAGACTATAACTCAAATTGAACCGGATCAAGGGGTAAATGCTTTTACTCTTAAATTGTATTTATTAACATATGTGGATACTGTTAATTTAGAAAATTATACGGTTACTTTTAAACTATTAGATAATCAAGCACAAAATACGGTTAAAGAATATATTTATGATTCTCAAACTATCAATCATGAATTTCTGGATTTATTAGATCCTACCCCAACGGAATCTCATATTTGTCTTTTCAAAAATAAGTGCCCTATAAACTGCACTATTATCACTCAAAGCGCATTAACAGATGCTCAAACAACCGAAATGAGATTAAATATTGTCAATGCTCTTTACGAAGAATTCAATTCTAAAAAATTATCTTTTGGAGATAGTTTTCCATATGATTTAGTTTATCAAACCATAGTCAATGCTGATAATCGTATTAAAAATGTAAGCTTAGATAATTTAGATTATACAACTTATGCCGTATATCAAAATAGTAATAAGAAGTTAACTTATACTAGTGTCAATGGTACCTATAAGTGGTTAGATGATAATTGGAAAGAAGAGAGTCCTTCAAAATATGGTCTATACCCAAGAAATGCTATTGAAGGAGCGCAGTTATCTTTACCAACCGTATTTGAAGAAGTAAATATTAGTGACTTAAATGATATTGTTTTTTCTGCTACTAATAATAATGAATTAACTATAGAAGTAGACGATGTTGCGTTTACCAATTACGTAGGTCTTGAACATTGCTATGAAGAACAAGTTTTTTCTTGCGTAGGTGTTTCTAATACTTATGGATGGGTACTTGATAATCAGGTAGTTAACTTGGCTGATTATGGTATTACTCTTACCGGAACCCCCGTTGAAAACGATCAAATTCATATATCCTTCGAAAGAGATTTATCAGATGGGGTTATTTCTGGAAGTTCTGGTTTAAATTTAAATCTTAATCAAAGTACTTTTAAAACCAAGATGGGAAAAACCACATCCGGGGCCTTAGATTTTACTTATTTGTTAGTTTCAACGAATCCTCAGTGGGTAATTGATGGTGTTCCAGCTAATCTTGACAATTATGGAATTGCAGTTGCTGGTAATGCAGATGCAGGAGATATGATTAAGGTTAGACTTTCCTACGCCCATCAATTTAGAAACGATGTTTATGTTAAATCAGTCTTAGCAGGTATTACTCAATTCTTTATCAAAGATGAAACTTTTGATTATAAATTGAATAATAAATTTAGAAATCAAGTAAATAATATTGAAAAATTATGGTCAAACGTTGATATTTCTTTTAATGCTAATTCAGTTGATGATATTTACAATAATATTTATAAGTTAAAACCTAATGAAGCTTTACAATTTTATGCTCCTAATATGATTGAAAAAGATAGATATTCTAATTTTGTAAAGTTTGAATATCATATTAATCATAATATTAATAAGGATGCAGATTACCAATTAGGAATAAATGAATACATTATTTTTTATTGGAAAAATTCTGAAGATGATGTATATCAATATCATAGCTATGGAAATGGAACTATTATTCATCCATCCTTTGCTTTAGAGGCATCTACTGCTTATACAAATGTTGCAGATAACCCTAATTATTTTCTATTGTCTTTTACTGAGGTTTCTCAAGGGGATTATGCATACGCGGAAAAAAGCTCTGCGGAATATGGGGATATGAGTCAAGCCTGTAATAGAGCGGTTACAGAAATAAGAGAATCAGAAAAAATATTATCTAATACAAAAAGCATAAGTATTAAAGAAATCAATCAGTTCGTTATTGATACTAATTCAAATTATGGTTTATATTGGATTTTAAATACTACTGAAAACGGAAAATATACTTTATTTACTGAAGGTCAATCAACCAGGGTTTTAAACACTGATGAAATGTTCATTTTTACGAATCCAACATATACTAGCTACACTGTACTAGGTGCGGGAACTGAATTGGTAAGAAATGAAATTGGAACCAGATGGGAAGTTACGGCAACTGATGCTACCGCTATAGTTCAAGAGGGTTTGAATGCTTTACATGATTTGTGGTTTATAATTCCTACAAATGCTACTCTTCTGGTAACGGAAAATATGTTTACAACTATTGGTAATCAGTCGGAAATCAAAATTGATATTCCAAACGAAGGAAGCAGTATTAATACTTATACTTGTACGGCCTATCCTTCTTCTGGATCTACTCTTCAGGTTGAATACTTAGATGCTTCAGTTTGGTGCACCACTCCTTATGCTGGACTAGGCCTTACTACTCTTAATTATAATGGGGAATCATGGACTATTTCTCAAGATGGAGAGACTTATACAGTACTTCCAGAGGCCGTTGGACTTACTATTGATGATACGGATTTAGTTGAAGGAGATAGTATTGAAATTACTGAATATCTAGAATATGAATTATCTTTTGATCATAGTACTTGTAATATTGTGGTACCAACTGGAGAAGGAATATATCGAGTAGGAGAATATCCTCAATTATCGGATTTCAGTATTAAATATAAAACCATAGATTCAACCGAATGGAAAGCTCTGGGAGATATTATTTTAAATCAGCAATCCGGTTGGAGTGCTCGTTCATTATTAGGCATTAAAATTTCACCCACTAATCCTCAAATATTACTATCGAATCAATCTTTCTATTATATGATTGAAAATGATGATACTATTTATAATATTGAAGGATCAAATGTGACGGAAGAGGATTATGATAATAACATTCCTGCAACATATCCATGTGGAGTTTTATCTTCTTTTACTGTTTCAGGAGATGGCGGGGCAACGATTGATACTTATGTCGACACGTATTTTTCAGGTGATGTAACGAGAGAATATTTATCTTTGTATGAATTTGAACTTGTTAAAGATTTACCACAAGTCACTAGTTTAACTAATTCTCAAAAAGTTATTTTCAAAGATAATGGAGATGTAAGTTTTACTTTTTCGCCAGAAGTAAATAATAGAAGCATATTTATTTCTCTTCCTAATGGTGAATATATTATTGCATTGAAAAATTATGAAGCAGATTTAAATAATGTTTATATAGCCTTAGATGGAATTCCATTGGTTCATATGGGAGATAGAGAAACTACTGATTGTTCTGCTGCTGGGGTATATTATTTGCATCTACCAATTTCAAGCACGTATAAAAATAGAAGTTGTACTTCCTCTGTAACATCTTTAACAGTTCGTACTAATTCTACTTTTAATACAGTATATGGAAACGGTAGTTATTCTTTTACAATTGAACAAAATACTTCTAATCTTTCTAATCCTTATCAACTCAAGGATAATTTAGGTAATATTCTTCTTCCAAGTGGTGGATCACCTTCGGGTGTGGATTATATTTCTTATGGTATACTCTTAGATAGAGCTTTAGGAAGTACTGATGTTGGAGGAACTATTCTAATAACAAATGAACATGAATTATCAGTTCATATAGAAAATCATTCAATTGATTGTACTATTCAAGTTTCGAATTGTTTTAAATATGTTTTCCCAGAATATATGACCTCTGATCAAATTGATTTCATTCAAGATTGGATTACGTATCTTGATACGAATAAGTTATTTAAATATAACTATGAAGTACCTAATGCTTTAAAAATAGATAATCCATTAGATCCAAAAGAATTTTTCAATTATAATCATATTTACAATCAATTCACAATTGGTCAACTTGCTGAAGTAAGATTGAAGTAGGTGATAGTAATGTCAATGATAAGATTACAAAATAGTGTTCCTCAAGAATATCCTTCTCAATCCAGAGATTTCCAATTGTTATGTAGATTGTATGATACTATATTCAATGGGATACAATTTGATATTTCTACAATAACTAGTATTTTGGATACTACTCAATGTAGGGATAGTATATTACCTTTACTACAAACTAAACTTGGATTATTTATCAATAAAGAAGTTGATAACTATTCGTTAAGATATTTTTTAGATGTTTTTCCATTATTGGTTAGAAATAAAGGGACGGCAAAGGCAATTCAACAAACAATAGTAACTTTTTTAAAGGTTAACAATATTGTTAGTCCAATCACTATTTATTATACTACTCAATCAATTTCTTTAGATAATCAATATGTGGTTCCAGATCATACAATCTTAATTGGAATTAATTCAAGTTTACAAGATAGCTCTTTGCTAGACGAAGTGTTTAAATATATTCTTCCAGCAGGAATTGGTTATTATTTATATTATTATACGGATATAAAAGTAATAAATCAAATAATAACAGAAGATAATGCTATCTTGTTATATGTATCCGATAATATCAATTCTCAGCTACATGGTAATAATCCTGCTTATAGTAATGAACACGCAAACAGAGTTGTAGGAGCTGTAGATA